>Ga0209550_10001537_pt1 | contig 22094 bp, 13 predicted proteins | sample LauGreSuBDMM15SN_2_FD_187567 | JGI IMG/M metagenome (GOLD analysis project Ga0209550, IMG submission 187567) | Freshwater lake microbial communities from Lake Michigan, USA - Su13.BD.MM15.SN (SPAdes) (version 5) | ecosystem: Environmental > Aquatic > Freshwater > Lake | place: Lake Michigan... | reverse complement strand
GCCTTCCACTCATGGGCACGGAGAACCTGCAGGTGTCGAGTGCATGCTGATTGCGACTGAGTGCCGCTCTCATTGGAGAACCTGCAGGCGTCGAGTGAATGCGGAGTGCCACTGAGTGCCTCCTTCCTTGGAGAGATTTGCAGGTGTTGAGGTATGGCGTGGGGGATCATTATCACTACCACTTGGACAATGGCGGCTCGAGTGCGATCTCGGGGCGGGTGCTTACCGCCCTCGTATACCTGAGCGACGCACAAGGGGGCGAGACCAACTGGCCGATGGCCAACGGCACCGATCGAGCGCCCCTCGACGCCGTCGATCGAGACCTGAGCAAGCCGAATGCCGTACAATGGAATCACGTGCACCGGCTGCGTGAGCACTTCCACAACTGCCAGACCACACAAGGACTGACGTTGGCGCCCCGACGCGGGACGGTCGCGCTCTTCTATTCGATGCTGCCCAACAGCGCGGAGAAGGATTGGATGGCGTGGCACGCCTCCTGCGACGTGCACAGCGGGACCAAGTGGGCTGCCAACTTTTGGTGGCAGTTGCACCTTTTGCGAGAGAAGAGGGCCCCGGCTCCCGGTGCATGCTCCGACTCGGAACCCTCGTGCGCCGCATGGGCCACGAGCGGCGAGTGCGCGAAAAATCGCGAGTACATGTCACAGAACTGCCGAAAGGCGTGCGGCTTGTGTGGAGTGTGAAAGTCCGCCAGTGGCCGTGCCGTGCGAGGACTGCGCTACCAAAGTGCAGCACCGCGGCCGACAGCGATACACGTTGCTCTTTCGTTTGCTGGCAGGGTGGCCGATGCATCGTGGTCGCGTGCACAGCGCCGTTCCGTCCGCTCGGCTGGGGCCCGGGGCGGCCTTGGGACGGCCAGGTATAGGCACCAGGTTGCTCGCGACCGACTTGTTTCAACATAGAACATCCGCAGTGCACTTAGATCTCGTCTTACTCTTAGAGTCGGGGCGTGAGATTTTGGCGCGCTTCCGCTTGGGGGAGCGGTTTCAACACACAGGTAATTACCCTATGGTGTTTGCAACATTATAGTGGGTAAATGTACTTCACACTCGTAGAGCCTACTCAGAAGTGCGGGAGTCTGTGTCCATTTGCGATTTGGCGCCGCGGTGCTCACGAAGCGCGGTAGATGTGCGCCCAGCCCATCGCCGCAAAGGCGCTCGCTCTGCCCTCGGCCACAGGGGCGAGCCTAGCTGCCGTAGTGGCAAAAGTCCGGTGCTGCCCGAGGGGTGATGGCGGGCTTGCCTTGGGTGAGCCACGGCGACTGGAGTCGGCGCTGCCGGCCCTTGTGCTGAGGCCGCACGCGCGGCGCGAGTTAGGCGTCAGGTGGTGGCCAATGGCATCCAAGGCAGCGGAGGCGGCTGCTACGAGTGCGTCGTTCCGCACGCAAAGGCGGCCGTCAGTCGCGCTCCCCTTCTGGCGGAGGCGCTTCAGAACTTCGAGCGCGCCCTGTTGCATGATCAGCCGTGGAAAGCTTGTCGGATCCCCGTGCAGACTGCATGAGGCGAATGCCGCGAGGGTGCTGATCGCGAGGACACGCACCTCATCGCACGTCTCTTCCGACTGGAGGTGCGCCACGAGAGGGGCGACGCACTGCACGAGAGGCGTCATGTCGAGCGGCGCGTCGAGGTCAACTCCGAGCTCCGAGGAGATCGAGGCCAACTCCGAGCTCCTACCCGAGATGGCCTCTGCGGCCTCCAAAATCTCCGAGGTGCTACCCGAGATGGCCTCTAAGCTCGCCGGCGTCTCCGGCACGGCGAAGCAGCGTCGCGGCACATCGGGAAGCAGCATCTTGGCGGGCGCACCCACGACAACGCGGCGACAGTAGCCGACCCCGAGCGAGCCCGGCGCGACGCCAAAGTTGGGAGTTCCCGGAGCTCCCGGGCTCAGGTGCACCATGGTCGCCATCACTGAGGTGGGAGTCACCACGAGCTCTTCCTGCGCCTTCACCTCCTGGGCCGCACACGCCTTTGCCTTTGAATGCTGCTGCTGCGCCTCGCGCGCCTCCTCAAGCACGCGCGCAGCGTCGTCTGCAGCCGCCGTCGCCACTTGAAGGATGCACTTCAAGGCGATCCTGAGGCGCTTGCCCAGCAGCCCTGTGGAAGGCACCTCGAGCATCCTCACCAACTGCGCAGGCGCGGCGGAGGAGCGCAGCAGCACACCGACGCCCGAGTGAGGGGCGGCGCATGCATGCACAACTGCACGCATCGCCGCTTCCCCGACAGCCGGAACTGCATGCAATCCGAGGGCGCAGAGCTCCTCAAGGGGATCGGGCGAGCCGGTGGCCCGCGCGCCGGCCGAGAGGACGCTAAACTGATAGCGCGCCGCGGGGGCGGTGAGCAGGGTGCCCAGGCAGCGCAGCGCCTGCCGTGGGGTGGGGGGTAGGGGAGCAAGGGCGAGGGAGAAAGGGGCGGGGCGGAACGTGTGAGAGAGTGCGGGTACAGAAGGCGGGAGATAGCGGGAGATCGTAGATCGGGGACGGGGCCCGGGGGAGAGGGGGCGGCTGCTCTCTGAATGGCACCTGCTGGAGCTCCTGGCCATACACCTCATGGGCGCCGTCGGCATTAACCGCCTCCTCCGAATTTTGACGAATCCTGCCTTCGCCCTCGGCGCGTTCGCCCTCGGCGCTCGAGCCGGACATCGAGCTGGACATGCGCACGGCGCACATGAAACTCGCTACGACGCCTGGCCGTTCAGAGAGCAGCCGCTTGGCGAGGGGGTCGAGTGCGAGGTTGGCGAGCGCCCAGGCCGATTGAAGCCGGACGGCGGCCTGCGGGCGCACGAGCAGCTCGAGCAGCACGGGCAGCGTGCCCGGGCTGCGCACCAGCAGCGCCGCGTGCTCCGCGTCGGCGGAGATGGCGGCGAGAGCCCAAGCCGCTTCCTCCTGCGCCTCGCTCGAGACGGCGCTGGCATGACGGAGCACGGCACTCACCGTGCCGGGGAAGCGGATGGCAAACGGCGCCGTGTCGGGCTCAGTGCACAGCAGGCAGAGCAGCCAGGAGGCGACGCCGGCTGCTCGGCACGACGCGACTTGACTCGGCACGGCACTGATGAATGAGCTTTCCGTGAATGAGCTCGCCGTGAGCAGCGCATGCAGGCAAGCATCGGTCGTGAGAGCGACGAGCATCGAGCGGTCCTCACGAAGATTCGTCAACGCTTGGAGCGCCGAGCACACGCACCGAACCGGGAAGGCACACGACGGGTCGACTCGAATGTCGTCGGCAGCCTCGGAAGTGGCGCTTCGCCCACGCGCCACCACCGCGTCTGCAGCCAAGGCCGATTCGTCCTCGTCGTCGTCGATCATCATCGCTTCCGCGTCCGCCGCGCAGCCCACGGCCGCGATCGCCGACGCAGCCGCGGGCATCTGCGAGACCATCAGTCGGACGAGCGCCGCGACGGCGCCCTTCTCGATCAGCACGGCCGTGCCCGCGTCGCAGGTAGCGGCGAGGTTGCCGAGGGCGCGGGCAGCCTCGAGGCGGAGCTCGAGCGGGTAATCGGGGCTGCCGCACTGCTCGCACCACGTCTCGATCGCGCGCGCCGCCACCAGCAGCTCGATGAGCCCGAGCTCCGAGCAGCCGACAGCTCCGGCGCTCACGCAGTACTCGGCGAAACGCGCTAGGGCGAGCGACGCCGAGGCGCGCGCGACGGTCGCCACCGCCTCGGATCTCATGAGCGCCACGAGGACTTGCATGATGCAGGACACTTCCTGCGGACTGCTTCGGAGCGAAGCGAGCCACAGCGGTGGGCGTTCCTCATCCGGCGTGGGCTCCGCCCCCGCGTCGATGAGCATGGTCGATACAAAGTCAACCAGCTCGTGGCTCTGGTTGGAAAGCTCTGGCACCCATATCGTGAGCATAGAGGGGCTGAGGAGGGAATGCCTCAGCGTCTCAGTGGTCGGAATCTCGTGCTCTCGTCGCTGGGGTGGAGTCCGGGCCCGGAAGGAGCATGAGCGGGTTTCCGTGTTGGGTGATCCAGGGCGCGCACTGCCGGTTTGTGCCATCAACCTCGGCCTTCAACCTTAGCCAGTACGCGGGAGGTGTGCCTGAATCCGCGTTGCCCACTTGGTTGCAGACACGCGCTACGCGTTCGGAGGTCTTCGGAGGTCTAATTTCACGACACGCCCTCGTGGATTGGACGAGTTTGACGAGTTATTTAATTCGTCGGCAATGCCCGCGGAACGGCAAAGCAAAGCAAGCAAGCACTTTTTGACCCAGTAGCTTGAAAGTCAACATGAGTCAAAGGATTTGCCTGCTGCGCTCATGACGAGACTCGCTTTGGCGACATTGGCACTTCGTCCAGAAGGGACTTCGTCCACAGTTATACATGTATCGATTGAAAACTTGGACAGCGCACGATGCCACGATCCAAGTCAAGTCCAACCTGTCCAAGGGGTCAAGTCAAGTCAAGTCCAACCTCCAAGTTCAAGTTCAAGTTCAAGTTCAAGTTCAACTCTCACCACCTCCACTGCTCTACATACTACAAGGAACAAGCCTCCGTCGAGAGCGGCCAGGCCGCATGGAGAGCATACATGCTATCCGATACACTGATAGGCTTCCTTCGGTTGTCTTTTGTTTACGTTATGTAGTAACTTATTGAACTTGTAAGTAAGTAAGTAAGTAAACAACGCCAACTGGCAGCGTACACGTGGCGAGGGGGTCTCCCCCAGGCATAACAAACTAAGCGTGTACGGTGTTGTAACTTATTGAACTTGAAGTGGCAACTTATTCTGAAGTCACTTGTTCTTAGAAGTCAAGTCCACACGATCGCCAAGCGACGTCAAATGTTTATAGTCTTCTAGTACGGCTTAAACCTTTAATTTAAACTTAATACACGAAACACGTAAAATCTAAAAATGGTTAGCGTATAGAGCGAGGCCGTACCATGTCCATGAACGCGCTCGGTCCTGTGATAACGCGATACTTGGTATAGCTCATAGCGTTGCCATCGTGTCGACCATCGTGTTGGTGATTATATAGAAGTTCAAGTTCGAAGTTGACTCGTCGACGACTGTTCGAACAGATCGGACGACACGATCAAATTTCGTGGACCGACGGCGTGCCGATGCGCGATGGCGAGACGTCATCATCATGCTCCGAGATCCGGCGATATCGACTTCCGACCCACCCCAGTCGGCCGATCAGCGATCACACACCCATGACGTCTCGACGGATCCGGATGAAGATCCACCGCCGAGCCATACACGCAAGCTGGGTAAATCTCCTACCGTAGTGGACTAGGCGGTGGCGCGGTGCACGTGGAGGTGTGCCACATGTGCACGTGGAGGAGTTCCAATGATGTGTGCGTCCTAGTGTGCGTACTCAAGGCCCACCGCGCGCGCGCTCGCCGATCGCATGCAAGCCCGCGTCGTCGCATGCCTCACGTCCACCTGACGATTGGGTGCGCGCGCGTCATGTTGAGGTCGATGCGGTGGCCGAAGAGGGCGCGGATGTCCTTGAACTTGTACTTGATCATCGTGGGACGCTCGAGCGCGAGGCCCCACGCGATCACCGACAGGCCGTCGGGGAAGCCCATGGGTTTGAGCATCTCCGGCCGGAAGACGCCCGAGTTGCCCACCTCGACCCACTTGTTGAGGGTCGGGTGCCAGCAGCAGAACTCCATCGACGGCTCGGTATACGGGTTGTACGTGGGCTTGAACTTCATCTCGGCGAACTCAGGCCCCAACCGCTTGTAGAAGTCCGCAATCGTGCCCATCAGGTGGCCGAGCGAGAGGTTCTCGCCGATGACGAACCCCTCGACTTGGTGGAACTCGGCCAGGTGCGTCGCATCGAGCGCCTCGTTGCGGAAGACGCGGTCGATCGAAAAGTACTTTTGGGGCGTGACGGGCACACCCGTCTTCCGGAAGTGCTGCGCGAGCTTGTACAGCGTGCGCGACGAGACCGCCGTCGTGTGCGTGCGCAGCAGATTTTGGCGCGTCACCTCCTCCGACCAGTCGTACTGCCAGCCCGTCGAGTTCGAATTGAACTCCTCTCCCAGCTGCGCGCCGCCGTTCTCGTGCGTGGCCTTGACGCGCGCGAGGTAGTCCGGCGGGATCTTGAGCGTCTCCGAGGGCGTCGACACGAAGAAGGTGTCCTGCATGTCGCGCGCCGGGTGCTGCTGCGGCTGGTACAGCGCGTCGAAGTTCCAGAACGATGACTCGACGTACTTGTTGGTCTGCATCTCCTCGAAACCGAGCTGCAGGAAAATCTCGCGGAAGAGCGTCTTGACCTTCAGGATGGGGTGGAGCGCGCCGCCCGTCGGTGGCTTGCCCGCCGCATCGAGGTTGAGCGGCTTGAAGACTGCGCCGCGCCACGTGCCCTTGACGAGCATCTCGTGCGTCAGGTCGGCGAGGGCTTTCTGTCCCCACGCCCCAAATGTCGGACCAGGAGTCACCTTGACCGACTTGAGCGTGACGACGGCGAGCAGGTTGCGCTTCTTAAGCAGCGCGAGCTCCTCCGCGGGCAGGGCGCTCTCCGCACCACGGGCGTCCACCACCACCTTGAGCTGCGCCTGGACCGAGTCCGTCACGCTCGGCACGGCGCGCTTGACCCGCTTGATCGCCGGCGGCTTCTTGGCACCTTCGGCGGCGGGCGCCGCGTCTGCGGGCGCGTCCTCCTTGAGGACCTCGAGCCACTTGTTCTGCACTGCCTTGGCCATGCCCACCTTGCCCGCCGCGCCCGCCGCCACCATCAGCTCCGTCTCGAGGATCCCGTCCCCCGCGGGCACGAGCGCGAAGACTCGCACCTCCGGGCTGCCGTGCTGTGCGCACTGCAGACCCTCCTCGCTCAGCTGGACGACGGTTCGCGAGAGGTTCTCGGTCGCGATGTTCTGCGCGCTGCTCAGGCTCTTGCACACGCCAATGAGCGCCGCGTGATCGAAGACGTGCTGCTCGGCGAACGCGAGGCTGTCCGCGATGACGCCATCCTTCTCGAGCGCCGCCTTGAGCGCGTCCTCCATCTTGTCGGTGCCGCCTGCCGACGTCGCCGCCGCCTTGGCCGGCGCTGCCTTGACGGGCATGGCCGCTGCCTTCGGCTCCTTGGGAGCAGGTGCGGCAGGCGCGGAGGGCGGCGGCGGCGGCGGCATCTCCGCCTTGGGCTCCTTGGAGGCCTTCTCCTTCGATGGCGGCTTCTCCTTTTCCGGCTTGGGCTCCTTTTCCTGCTTTTCTGGCTTGGGCTCCTTGGCGGCGGGCGGGGGCGGCGGTGCAGCGGCGGTGGCAGCGGCGGGCGGCGCCGAGAGCTCTTCGATGACGCCCGGGAGCGACGCGATCCGCGTCTTGTTGAACGTGGCGATGTGGTTGTACCAGCGGCTCGCATTCGGGTACTTCTCACCCGGCTCAGATATGGCCTTGAAGAGTGAAATGTCCTTCTTGGTCGGGATGAAGCCTTCGATGTACGCCACGGTCGTCATGTGCGCCTCCAGTTTGTCGAACGCCATCAGGGATTTCAGAGACGCCATGGCGCAATCGCCGACTCAGAAAAGACCGCGTCGGTCGCGCGAGAACGTGGACGAGCGTGTGAATAGCTTCGAAAGTGTGAACAAGTCTGCTCATGGCAAGCTGCAACTAAGACGTGTGAATGGCTTACGTGTGTTCAGTATTCATAATGAATGAAACAGCTTTGTGAGCATGCAGCCTTTGCAAGCAATTTGCCCGCCCGTGATGATGACCACGGCGGTCCTCATCTCGGGCGGCGTGTCCAACCTCGCCTCGTTGCGAGCCTTCCGCGACTCGCTCATCACCAACCTCATTGGCAAGAGCGAGGACGTCGAGTTCCACCTCTTCTTCTACGTGCGCCTTCCGTCCGACATGGACAAGGAAGAGCTCGACCAGGAGCTCAAGCGCACAGGCAGCGATCGCGTGTGGATACACCGCATCACCATCGAGGACGAGTCGAACACGAAGAATGAGGCACAGATCCGCGTCGACCACCCGCACTACAACTATTCGGCGCCGTTCGAGTTCAACCAGTTCAACACGCTCTCCATGTACTGGAAGCTGTACGTGGCCGACCAGTTCCGCCGCCGATACGAGTTCGAGACGGGCGTCACCTTCGACGCCGTCGTGCGCATCCGGCCCGACCTCGTCCTGCACGACGCGCTCGACCTACGCACGCTCGACCTGCGACGAGCGGACATGGTTCACGTACCATGGTTCAACAGTTCGATGCGACTCGCCTTCGACCAGCTGGCCATCGGGCCGCCCGAGGCGATGCGCAGCTACGCCAAGGCGTACTACAACGTGCCGTACCTTACCGAGTCGTCCGCGCTCACTCTCGGCTTCCACCCAGAGCACACGCTCTACATGCACCTCCAGGACGCTGGCCTCTCCTTATGCAAGCTCCAGTGCTCCACGTCCATCGCTCGCCGCAACGGCGACGGCGTCGAGATGGTCGACTCATTCGCGCGCCTGCGCTCCGAGTTCGGCTCCGCTGCCCTCGCGTGCGAGGAGGAGTTCGTCACTGGCCCGCGAGCTCGAGCCTCGGCGAGCGCGAAGGCGAAGCAAGCTGGAAGCCCAGGCTCGCCGCTCCTTGCTTCCCAAGGCGCGAACGTCATGGCGCCCGGCCTCGCCGAAGGGAAGCCGAGCGACTGGCTCGCCGCACTCCTCGCCCCGCTTGAGCACGCGCAGTCCAAATTAGGCCACCTCGAGGCTCGATTAGGGTCGCTCGAGGAGCATGCACAACGTGAGGCGCGAAACGCCGCCGAGCGCTTGGGCACTGTGTCCGCCGAACTCGCCGACGAGCGCCATCAGCGAGCGCATGCCGAGGCGCGCCTTGCCATGGCCGAGCGCCACGCCGCCGAGTTACGAGGGCTGTGCCTCGCCGTGCTGCTCGTGGCGGCGATCTCGACCACGGCAGTGGCTGCGCGCCGAAGTTAGCGCGAGACAGCGCGAATGTGAGACCTGTAAAGACGGGCCAAGGACAAAATATTTCGCGTTGTGCCGGTGTCGACCCGGTCGGGGTGTCGAATTTACCGGTAGCAACACAGCTATAATCGACTGCTGTGCTTTTTTTTGAGGTGGGCAGGGGCCGTGAGCAGTTTCCCACGGGGTCGCGGTGCCTGCCGCATATGGTCCTCCTCCACGTTCTCGATCCACCGACGCCCACCCCCAAGGGATTCCAGCCGATCCCGAATGTGTCGGCGGCGGAGATCGAGAAGAAGGCCGCGGCCACGTGGCTCAGCGAAGTTGTCGCGTCTCGAACGGAAGCGCGCAACGAGGAGCAAGCTGAGGCAATCCGGATGGTGTGCAGCCTCGCTGCTTCACTGCCAACTCTTACCCAGGGCCAGCTGAACTCTGCGCGTCCCCGCCTCTCACCTCATCTCTCCGGCATTGCCGGTGCAGCCTCATCTCGGCCCAAGCTGGATCACGCTGCCCAAGCTGCTGTGCGGCCTAGGCTGGACCCTGCAGCCCGACCCGCTGCGCTCTCGTACCAGCACTGGCGAGAGCCTGCGGCCTCACCATTGGGGTCGCCAGTGCAGGCCCGCGACCGCCGTGAGCCGACCACCTTGCACTGGGCGCCGAAGGCACTTGCACGAGCGTCTCTGACGGCGCCAGAACTTGATCTGAGCGTGTTGGAGGCCCTGCCATCGCCAGCGAAGAGTCCCAAGCCTTCGTCGAGCCCAACCGAACGTCCATTGCACCTTGTGAATCTCGAGGGGCTGAGGCCAAAGGCGGCGTCCCTGCTGGAGCTGCGGCCGCGCGCAGACGATCTGGGTGCCGCCTGTGGGCCTGCGGGCTTAGGCGCGCGCGGCGATGAGGAGATGGACGCAGTCGAGGAGGAGCGACTGCGGCGGCAGCACGAGCTGATGCACAAGGCACCCCTCGCCTCGCGCAGCGCCGCCGCGCTACCGACCAGGGGGGGCTCGCGCGCCACCGCCGACTCGCCTCTGCTTCGCCACGTGTCCACAGCCCCTCATAATCTCGCCCATAATCTCGCCTCCGCGGGCACAGACCACTCCGCAGACCACTGGGGTGCTCAAGACAGCGTTCTTGGCGCCAACGTCCCCGCGACGAGCAGCGGCGACAAGCAGCGTGCGCCCCGCTCGAGCTTGCTGCGCAGCACGAGCCATGAGATGCTCCGATTGCCGACTCCTCACGACTTGCGGCGCGCGACCTCCTTGGGGATGCTCGTGCCCCCCGAGCCGCCGACGGATGTGCAACGAGCGCTCGCGTACGACAAGCAGCGGGAGCGACCGTTGAGTGTACAGACATCGCCGGCGCCCGTTCGCTTCTCGTCGATTGCGAGCCGCCAAAAGTCCCCGCTCGAGTTCCTCGCCTCGATCACAGATTGGAGTCGAGCGACGACCCCGTTCACACCGATGCCCGGATCGGCGCATGGCTACGCCGCTGGATTGACCGGCACGACGCGTCCGCAGAGCAGGCTCATGACGCCCCGTGGCCGCCGCCAGGAGGCTGCACCGCAGAGCAGGCTCATGACGCCCGACTGGCCGCCGTCGCCGTCCACGAAGCCGGGCACTCGGCTCAATACGGCAAGCCGGCTCAGTACGGCCAACAGCGTGCGGAGCCCGTCGACGCGAGTGGGTACGCGAGGGGGTACAGCGGCCTCCTCCCTGTCGGGTCGACGCCCCTTGCCGCTGCCGCCGCCGCCGCCGCCGCCCGCCCGTGAGTGGGTCAAGTTGCAAGCTGCTCTCAAGTGCATCCAGCCAGCGGAGGACACCCTAAGCCAAATCCGGATGAGAAACGGTCGGCCGCTCTTCAGACCCCCCCGGGAGCCGCAGATCAATTTCATCAAGGCCCGCCCTGTGCCTGAGACCATCCCCGAACTGAACTTGCTGGATGTGCCGTGGCGCAAGCCATTGCAAACTCTTGACAGCCGACAGGAGCGCTCGCTTGATTTTGGACTTTAAGATGATTTCTTAGAGCGGACGGGGACGGCGTACGGGGCACGCGGGGACCCGCAGACTCTCGGGGCACGCGGTCCCGCAGACTCTCGGCACTCTCGGGCAGACCGGCAAGGTACCGGTCGGGTCCGGCCGCCGGGCGTTTCGCGTTACGGGAGGTACGGGTACGCCGCCGCGCGCGACCGGCGCGGCGGCATCCGTGATCCGACGCTCTCTCCGCTACTCTCCGCCGGCGATCGCATCGAGAACGGATGTGACGGACCGGATCGAAGTTGTAACGTTCGTACAAGTCGGATACAATTCGAATTTATATCGATATAACAGTAAACTAGATTGCGCTCGGCTCTCGCGGACCGGCCGGCCGCGGCGCCCGCCGCGGCCACACGCGGCATAACGGACGCGCCGCCACCCACTTTCTCTTTCACGTCATTACACTTTCACGTCACAGCCGAGAGCGCCACAGGCGGTCGCCCGGGTCGCCTCGCCGGAAGCCTCGGGCGCGCACGCCCCAGGCTGGACACGCCTTAGACACGCCTGGCCGGGCGGTGCCGGTTCGGTAGCGCGGCGCGCGGTGGCGGGCCCGTGGCGGCTCGCCGACGGCACCGGCCGCACGCCGGGCGGCGACCGAAAACACCGACCGCGGATGACACTTCCCTTCACACTAGACACAGGCGTGAGGCGATGCCGACATCCCAAGATATGCACGTTATGAAGCGAACCCGTCGGAGACGCGGCGCGGAGAGGCGCTCGGCGTTATAGCTCGACGGCGTCGCGGGCACGCAACGGCCTGAACAACGGCCCTGTGAGGTTCGCGGTCTGCAGCGCGGCCCTGAAGTTCACTGGGCACCCATCTGGGGTGCTCCGCCCCCCACGGGGTGTGGTTGGGAGGCGCTCGGACCAGCACGCTGTCTTGGCTCTTGTCTTTCTCCAACGCCAGATTTCGGCTGCAGAGGTGCAGAGGCTCATTGGGCACTTATGGGCACAGTGGCAGAGCGCCCTCCTTTCTGCTCTTGCTCCGATTTGGCAGCTGGCATCTTGAGAAGCTCTCGAGTGTAATTGAACAAGTACGGAGTCACAAGCTGTGTCCCTACGTACGCCCACAGGTGAGCAACTGGGACGAGTGCGCCGAGTACTGGCATCAATGCAGCGAAACCAACCCATCCAGAAGTTGATAGCGAGGAGAACAGGAGGTATAGTGCTGCAGCAATAAAGCAGGTATTCTTGCAAATGCTCAACATTCGACCCCATCCTTGAATGACGTCGACGAAAAAGAGCTGCGCTCTTACGGTCGGCAACCAGAAGCTCATGATCAGGTACATGCCAGACATGTAAATGAGATGGCAGATAGACATAGATACTGAGAGCATGAGCGAAACATACGCCACGATACTGAGCGCTGTCTTCACGTCATATGACGGTGCTTCCGTCTCGGCGTAGATGAACTCCATATCCAGGCTGGTTGAAGCAGCGATCGGAAACATTGTGCTGAAGACGAGAGCTGTCACGACGCCTTCACTTCCAAAGTATCCCAAATACTGATCGACAAGCTGCTTGCCAAGTTCCTCAAATTGCGCGACCTCTGCGGCTCCAATATGACCATCGCCATTCTGGTCCAATTGCACGATTCGTAAGAGTGAGAACATTCCCTCCCTTCCTCCAAGATCACCCATCACTTTCCAAGCCAAAGCGGGGTTCCCCTTGTTCAGGACATTGACCAGCTTTGTCAGCTTCTCTCGCGCTTCATTCACGATCGTACGAAGCTCCTCCTCCGAAATGTGTTGGCTGGAAGTCATGTCGTGGTGAGATCCGTTCTGCGGTTCCGTATCTCTCGGATAAAAGGTGACGACCTCGGAGGGTTTGGAGAGACCGTGGGAGCCCTTTGTATGCTCGTGCCATCGTTGCCCAAATTGGAAAGGAAAGCTGTAACTTCACGCGTGCCATGCAACGTCACCACTTTCCAACTCGAGCGTGTGTTTACGCCGCTCGACCTCCACTCTCTCAAGACCCGTACCGTAAGATAATGTTCTGTTTCAGAGTCCACATTCACACGATGACGAAATTCGGATCGGCGTGCTGGGTGTAATGTCGGTGCGTCGCCCACGTCCAGAGACTAAAGATGTAGACAGTTGACCAATCAAATGCGTCGAGCGCTCGTGCTGCTGCCGGCGGTACCACTCGCAGCGAGCTACGAGGCGCTGCGTGTCGAGGTCGCGCTCGACGGCACCGCATCACAGACCATCGAACCCGTCTTCTATGGCAGCAGTAGGTCGGGCGCTGCTGCCGCAGGGGACTGCAACGATGCCTCATGCTTCGCCAGCATCGTGCGATCGCGCGCCGACAGCTTCGGCACCGTCGTGCTGGCGATGACAAACGCGGGCTTTGCGAGGCACTGGCACAACTTGCGCTGTTCGCTGGAGCGGCTCGATGTCGCGAAGCACGCCATCATCATCGGCACTGATGCGAGCGCATGCCAGGAGGCCCGTGCGCCCTCAGTGCCATGCGTCGTCGGGGACGGCCTTTTCTGGGGCGATGGCGTGAGCGCCGCCGCCGCCGCCTCCTCCTCACTCGTGACGCACGCGACGCGCCACGGCACCGCCGAATACGCGCGGCTCATGCACGTCAAGGCCCGCCCATGCCTCGAGGTGCTGCGGCTCGGCTTTGACGTCCTCTACACGGATAGCGACATGGTCTGGATGCGCGACCCTCTAGCAGCGCTGCGTGCCGAGCACGGCGCTGCGCTCGCGGCCGGAGAAGTGGACCTGCTCATCCAGTCCGACTATGACGAGTCCAACGAGGCCCGCTGCTCGGCACATGAGCACTGTGTGCGCTCGAGTTGGTGCGACTTTCACACCGGCAGTTGCGCGGCGGAGGCATGCGGCGGCTTCTTCTTGCTCCGCGCGGGCGCGGGCGGGCGTACGAGCGCGTTCCTGCACGCGATGTTCGCACGCATGGCCTGGCAGCGCCAGCACGTGGACGAGCGCCTCGGTGAGCAGCCTGCCCTGAACTACGCTCTCCGGCGCACTGAGGGTCTGAGATTCAGGTTGCTCGAGCGTTCTCGATACCCCAACGGCAACACCTTCTTCGTGCACCGCGTCCACCCGCCGACCAAGGGCGCGGGTGGCGGCGTCGTGCTCGTGCATAACAATTGGATCGCCGGCGACGAGCCCAAGGTCGCGCGCTGGAAGGAGCATGGGCTGTGGCTGTTGGCCGAGCCTGAGCGCCGGCGTGAGCGGGGGCGCGGCGTCGAGGTTGAGGAGAGGACAGAAGGCCCGCCGCGCTGCATCGCCACGGCGCTGCTGCTGCCTAGCAGCACTGGCAGTAGAGGAGGCTGACGCGCGCGCGCGCGCTCGCAGGAGCGGCAGTGCGGGTGGGGGGGGCGCCGACATTTATAAAGATGAAAAGTTGGCAGGCGATTCGATGATCGGTTTCATTTCAGGACGCGGCAGTCGGCGGTCGGCCCAATGGTGGTGTTCATGGTGGAGACCTCGGCGCCGCCGGCCGCGGCGGCCGACATTCACGCCGTAGGCAGAAATTTCAAGCCGGCGCACGAAAACGAATACTATGCCAACAAGATGGTCGGTAAGTTCCAAGGCGGCCCCAGGGCGGCCGAGCTGGCTGGGAGCTCGAGCGGCGCGAGCTTGGACTATGGTGCTGGCGGCAGCGGCGAAGGCAGCGGCGCGGGCGGTTCGGGCGATGTGGCGGCTGCGCACGGTGCGGCCAATGTGCCTGCCGAGCCTCGCCAGAAGACTGCAGAAGACCGCGAGGCGGAGCTGACCATCAAGAGGGCGGAGCGCATCCTCAAGGACTACGAGTTCAAGGCGCGCGGTGGGCGCACCCACGAAGCCGAGGAGGCGCTATTTCAGGAGATGCACCAGGTGCTCATGAAGCTGCTCGGCGAGTTTTCGACCCAGTGCGAGAACCGAGACAAAGCGTTGAACGAGGTGGACGATAGCACGCTAGAGCTCGCGCGATCGTCGTCCCCGGAAGTCATGCGTGAGATGCGCGAGCGCGAGCTCGGGCCAGGCCACGAGTACGACGACGACGACGACGACGAGAGCGGGCACGGTCGTGAGCACGGCAAGCTTATCAAGGAGAAGAGCGGAGCGTCGCTGGGGGACCTGATGGCGACGCAGATCGCGCGGCTGGGCGAGACGCACAGAGAGGGGACGAGCCTGCTGCGAAAGCGGATGGAGGCGCTCCAGAAACGTGCCGAGGATGCCGAGGATGCGCTCAAGGCCGGCAAGGGCGACCTCATGCGCAACCTCGAGCGCGCACAGGCAGAGGTGGGGGTGCTCAGTGACGCATTGCGATCCGTTGAGGATGAGGCGAGGCGAATGCGCGAGCGGCAGCGCAAGAGCGAGACCGTGGGCAAGATGCAGGGGCTGCTGCAGCGCGGCCGGGGCGACCGAGCCGGAGAGCTCACCAAGCTGCTCGAGGAGTCTCGATCCCAGTGCCACGGCCTGGAGGAGGCGTGCCTCGCCATCCAGGAGCAGGCGGAGGAACAGCAGACGCGCATGGGCAAGGCGCTGATGGCGGAGATGAGCGCCAAGGAAGAACTGCAGGAGCAGCTCGCGCTCGCGAACGGCGAGTTGGACGCGCTCAAAGAGCGGAACGCGATCCTCGAAAGAGCGAACATAGACGCCAAAGAAGCTCTGCGAGGGGCCGAGGGGATGCTCGAGAGACTCCATGCGAGCCATGCGGAGGCAGTGGCTCAGGAGAAGAGGCGGTTGGCCGAGGAGGTGGCTCTCACGGGGCGCATGACGGTCGAGATGAGCCAGAAGCGCAATCTGCTCAATGAGATGGAGCGGCAGGCGGCTGAGATGACCGAAGCGATGGCGGCCCATAAGGCATCGAACGAGGCGCTGCAAAAGAGGTGCGAGGAGGCGGAGGCCAAGCTCGCAGAGACACGCGCGAAGCTCGTGGCCCTTCAGATGCGCAGCGGCGCCGCGGTGGAGGATCTCAAGCGCACCAAGGAGTCCCTATTAGGCAACCTCGGCGGCGCGTCGACCGAGGCGCAGAGGCTCAAGGCGGAGCTCGAGCGCATGCAATCCGAAGGCGAGCGCTCAGCTCTCGAGGTGAAGCTCTTATCGGGTGTGGTGCGCGAGGCCGAAGCATCGGCGGACGCGGCCTCGGGCGGCGCCCTCTCGCGGGCCGCGGCGCTCGAGGAGCGTGCGCAGGCTGCCGAAGCGACCGCAGCAGCGATGGCGGTGCGCGTTGAGGAGCTCGAAGCGGATCTCGTGGAGGCGAGATTCGCTGTGACGTGCGCGACCGTCGCGCAGGCCGTGATGACGAACGCCATGGGCGACGGCGACTACGAGCTCATCAAGACTCATCTGAGGTCCTCCGTCAAGGACGACGAGGTACGCCGTCTCACGGATCAGCTGCGCGAGGCGCAGGCCGCCAGAGACGCTGCCCTCGCCGCCCTCGGCAGCGACGCAGCCCTCGAGCAGATACGCTCGACAATCGCCATTTCGGTCCTACAGCCCGAGCTTCAGCTGCTCGAGGGCGCGTACGTGAGCTTACAAGCCGAGTCGGAGGCAAAGCGTCGGGAGCTGACCAACCGCCTCGGCGACCGGCTGGACCAGGCTGAGAAGATGCGGCTCGAGATGGAAGCGCTGCGGGCGAGCCGTGAGGATCTCGAGGCTCAACTCAACGAGTCCGAGAAGCGGCGAAGGGATCTCGCCGATCGGCTCGCTTCCCGTCTCGACCAGCCGCCATCAGAGAGGGCCGTTGAGACGATCTTGCCGCTGCCAAAGCCGCCCTCGCACGAGGCGGGCTGTCAGACTGACGAAGTTCGCCCCGCTACGCCGCCGCGACCGGCCGCAGAGCAGGTGCCGCCTGAGGCGCTGCATGAGCTCTCAACCCGGCTGCGGGCAGCGCAGGAGCGGCTGTCGAGGCACATGAAGCTGGTTGGCCAGCTCAATCGCGCCATCGGGACCAAGACGGGCAGGAAGTCACCTGCAGCCGCCTCTTCCAACGCCAACGCGACGTCGGATGTGATCGGCGCGCTCGAGGAGTGCGTCAGCGCGATCGAGCAGGAGCTCGGCGGCGCGCACGCCGAGAAGGTGGCCAGCGGGATCGAGGATGCTCGTGGTCAGCTGCAGAGCTATTCGGTCGGTTTGCGTTCGATCATCCGACGGCTCGGTAGGGCGTACCCTACGAGGGTGTGGGATGACGAAGCGGCACAAGCTGCGGCGCACTCGACGCCGCCGCCCACGTCGCCCGGAGGCACGCCTGAGCTGCAGCCGCCCTCGTCCGCCTCGGCGGTCATTCGTTTCCTCGAGCCAGTGCTCGAGAGCGCCAACGCGGCCGATGACGAGCTCGAGGTCAGATTGGCGCAGATCGCGAAGTACGAGGCGGAGCTCAACTCGGCTCTCAAGGACGCCGAGGCGCGTGAGGCGCGCATGTCGACGCCCGCTTCCCGAAGGTCCTCGCAACCTGCGACGCGGCCGTGTACGCCCGGCCACGCCGAGGCGATGGCTTCGGCCTACGGCTTCGGCGCGTTTGAGAGCCTGGACGGCGTCGCCATCCGTCCGCACGAGCCCGTCCAGGCACCGTCTGACGGGCGGGCGCCGACACCGCAAGAAGATATGGCGCGCGCCAAGACACCGCAAGAAGCGCCGAGAGGGCGCGGGGTGCGGAATGCGTTTGGCGCCATCATGGCCGCCAACTCCTCCGCCAACGTGTTCCTCTCCGCGTACGATCCTGCCAAAGCCGCCAAGGCGGCGGAGGCAGCGGCCGAGGCGGCGCGCATTCGCGAGCAGCTCGCTCAAATGAACTCCATCAAGGAGGCGGCCGCTCAGGCGGCCGCGCCCGCAGCCGACCCTATCAGCGCCAACGCCTCCCGACGCGACGCGACGCTGGCGCTTCGTCAAAGCGAGCAATCGCTCATGACTCTGCTCGCGAGCCTGCGCTCGAGCTCCGCCAAGGAACTTTCCCTCAGCGAGAACTCGCGAGATCCGACGCGCCCCGGCACGGCGGCTGACGCCGAGGCGCTGCGCGAGGAGCGTCGCAGGCGCGAGGAGGCCGAGGCGGGGCGCGACGAGGCGCACACGCGCCGGCTGGAGGCGGAGAAGCGGCGCGATGACTCCGAGGCGCAGCGCAAGGAGGCAGAGGCCCAGGCGGCGCGTCTGCGCGACGAGTCGGCCCGGCTTCGCGCGCAGCTTGGCGCTCTCGAGACGCGCCTCGCGGAGCTGTCCCGGTTCCTCGAGGGCTTCGACCCCGACGATGTCAAGCTGCTGCCCGAGCTGCAGGCGCTGCGCGACGAAGCCCTTCGGCTACGCCGTGAGAACACCGAGGTGCGCCGCGCCCTCGCGCTCACGTCGCCCGGGTTCCACGGTGAGCACCTGCCTTGGTCGCCGCGCCTGTCCGCAAGCACGAGCCCGGTGATCACGTACCCACGCCTTCAGCGCCCGGCCACGCAAGGGTCACAGCGCCCGGGCGCGAGTGAGTGTGGCCTGCCGGCGGCGCCGGCGCCGGCGCCGGCGCCGGGGAGCAGCGCGACCGCGGGCGCTCAATACGGCGCGTCGGAGCGCAGGGAGGTCGGCTCGCTGCCCGCCAAGACGGTGACGGCACGCGGGATGACGGAGCGCATGCGGTCAGTTGATGAGAAGAGCCAGCGCAAGTGGGAAGCGAAGCGTGCCCAGCTCGAGCGCGATCGGTCGATGGAGGTAGAAGCAACAATGCGAGCGTTTGCCGCGGTGCACTATACGGGGGAGGCTCTCGCTCAAATGCACACGCGGCTACACGTGGCGCAACCGTCGCCGACGGGGCCACGCGCCGATGCCGTCTCGCGCGACGCGGCGATCGCGGGGATGGGGGCAGGCGCGCCTTTCCCCGCACCCGACGCGCCGCTCACCTCGCTCAAGCTTCATGAGCTGGGGCGCAATCGCGCGACCACACCGGTGGCGCTGCAAACGCAACTGCGCAGCGGCGCCGGCCAGATGAGCCTCTTCGCCGTTGGGATGGTCGGTCCCAGCACGGGCCGTGGCGCCAAGCCTCTGAGTCCCAAGTCTCCCTACACGCCGCAGCGGCGTGGCGAGCCCTCGGCCGGCATCCGGCCCTCCACGTCGCTGCCCGTGCTCACGATGGTTCCGATGGGAGGAGCCGTGAGCTCGTGAGAGGAGGACACCCGCACGCCGAGGACCGTAGAGGACTGGTGCAGCGCGTGCACGCTGGTGCACCGTAGTGCGCATGGCACATGGCGACGCGGATGCGCGCGCCGCGGACACACCGTTGAGCAGTGTTTAAGCAGAGGGACACGTCGGACGAGAGTTGTACTTTTCTAGGTGACTCTGGGGAGCGGTTCGGCCCCGGCGCGGGTCGTCTCACCTGTCTAGACTCTATTGTGTACTGTAGGATGCTGGATGGTCTAGTGCGTAGCCAGCGCACCGTGTAGATTAAGATCTTTGATTGTTTAGGATCGCGCTCGGCCAAGCAGATAATATAACGGAAGATCGCTTTCGGCAGGACGGCACGATCTATTGCATCTTCAGCAGGTGGACCGGTCACTCCGGAGTGGCCCATTCACTCGAGAAAGCATTCAGGGAGGCTCTTGGGGCCAGCCGTGCTTCTCCCCGCCCTGCAGCTCCCGCTGCGTGCCGCGCACCTCTCAGTCCCACGCGAATTGTGTACAGAGTACACTTGACTCTGCTACACACGAGCGCTAGTACCTTTCACAGCGCCCCAAAAATCCCGGGCTGCGGCTCAAAGATGAGGAACGAAGCGCGCAGCTCCTCAAGGGCACGCTCGACGCGCTCGCCGTCAATGGGCCCCACGCGCTCCGAGCTCAGCTCCTGCAGGCGGAGCCACAGTGCGCTCGTGCTCGTGCTCCGCCCGCGGGAGATCGCCTGCAGCACAGCGCTCGTGAGACATTCCGCTTGCTTGGCGGCACGCGCGGAGGCAACCTCCTGCGCTGCGGCGCGCTCGGCCGCCTCGTGCTCGGCCGCGATGCGTTCTTGTTCCGCCGCCGCCTCCTCCTCCTCCGCCGCCGCCTGCGCCGCCAGCTGGTCCTCGGCGAGACGGGCGGCCTCAGCCGCTTCAGACGCAACCCGCTCCGCCTCACGCACCTCCGTCTCCCACCGCTCGCGCGCCTCGTCCTCAGCGCGCAGCCGAGCAACAAGCTCGCAGACCTCATGTTGCAGCACCGAGGCGGGCGTGTGCACCACCATCTCCGCGAATGCTGCTGCCTTACGCTTGTGCTCACGCCGTTCGGCCGCCTGCGCATCAGCCACGCTGATGTCATGCATCTGCTGGACCACATCGGCTTTGCGCGCCTGGAGCTCCCGGATGCGCTGCCATGCGGCTTCGACATGCGTCTTGCAATGGTCGTGCTCCACGCGCAGCTGAGTCTCGGCATGATGCCGGCTGAGGAAGGTGACCAGTGCAGCGGACTTGGCGGCTTCGAGCGCGCGGATGGTGCGTTCGTTAGCCATCTCAGCAGCCGCCTGCTTCGCGATCGTAGCTTCGAGGTGTCTGATGCGCGCGTGCTGCTCCGCGTTCTCAGAGGAAATGGTGTCGATCAGCGCCGCGAGCGAAGACATGCGCGGTCGATCGGAGGGAGTGCTTGCTTTTCACAAAAGCGCTCGCCGCGGCGCTGTGTGTTCAGTTCAGTTTCTTCGCGGCCCCCCCACACTCACTCCACCCGACAACGGCCCGCTCGCCCGCATTGCGCATAGCGCGATACAAGCACAGCAGACTTGTAAGAACCTAAAAATAACAACCAGTCAACCACATCAAGCCAACACCGCTAACATCGCTAAACTAACCGTGAGAGGAAGATATGTGAGACGTGTGGTAGCGCCCCCTGTCAATGCTCTGCTCACACGGTACAACGTGCGGACGCGGGACGCAAGGATCTCGTGCATATCATCTCGGTCACCAGATGGTGGGAGTATTCTTCCCACCGCCGCTGCCAACTCGGCGCGAATCGCCGAGCGCGAGCTGCAGCCGTCGACTGTGCTGCTGGCGCGCGCTGCGCAGCTCATGCGAGAGCTGGCTCGCGCGGCTGTGTGCGCTGCGGAGCTCGTCCGCGAAGCCGCTTGAGGCCACGTCCCAGCGCAACGCAGCGCTATGAGTCCAGTTGCGATGGTGGGAACGGTCATAGTGTGAATGGAGCGAGGGCGAGAGCATCGGCGGCTCCAGCGAGACCTCGCCACGTGGCAGCTGTGAAAAGGTCAGCGAGTTCTCTCCTGCAGTAGTGCTCAGCTGCTCGCCGAGCCGCTTGGCGTGTGCCGGCTGGCGCGGCATGAGCGCGCCGTGTGAGCCGCCCTCATTCCGCGGCACCTGCCGTGCATGCATGCGCTCCTCACGGTGCTTCACGAGTGGCTTGTGCCGGTGCGCGAGCTCGTTCGCCCATCGCATCCACTTCCGCTGTGCGCCTGCCCACACACGCCAGTGCAGCATGGCGCGCTCGAGCGCGTGGATCACACCACGGAGCGCGGCCGAGCGAGCGCGCTCGACGCCCAGCGTCCACTGCGACCAGATCGCAAGGCTTTCTCGCAGCCAGCGCCCGAGCCCGACAAGAGGCGGTGATCGGTACGCCCGGCGCCTCGCCGCTGCCGCGGCCCAGCGACGCAAAGGCGGGACCAGCAGCTTTTGGCGCGCTGCCAAGAGTGCCGTGCTCGCCGCCCAGAGAGCGAGCGCGAGCCTCAGCTGCAACACCGAGCGCTCGATGCCACGGCGCAGCCCACGCTCATGCTGCATGCCAGCACGCAGGGCGATGAGGGTCGAGCGGATCCACATCTGGAGCGCATGCCACAGCAAGCTTGCTGTGCGCCAGCGCCCAAAGCACGAGCACAGCCTTGCATCGAGCTCCTTCGCCGCGTGCACTGAGGCGGCGACATCATCGCTCACGGCGCATCGCCATCGACTGAGCGTGAAGCACCAAGTGTAGAAGCCGCCCGCGAGCAAGTGGAGCCGCACGGTGATCTTGGCTTGCTCCTCCCACAGCAGCTGCGCTGCCAGCTCGTGCGACTGTGTCGCCACAGCATAGTGCAGCGCCTCGTCCTTGTACTTGGCCCACACATCTTCTGGCCTCGCCGATGGCATGGCGCTGGCCTCAACATGCTCCGGGCCGCTGCCACCGCCGAGAGCGCTGGGGAGCGCTGGGGTGTCGAGAGCGCTGAGAAGGCTGCCGAGAACGCTACTCCTCTCGAGTTGTATCTTCGCCTGATTGAGCCATGCCGGTGTCTCCGGGTGGACAGGGCTATGCGGGGCGCTGGGGA
>Ga0209550_10001536_pt1 | contig 22095 bp, 21 predicted proteins | sample LauGreSuBDMM15SN_2_FD_187567 | JGI IMG/M metagenome (GOLD analysis project Ga0209550, IMG submission 187567) | Freshwater lake microbial communities from Lake Michigan, USA - Su13.BD.MM15.SN (SPAdes) (version 5) | ecosystem: Environmental > Aquatic > Freshwater > Lake | place: Lake Michigan... | reverse complement strand
CTTCACCACACAAACAGGCACACTATTCTTTGGGAACGAGGGCACCACCATCCAAGCCGGAGGCGCTTTTTTCACAGAGGGCGAGTCCGGCTACATCGTTGGCCCCAACTGCCGCAACACCTCCACCTGGCGCTCCCGCTAACCCCTTAATCCCTTAACCCCTTAATCCCTTAATCCCTAATCTCCCAATGACCCCCGCCTTCATCATTCTCACTTTGTATAAAGTCTTCGTCTACATCGTCGGCTTATTCAGCGGAATAGCTTTTGCCATATGGCTCCGATCCAGGCTCTAACGCTCCCTTCTACCTGTCCCCATCTACCTTACACCACTCTTTATGACACACACCCCCCTTGCCCGTTCTCAGCACCTATGGCAAATCAACCACTGCATCACGAGATCGGTTCAGCCCCCAAAGCTGAACCGGCGCCAACCGGAGGAGGGACTCACGGTGGCTTGGAGGAGACCAAACGTTTCCTCTGATGTGCGAGGTCAATAAGCCTCGAACAGAAATCCCCCTCATGGTGCAAGGAGAACCAAAAACCATGAACAACGCCCAGAACGCCCGACCCACCACCCTTAGCCAAACAAAACTCTTCACCAACTCGCAACGACACACCTGCCACTATCAGGTCCCCGCCCCATGGCCCGGGATTGCAGAGTCACTAAATCCCATCATCGAGAATCCTCACATCCCATCCCTCCTGAAATGGGGCATCCAGTCCCTCTGCATCGCTTACTTCCTTCCCCATAACCGCCCAGGCCTCTTTCGTGCTCTTTTCCTTCTCGCTTGGCGTTCCTTCGCAGCCACAGCCAAGGACGACCAGATCGACCCCGCCTTCGAATACTTTTACAGACAGGCCCTTCATCTCGACCGCCCATCCGTCCAAGCCTGTCTCAAAAAACTTCGCTACCCCGGCAAAATCTAACCCCTCAACATCAACTTAAACTGAAAGGAAACCCCATGAACCTATTTCCAAAATTCTTCCACCTGCTCCCTCCTGCCTTCCACTGCCTTGTGCTTCTGTTTTTAGCCTTTGTGCCTCCAACCTCACAGGCAAACCCTCCCGTATTAGTTGCGGAGGACGGCACCTTTCTCGGTGTCGACAGCGCCAACCCCTTTGACCTTAACTCCACCTCCAACCCATTCGGCCTGTATGGCAGTGAGTACAGTGCCACCAGCATTAACAATCCCTACAGCCTCTACGGCAGCGAATACTCCACCGAGAGCGCGACCAACCCTTACCTTGTCTCCGAACCACTGGAAAAATAAACTCATAACATGCCGACCCACCAAACAACAACGACTCGCAAACCCAGATACATCTACAGAGGCCGAGTTTATGTTCTGGAACTTGATCCCAAAGTTCTACAAGAACCGAGGTTTCTGGCCCAAAACCCAGACTGCCGAAAGAATCCTGGACTGGGTTGCCTATATGTCGGTTCTACTGACGATGTCGAAAAACGTATCCGCATTCACCGCTTCGGCCCTGGTCCCGAGGACAACCCCTTGGTCCACGGCTCAAGTATAGTTAGGGACTACTTCCTCCGGCGCCGGAAGGATCTGGAGCCGTCAGATGTGTACGAGACTTCGGGCCACGCGACCACGGCCGAGGCTCTTGAGGCCGAACTCCTGCGCGATGCCGGCTACCGGGTTTATTCCAACTGACCTCGCCGTGCTTCCGATCGGGCTAAACGTGGATGTTTTGTGAATGCTTTTCCCAAATCCTAGGCTTCGTTTTAATCTACGAAATCTATGAGTTACAGCCTTAACCTGCCGATCTCGTTCGTATTTAAGACATTTTCTGATAAATAAACCCAATGGCATACTCGACAAGAAAGGGTGCATATTATCCCTGGAACAGGGGCCCACAGCCAGTCATTGAGATTTTGATTGATGGCCAGCCCTGGAACCAAGTTGGAGCCCAAACCTTTCGCTTCGGTAATCGTATTTGCAGAATGCTGCTATCAGGCGGAGACGTTCTGGATGAGTTTTTGAGGGTCGAAGGGATGAATCCGGAAACAATCCAACGGACTATCCCGCCGAGCGATTGGATGCCAGCTACTGTGATTGTGCAAGGATACTCAGAATTTGAAGGTCCAGCAGGGCATAGAATACAAAAACCTTATTTGAAGTTTGCCTGCAACGAATCACGGGAGAAAGGGATCGGGCTTAAAAAGGCTGAGGGCCTTCTTTCTGTTTGGAAGGACTTAGAAGCTTTTGCATCAGAGATTGGAATGCCTCAAATCGGTCGACCGACTAACCGATAGAAGGTTTTATTTATTGAAACCCGGCGACATCCACTTGGCCGGCAGTGCAGCCCAGGAGTGATGGCCGATTGTCCGGATGGCAAGCCGTCAGGATACTTAGTTGCCCTCAGTTCCTCACAAAAACGGTAAATCTCTGGCCCGCCCGCCTTATGGATTGCGCCATTCACTCCGGACCCACCCGTTAACTCACAGTTCGCCGCATTCACCACTGCATCGACCTTTTCCTGGGTAATGTCTCCCACAATGACAAAAATCTTTGCGGCCATGAAAAGTTTATAAACGGGGATTTCGCGGATTCGAGAACAGGTTCCCAGGTCCGACGTTTCCCCTCTTAATGGTGAGCAAAGGGAGACGTTAAATCCTGGATGAAATGAATCCCGTTGCTCACTCTCGAAATGGGTTTCCTAGAACACTTTACAAGGCGGGTCCGGGGGATCGTCTGCCCTAACCATTGGGCTAGGACCCTTGAAGGCTTCGTACAGCTCCTTTAACTGCTCGCCTTTACCTTTGAATTTGGATGGAAGATCCATCATACACTTCTTTTCCAGAAGCTTTTTGTTGATGTCCCGATTGAGTTCAGCGTCATAGCCAAGCATACGTTTGTAGTATTCGTTGATTGCCGCCGGACCGAGGATCTCCTGGATCCTTTCATCATGGAATGCGGCGAGCAACGAAGACTCATGGCTCCGCATATGCTCAAACATGGCTGCGCAATAAACGCAGACACCCCCGGGCGTATCGGAACAGTTATTGTGGTCGAACTCACAGTCGTAAGGCAGAACATCGTTGCAGTGCTTTTGGTAGAAAGCACTGCACTCATCCCAAGTCATCCAATACGTTTTGCTTTTCTTCGTTAACTGCTTGGCGTTCTTAAGCTGGATCTGTGTCTGGTCGTGCGCGAGGTCAGCAAGGTCTTTGCCGAGTTTGATGTCTCCCACCTTGTAATGTTTATGCTGTTTATCTGCCCTCCATAGTATTCTTGATGTGCTCATTTTATCTCAACTTTTTTGGGTTTGGGATCATCAGATTTTCATCAGGATGAGTAACAGCATGAAGCCGACGACCGAAAGGATGGCCAGGACCTTGCCGATTTTATTGCTTACGATTGCCATGGGATGATAGTTACTTCGCTTACTTGTTGTTCAGGATGTTGCGCAGAGCGGATTCGAAGACCTTTTTGTCGTTCTCATCCAGTTTGAGGTTATATCCTCCATACCATTTCGTCTGACCCCATTCCGATGCTTTGGCTTCTCCCGCTTTTCGATCTCGTGCAAGAAGGTCGTATCCCCCCGGCCACTTTTCCGTGCCCCAGACCGAGGGCCGTACGGCACCGATCTTTTTGTCACCAAAGAAGAGCTCGTAACCTCCATACCACTTTTCCTGGCCCCAGACGGATGGCCGAATCAACATTTCTTCTGCCTTAACGGTCAATACCAAGCCTAGTAGCAATCCAAACATTATGGCTTTCATGCCCAGTCGCCTTACTTTGGATAATTTCCTCATTAGATTTAGTACCGCTTTCATGGAATAGATATGCCTGAGATTTTTTCTTTGCCCACTTGGTTGTTGGAAAGACACTTGCCATAGAACTTCTATATATCCTGTTTTGTGACATATTAGAGTTTAGACACCATGATCTTCTCCATTTTACCATGCCTTAGAATACCGCTGCTCTCACTGAGCTTAACTGCAACTTTGATGCTTATGGGTTTTCAAGCTTATTGCGCACCCCTTTCTGAAATAAGGCCTCCCTATCCGAAAGGCGGGGGCCCGGTGAAGATTTATTCAGGAATTCAACTTAACAGCGTGCACGCGATCGATTCTCGCACAGAAAGCTTTGAGGCTGATCTTTATTTCTGGGCCTATTGGACCGACCCCCAGGGGCACAGGCTCTTTTCCAAAGAACCCAAGGAGGATGTCATTGTTACGAGGGATGTTGTCTGGGGCTCCAGCCCCCTTCTTTGGAACCCTAACTTGGAGCTGAATACCAGTGCCTTGACCACCAACGATCGTGAAATCGTTAATATCCTTAAGGATGGGGACATCGGCTATGAGGCGCGGCTGGTGGGCCGTTTCCACCCCCCCGAGGGCACATTGAACTTTAGACTTTTCCCATTCGACTCTCACTGGCTGACAGTGGAAATAGCCTCCTTTGTTCACAAGAGAGATAAGGTGGTTTTTCTGCCGCACCCGCCCTACTTGGAGAAAGAGGGCCTTTGGAAAATAACGGAGAAAGTGCAGATGCAGGAATGGGTTATCAGGGATATCCGGTGGGAAACAAACGAACAGTCCTTTGTTGGAGATTCCGATGATGAAGTCTTCTCGTTCCTGTCATACAAATTCTTTGTTCAGAGAAAGCCCGCCTACTATGTCTTCAGATGGATGGTACCCCTGCTTTTAATTTTGGTACTGGCTTGGCTTGCTCTGTTCACACCGGCCGACAGGTTGGAGGTTCAGGCATCCACGGTTTCCGCGGCGTTTCTTTCGTTGGTGGCACTGAATTTCGTGGTGGCCGGCGATCTGCCGCATTGCGAATACCTGACCCTTTTTGATCATTCTCTCGTCACAGCCTACATCGCTGTTCTCATCATCGGCATTGTCATATTCCGTGCCTGCCAAGTGACAAAAGCCGATGGGGACAGACTATTTAAAGCGGTCCGCAGATCTGTTCCCCTGACTTATCTTGCCGTGAATGTGTTGGGCTCTTTCCTTTTTTACATCAAGTCACCCGATCGAAACGTCATTGCAGCCGATACACTGATTTTTCTCGCCTGGTCTTTGTACATAGCGATTCCTCATTTTCGGTCGACTCGGCGTAGCGATAACTAGGCAGGGCTGAGAATTAACTGCCCATAATTAGTAGCTGTCAGGCTAGGTTCAGCTGAAACAGTAATCAGCTCCAGTAATTAACATTTTTTTTGCTTCAAATTGTCTTCGTAGGGCCCATTCACTAAAAGCCTCATGCCGGTCAATGGAGAAACGAACCGGCTCATCATAACTATCATGTCCTGGCTCTGGAAGGTGGAACGAGTGATCGGCCACAAAACAGTATTTTTCATCAATCTGTATTTTTCTCGCGTGGAAGGAGTTTCGGACCTTGAACATGTAACTCTCTGCTGAACAGTCATCTTCTATTGGCTGCCAAAGGCAGAATCGCAGGCTCCGATGCGAAGCCCAAAAGGTTTTCTCAGTGTGCTGCATTTTAGAGCTGATTATTTTCCATATGCGACGAATATCTTCGCGAAATAGATCTGCACAGTCCTTCTTAAGTCGACTGCCCGAAAGCAGCCTGATTTCTTCTTTATGAAAGTTCTTGAATGCTTGAAGATCACAGGTGTGAAAACAAAAGGAGAGATAACGTGAGTATCTGAGTTGCTCATGGAGAAGCGCGTCGAGAAACCGCATGTTGTAATAGGGATCATATATTTCCACGAAAGTCCTGGTCTTTTTCCCAGTTATTGCATGTATTTCCTTTGCTGCTTCACCTATCTCAGCCACTTTTGCCGGCAGCTCTTTCTTTGTGACTCTTAATCCATATCGCAGCGACAAGTCGTTAAAGAGCCCATCTCTTGTACCGTTATGCTTTATTGAGCTGATATTAACGGTATGAAGTTTGTTCTCATATCCGGTTGATAGGTCATTTGCAAAAAGGATATGAGGGCATGCCTTTGCATGACTTGCATCGGCTTGTTCTTTTTCGTTCTTAAAACTGTTCGATATACCACCCTCAACCACACGTCCGTTCGCCTTCAGACTACCAATTAAAAGCTCATACCTTAATCCAAGAGCATCATTGGGTATTTGTTTGTAGTAGCAGCTAGGCCTAGAGGAGACAAAATCATCCCGCAGCCACGCAAAGAAAGAATCACCTACTTCTTCATCAGCTTCTCTTATTTTGTCGCTCAATGAAAAGAATGGGAGAAAAGATTGGTTGTTCAATCTTAAAGATCCTTTAAAGCCGATTCGAAGAAACCCCCGGGCCAAGAATCGACCATTGTTCCCTCTTCTGAGATTTTCAAGGTCGTTATCACAGATCCGTTATTATTCTTTTTAACATAAACAATCGAACAGTCTCGAGGGCTTACTTTTTTCCTACTGCTGACAGAGCCGCTTTCCTTGATTCTACGCAGAAGCCGTAAAACCATTTGCTCACTGTGAAGCTCCAACAGAATTGGAGCAGCGGTATGTTTAGGACTTCCAAGATTATCCAGAACCACATCCATCAGTTGACTTTGATTTGAAGGATGGAGATGTAATTCCGGCTGTTCGACTAAAAGAGCGCTATGCATTCCTTGGACAATTTCTACAATCACCGGGATCACTTGGGACCAGCCAAAACCAATATCACGAAAGCTTAATGGAAGACCTGAGCGACGGTTCTTAATTTCAAGCCTTAGACCTGCTGATCGGCTAGACTGTCGATCCACAACAAAGCGGAAATCAGCATTTAGTGTGTCACATGCCTTGTTAATCCGGTGGAGGAATTCTTGGTTTTCAAAGATATCCCTGTACGACTCATTTCCATAAGGATCCTGCTGACGCAACTTCAGCAGGCCTCTTTGTGAAATCTCTCTCTCGGGATAGTTTCGGTATGCTGCGAGATAATTTGGCTCATGGAAAAACCCTAAGGCTGCCCGCCAAATGATATTGCTGATATTTTCTGCCAACATACCATATTCCATCCTATACATCTCGTTAATCTGCTTTTGGGGCGGCTGCGCAAGATATTCCGGACATGTTTTGTCGCAGTAATCGGACCTGCGCAGCATAGTAGCTGGATACATTGACCGATGAGCAGGAAAGATCTCAAGGCCCCTGTCCTGTGGCGCTATGCTGGTCAGTGCCATTGCTACGGCCAGATTCTTTTCAATTTCCTTTGAATCCGGTGCCTTAGCTTTCTCTCCCTTAGTTTGCTTTATTCCATAGTGCCTGGACACCGCTTCCACCACAGGCTTCAACAATTCAATAATCTTGCTACTAACAGTGACCCTGTGACTGCTGGGTCCAACTTCACCCAGCTGAGGATTATTTTGCTTAGCAGCAACCGTAATTGGGCTGAAACTTATTAACTCGGCATTGCCCAGACTCAGGGCAATGCAAGGCTGGACATTTATGGCACGGAATCTGTTATCTTGCTGTTTGAATATATTTTTAAGGTCGAAGACTACCTCCAAGGTCAGAGTTAAATTCTTATTATCTGGTGCCAGGGCTTGAAAAAGACTGGAAAGACACTCTTCTCTTTTTTTCGTGGCTAAGATATCCTCATGAGACTGAACCTCACTCACCTGCATAAAACGGAAGCCCAGTTCTCCAGCCGGCGACACAAGATAGTCCCGCGGAACTTCAACAGACAAATTAAAGCCGATTTTCGTTTCTTTTTTCTTATTGAAGTGCACGAATTGCTCCAGCCCTCCAAGATCAACGAAATCCCCGCTTCTCTCTGGGGTCATGATGTTCAGGTTTTTATTAAGAAGAACTTGTCGAATCCACAGCAAGGAGTGAAAAATACTGGACTTTCCTGAGCTGTTTTTTCCAAAAATAAGGTTAAGTCGACGAATTGGAAGAGTTTGCCAGTTTCCAAACGCCTTGAGGTTATAAAACCCAACCGAGCTAAGGGGGAAAAAGCTCGCCGCTTCTATCTTACCCTTGTGCCTTCGCTTCGCTGCCCCCCTCATTAACCATAACCATGCCTTTAATGCATTATTTTTCAACCCATTGTTGGCAACACCCTTGCCACAGGCATGCCTTTTCCGTAAAGCATCTACATGGGTTTGCTCCTGAATAACGTCAACGACCGCATTCTCAAAGCCCTGGGCCACCTTGCCCGAGTCCACCAGGAAGGAAGCGTCGATAGCTTCCTAAAAAGGGTATCCGATTCCCATGCCAGGAACCTGCTGGCTTCCGCCTTAAGCAAAGCTTTTAAAGATCTTGAAGATCATCTTGGGAAAGAGATCCTAGAGGACGGCAAACCACAAAGAATCAACGATTTCGGGAGGCAGTTGGCCGGATTTGCCCTCAAGATGGAGAATGAAATCGATGCCCTCCTGCGCCAGGATAAAAACTGGGTCACCTTTACCGGCCCGACCACCTTCCTAGCCCAATACCTCGACCCCAAACTTGGCACTCTCTGCAATAAATCAGGATTCCGAATTCAGGTGGGGATGGGCAATACGGACGACTCCCTCAAGGCCATCCAGGAAAAGACCGTCGATATTGCGATCCTTCGCCTATCGGCCCTGCAGCGGCTTACCGAGACCGACCGTAAAAAGCTAAAATGGAAAGTTCTCGCCCAGATCAAGTACCATTGGGTCGTTCCCAAGTCTCTCCCCAAATACCGGGATTTTAAGAATGGATTGGTCAAAATGGCCGGGCTGTCCGGTCGCGGCGAGTTGATGACCGCCGTTCATGCCAAATATCCCAAGATTGATTGGGCCATCCATTTACCCAGCTTCACGTCCATCTATTCTTTTGTGCAACAAAATCATTATGGGGCTCTTCTGCCAGATTCACTTGCCCGCGACCTTCCGAAGACATTTTGGATAGAGCCTGCCGAGACCATCAAGGATCGTCAGGTGGTGGCTGTAACCCGAAAACTTAATTTCAACAACTACCCCGCTATTCAGGAATGCCTGAAAGTTCTATAGGCAAAGATAACTGTCTTTCAGCTCTCCCTTACCACGAATCCTCGACATGACCTCGGAACTTTTGGTTTTTGACCAGATGTCAGACGCGCGACGTTTACTCAGCGCAAAGGTCCGCCCAATTGCAGATCTTAGGAAAAGCAGGTTTGGCAAGAACTTCGCCGACTGTTCTCAGCTTTGAACGGCCTAACACTGAGACATGATCAAGATCCACGACATAGTAAAACTTTGAATCTGACTCAAGAAAGGATTCGTTCCCAAGGTATTTATTGATGAGTGCTTGACGCGAGACCAAAGAACAGGTGGACGACTGCGCCTGCCAACCGGTCCATTTCCAACTGCTCCTTCCCTTGAAATACGGAACGACCACAGAGGCCACTAGTCTGTCAGGATGAATCGTTGTCGGATTGCCGGTTGAATCAATAGCATGGAAATAAACGAAACGTTTTTTGCGACCAAGTTTTGCGATCGCCATTGAGCGGTATCCTGCGAGCAATACCTTCGTGTCAGCTGGTGGTTCTTTTGTCGGGGCCTTCAGACTCTTCTTCAGGGAGTATACGGCTGCAGTCTCCTGCAATGTCTTATGTGTCCAGTGTCTTATCCGGTAGTCGCGACTGAAGGTGTTAACGTGATGATTAAGCACGTCACCAATAAAATCGGACAGCGCCTGCACGCATATTTCCCGCCGTTCTTTATCGCCTGGACGAAGTCGGAATGCGCCCACACCAGGGATAACCTCCTCGTAGCGAGGAAAATCTTTGCGCGCTTCTCCGTCGCGCCCAGGATAGAAGACATAAGATCCGACCGTCCTGCGGATTGCATCGTTGTAGGCATGCATCTTGTATAGATCGCCGCGGCGATAAGTATCCGTCCCCTTAGTCTGGCTTTTCTCGATGGCTAAAGCGTCGTCATTGTCTTCGCCAAAAACTTTAACCAGGCTTTCGATACGATACTTTGCATCGAAGTGAAGAAAGCCAATACGCCCTGCATTTTGAGCAAGCCGCTCCGCCATAGGCCATTTGCCAGTTTCGAGATACTCAGCAGGAAAGAAAACGATTGTAAAATCAGGCCTAAGCCTTTGGCTGTAAGTACCTCCACTCATTGGATCCGTCGATGCCTCGAATGAACGGTTATAAAAAAGATGCACCCCCAACTGTTCACCGTTGCCAGAAGTCCAGCGGAACCGACTAATGGAATTATCGTTCTGCGCAAGGTTGAGATGTAAACCACCTCTCGCCGAAGTTGAGATAAAATGCTTTTCCTTATCTTCTCTAATATCCGCCCTATGAATCTCCTGCATGCCGAGGCGTTTGATTAGCGCATCTCGCAAGATAAAATACAGCCAGAACTCGTAAAGCGTAGCGGCATTGCGGTTGGTGCCATCGTAGGCATCCTCTCGCCCCGGCCAGTCAAGGCGTGCTGCCGTATCAAGCATCAACCATGCTAGAAGAATATCCCTGTAGCCCTTCCGTTTCTGAAGAGTCTGATTTTCAAGGGGCAGACGTTCCAATCGCGACACATCAGTGAAAAACGGCTGTGCGAGAAAGACATCCAGCGTGTCACGCATTTGCTCAGCCTCAAGCCACGCAGTTCCTCTCTTCTCTGTAAATGCAGCCATAACTTCCTCGCAAACATCCCTGAACGCTGCCAAGGCAAAATGAATAAACCTGTTTGGAGGCGTGTCGAAAGTGTCGAATCGGCGCTCGTGTAGAATTTCGGAAGGCACGAATCTTCCCAAGGGGGATATTCCGGCAGGATTAGCTGGCCGCCATGCCCGTCCATAGCGCATTGGATCGCTTACAAATTCACTACTACGTGCCAGTGATGAATGTTTCCACTCAAATTCAGCATCAAGGGCAGCGTGAGGACGACGTCTTATCTCCTCAAGGTAAAGATCCAGCTTCTCTCCACCGAGCACGTGACGGAGAAAAAGAAACTGTTCGAGCAAAGTCTTTCGTCTCTTGACTGGATCAGGGGCGATATTAAAGCTCGTCGGGCTGTCCCATTCTAGAAGTAGTTGCTGACAATAATTTGCAATGTCCTCGACCATCGCCCTGTATTCCCCATGGAAGTCGAACTTCCTAGGCTGTATCTCGAATCGAATGATGGGAAGCGACGGCGCGATGCGAATTTCCGCTGTGCCGAGGTAGTTCATTACCTTGAAGAAACCCCCAGGCGGATCCCCTGAAAGGCCCCTTGGAGTCCATTCCGCTTTGCGAGGTCCTTCGCCATGGGGCTTAAGAGTGCTGTGAATCAAACCAGGATCCAGATTCATAACTCCGGGACCACGAAGTCTCCAGTTGTAGCCGGTGTTCTCGAACAGAATTAACGGCTGCATACCGGATTGCGGATTAGCTGGTGAGTAAACGATCGGAACCGCTTCATTCTTACCCTTGAAAAGCTTGCCACGAAACCGCAATGGCGGTCCTGGGCTCTTAGCAACATCAAACCCTAAATTAGGATCGGAACTACCATCCTGCCATATTAGCAAAGTAACATCGGCTCCCAGCTCAATATCTATCGAGCACAGCTTAAGTCCATCCAGCATGTTACTGGCTTATTGGATAAAGCTAACAAATTGGTCACGCCTGACCGCATCAAGCATATCACACAACTTACGGTAGCTAAATGGGAAGTGGGGTTTCTCATCACGCTTTATCGGAACAGATTGCAGGTTTGTAGGTGTAGTTGCACCAAGAGAAGTAACCTTGCTGCTTTCACAGAAGACGGCAAGCCGGACGAGCAGATCTTCAAGCCGACGACGAGAACCGCTGAGCTTTGGAAGAATTTTCTGTAAAAGTTGCGCGTCGAACGCGTTTTGCCAATTCCATTTGGACTTGGCTTGAGTTAACGCGCAGTCGACGCGCAAATAACGGCGAATTTCGTTTATGGTGCGGAAGCCGAATTCCAAACGAGCATCCCGCATGATGTCGAACACACTATCAAGCGCCGCTGCCAATTGCTTCATGGAGTCCCCATCTGACGGATCAGGAAGCTTGTCAGCACGCGCTTCCCTGACTAATGAAAGAAAACGTTCTGCAACACCATCTCCAGCATATTCCATTTTAAGAGATCCTGTTTTACCCGCTTTCATGAAGGTTCCAACCGAACCAGCAGGCATACGAAACTCAATTACATTAGCCCGATCCAAGACTTTGGGACTGAACATGTAAGTTGTCTCGTCGACATTAACGGTTCCAATCACAAAGACATTCGCGGGAATAGCTAGTTTACGAGGAACAACCGCTTGCCCTGCTGAGTCCGTGGGCAATTGCTCGGTTTCTCCACCTTCCGTGTGGAGATGGAGCTCCGAAGAGCTGGATTCCATAGCAGAAAGGAAATCGGCAAAATAACGCTCCACATGAGAGAGATTCATTTCATCGAGGATGAGAAAGAATGGTTTAGATCCAAAAGTTCGCGCTCGCATTAAAAGATCTAGGACGTGGGTAGACTGATAGACCGGTGTATTACCTCTTAGATGGTTGACAAAGCCTAAGACATTACGATTGTCCGTCCAATCAGCACCGACAGCAACAAGCTCGTGGCAGTCGCTCCTATCGCCATGCAGCCATACAGAGAGCATTTCCGCGATTTTGGTTTTTCCAGTGCCACTGTTTCCCGTTAGGATCACAAAAGGCTTAGCGATCAAGGACTGCAAGAAGGCTTCCGGCAATCCAGGCTGCGTCACAAAGCCGCTTTTTTGCAGCGCGGTTACAAAGTTGTTTTTATCGTCGGGCGTCATAGGCATTAGCTGATTACCTCCTAAGTGATTCAGGCAAAGATCCAGCGATTTCGCAATGTGATCCCGCAGTTTATTTGAATCGAAGTTGTCCTTGTAAAACTCTTCTGGATTTACAAAGCCGTCGTTAAAGCGGGTTCCTGAACTTGGGCCATTAACATCAATTCTCAAGTCCTCACCGGTTCGTCTTACAGTAACCAGTCCTTTGGGGTTAGTGGCTGATTCAGCAAATCCTGCAACCGCTCCACGACCATGTCGGTCAAAACAGATAGAGACGTAGACACCATCATTTACCTCCTGCCCTTCCGGCAAAATGCAAATCCATGGAACTTTAGGGAAATTAGTCGCCCCATCCGAAGATTTTACCGTTAGAGATCTTCCTTCATAGGCTGAGAAATAAGACCGCAACCAGTCATTTATCTTAGCCAAGTTTCTACGCACCTCCAAGCATCGCGGACTATCTTTTCTCCAGGCCTCACCAGCTTGATCATATTCCCTGCAGAACTTACATATAGCGTCAAAAACTTCACCGAGATTAACCGTTGAGCCCCCCCCCAGGAAATCTGCATAATTATTGAAGGCGGCCGTGTACATTCCGTTTCCCCTTGAATCAAGCCCAAGCACATCAGGATGACTGAGAACCTTTGCCCGTAATGCCTCCAAGCTCGCACTATTCAAAATGTCTAAGAGCGGAACAGTAGCGCATCTGCTTAATATTCCCTTGATTGCTCCAACGTAGCTATTGACCGATTTATCGCTCAGGGCCTTAACTGTTTTTAGCCAGGAACGAAACGAGGCCTCATTTGGTGAGGGAGAAAATATAGGGGTCAGTTCTGACGCTCGTAAGACATCTGGAGAATACAGTTCTTTTGGTGGTTCTTTTCCCAGTAGAAAGTGCGCAAAAAGCTCAAGACTGCGAACGGTGTTGGGCGTTTGACTGCCAAGCATGGATACAACAGAATTGGATTTTCGGTTTTCAAGAACTTTCCTGAGTGCGTTACGATATTTTCCCTCCTCGTAGGTCCAGTCTCCACCAAGTGCATCAGATAGCGCCTCGCCAGCGCTCCATATTGTGCGGAGCGCTTCATGCAGATCCTTTAATTCAAGTACAAACTTTTTAGCCTTTGCATTAACAAAAGAAACTGTTTCCTCTGTAGCGCTAAACCTGTCATCAAGACCATAATCCTTAAGAAATTCCGCAAAAGGATTCATATTTGACTCAAAGCGTGTTCAGCAACCAATTCGACAAGTGGCACAGGAACTGCATTCCCGAATTGTTTGTAAGCATTAACTTTTGATTTATGAGGCTGGAATTCTTCCGGGAAACCCTGCAATCTAGCGCACTCCCTTTGAGTAAGCATACGTGGCAGCGCTCTAGGATGATTAGGCTGTGGAATCAGACACTCTTTTCCATCTTTGTAATATCGGGCAACAAGTGTCGTTGAAGGCTTGTCGAGATCTTTAACGTAAGCTGTAAATCCAGTGCCGCGGGCGACATTACGATCGCTTCGTCGGATGTGTCCCAGCCACATTTTATCGGTAAGAGTGTAAGGACTATCGCATGGTACATTTTCTAAAATAGATCTTAATGGAAGTGGCTGTCCCGCAAGCTTTGGCATCTTCCAGCCGAGCGGGGTTCCATCCCGAAACGCAACGATAATACAACGGACACGGTTTTGGGGGACAAGTGTGTTGGTATTGTAAACGCTAAAATTAAAACTGTAGCCCAGAAACTTTTCAATTCGTTCACGGATTACAGCAAATGTATGTCCGCAATCATGTCGAATAAGATTTCCGACATTTTCAAGAATGAGGATCCGAGGTCGGTGTTTTTTTGCGATTTCAAGAATATTGAAAAAAAGTTGCCCCTGATCCTCACAATTGAAGCCATGTTTTTGACCTAGTGACTCCCTTGCTGACACTCCGGCCCTGCTGAAAGGTTGACACGGAAAACCGCCAGCCAAAACATCAAACCCTTTATGTAGAAGTTTAAGACTACTTAATCGAGTTAAGTCTCCAAATGGCACTTCTCCATAATTTTTATAGTACGTTTGCTTCGATTGGTGGTTCCACTCGGACGAGAAGACGCACTTTCCACCAAGGTTTTGCAATGCAATGCGGAAGCCGCCAATCCCAGCAAAAAGGTCGATGAAGGTGAATTTAGGCTTTGCCACTGGAGGTAACGGGACGTCAGAAAAATCAATTTTCAATGGTGATATCTTTCTTTTTTCTGGTGCCAGACCTTCAGCTGAGCCCCCGTGCGCAAGCAAACTCCAATTATGCAGAATATTTCTCCACTTTTTGCCATGTGATTGCTGCAGAAGAATCGGGGACGCGGATGGGGAGTGCAGCCAATGGGATAATATCGCCGCCATTTCTTCTCGAACCAGGTCACTGTGTTTCTCTGCGCTCTCGACCGCCATAAGCAAGCGCAAGGCCTCATCATGCGGAATCGTCTTCTTGCCGGAGGCAGGAGAGGAACGGCTTTTTAGTTCCCCGCACGTTAACCCGTTTTTCCTTTGTTTTTCGTTTATGGCTATCAAGTAGTAGGCCCCCAACTCATGCGCTTATCCTAGCCAGACACGACAACCAGTCATTTAAGGTTCCCAGCATATGCCAAGATCCTTGGAGCAACTTGTAATTATCTCGTTTACCGTAAAAAATCCTGCGCATGCCCGTAATATTGCTTCTGGGGTAGGACATCCGTAGACCCAGCCTACGCCTAGGCTTAAGCGCTGATTATAATGTCGTCCGCTTTTCTGGGATCTCTTACGGAAAACCCTATTGTCTTGGGCAGGTTGTTTTCCGGATAAAGCATTTCAAAACCAATAACGGCAGAGCCTTTGGCATCCGAGGGCCTTACCGCGTAGGCAAGAAAGATGCCTGTCCGCGGATTCTGACGGTTTTTCTGCTCTTTGGTCAAAGGCTGCTCTAGATAACACCCTTTGGTCGTCTTTATTTTGCACATCCATTTAGCCAGACGGCGGTGGGCGGGTTCGCCGACCTGTTGCAACCTTTTGGCCCCCTCGCCTTCTTCCACCCAATTTCTTTCACGAACGTTTGTTGCCAGCCCCTTGAGAATTGGAAATGTCGGCCCGTGAGACTCCCCTTTCACAGTCTGAGGTAAAAGGACCAACCAGGAATCAATGCCGTGCTTTTCCCTCCGAAGGAACTCGATCTGCAGCTGAATGCTGGAAGGACGCTTCCCTTCGGCAAACTTGCCCTCGACCCAACGGTAGCCCTCGAGAAAATCAATCACATCCTTCTGGGCGGCTTCAAAGCCGTGGCATGGGATTCGGTCGGTTTTTCCATCGCTCCGTGTTCCCCCAAGAACCTCATTATCCAGCACCTGCCGACTCTTTGAAAGAAGACGCACCAGTAGTTGCTGGTTATGGCGGATCCCAGGCTCCGTCGCCGCCACCAGGGTGGGCTGCGACCATTGACCGCCGAAGTTTTTCCTGGTGATTTCGGCGTTGAACATCTTGTTCTTGGCCGTGGGCGCAAGATCCCCCGTGATCTCGATCAGCGGAGGGATGTCCCGCGGGGTGATTCTTCCCCTGCCCTCCTCTTTGACGTACCGCTTGATTTCGTCCCGGAACCTTTCCTCCATGAGGCAGGTGGCCTTGAAGGATTCGACAAGATTGACGGGGTTCCGCTTGCCTTCCTGCACCCCGACGAACACCCGCACAAGATCGCGATACCCCTCGCGGAAGCCGAACCACCTCCCCATCTGCATAAGGGTGTCCGCGGTTTTGGTCACCCTCCGGTAGTAGCTGATGGTGAGGCCTTCCACGGTGTATCCCCGGGACAGCTTGTTTCCTCCCACAATGATCTTCCAAACTGGGGCGGCATTGAAATCAGGGGCGTCTTTCTCATCTGAATTGAGGATCAACGTGTGCGATGCACCAAGGGTCAGCTTGGTGATCGCCTGTCCCAAAAAGGGCTCCAGCTCCCCGAATTCCCTGGGCATCGGCAGGCCTTCACCATGGTGCCTGGTCACAGGCAAAATGTCCTGTTCCCATAACCGCCGAAGGCGTTCCAAGCCCCCAGGGGAATTCATGCCCAGCGAGTGCCATAGACCGGCGATTCGCCGAGCCATTTTTTCGTGGTCTTTTTTGGCCGATGAGGTGTGCACCAGCATGGTGTGATGATCCGTTTTCACGCAGCCCTTATGCCGGTCATTACGAAACAGCTTGAGAGCCCCAGAAAGAACAAACAGGAGCAGGGCTTTTTCAAGGTCTGCATCGTCTGCGGCGACAGTGCTTGTCACGCGGCGGATAAAAGCAACCTCGTTTTGGGAAAAGTCGTTCGGATCCAGATCATCGTAGGTTCGCTCGGGGTCGAAGAAGTCCGAAATCCCCATGTAACCGGCCGGCCGGTGAAGTGAGATGATGAAGTCTTTGGGGAACAGGTCGGCCTCGTCGTCCGGATTTACCAGGGCGTTAGCGTATGGAGTGGCTGTGTAGCCAATATACTGTGCGCGCGGCAGCTTTTCTAGGAGCTTCACGATGGCCCCGTTGGTCTTGGTCCTTTCCAACTCCTCTTCCTTGCTAAGCTCCGGTTTTGCCGTGTTCAGGCCAGCTTGGTCCGACTCGTCATCAATGACGATGGCGGGGACGTTAAGAATCAGCTTGTTGGTCCTGCCGAGGTCCTTGGCCAGGTTGGTGATGATCTTGCTGTGCTTTTTGATGACCAAGAGCTTCACATTCATCTTTTTCAGGTTTTCCAGATGAAAGATTTCCTTTCCTTCCTCGAATTTCACGTAGTCCAGGTTGTTGGTGGCCGGCCCCATCCTTGAGTAGTCACGGGCCGGGCCGGTGACCCTGTCCCATGAGAAAACACCCCGTTCCCTGGGGTGGAACTCGTGAAGCAGGAACTTGTCCCAATCATTGGGCTTGGGTGAGTACGCCTCGTCATGCTCCACCAGTTGTTGCCCCAACAGCTCCTTGTCTATTCTTCGTTGAGTCTGGTTTCTAAGAATGTTCCAAGTGCCTGCTAGGATAATGATCAACCGGTAGCCAGCGTCGGCTGCCCTGGCTATCAGCCCTGTGAAATTGGAGGTCTTTCCGCTCTGGACATATCCGACCACCAGGCCACGAGAGGAATAGGCGGCGGGGCTGTCCGGTTGGCTGAGACAGCCAAGGATTTCTTTGATGGAGTTATCCAGATTCAGGATCGCCTCATCGCCGAGGCCCTTCTTTTCCCTCAGATATTTTTGGTACAGGTTCCAGTAATAGGAATCACCGTTGGCTGGGACCGGCCGAGTCCACGCCCCGGGGTTTTTGGTGATGATCAGGGGCTCCTCCAGCCTCAGAAATGGAACTTTTCCGTCCACTTGTGCGGCGAGCTCTCCCGACAAACCCAGCAGGCCATGAATGAGGGCCCTGCGCTCTGCGGTGTTACGCGGTGTCTTTTTTGCCCAACCACCGTCCTCGTTGTCTTTGGTGTTGTCCCATTTCCTGAGCAGCGAGGCAAAAAGATCGGCGGACTGGCAAGCCTCATCCGCCCGAACAAGGTCCTGGATGACTTTCCGGACCTCTGCTTCTGAAACCTTCTCGAAATCGGGATTCGGGGCCTCCACATATCTTGAAAGGTTTTTTGGCCCGCTCCGCTGCATGCCGGAAAGGGCCGCAAGGAGTCTCTGATCCGTTTCCTGATTCATGATATGGAACCCCCAAGAAAGGCGGGGAACCCTTCTTCACGTTCCTCACGCCCAAGCCCCTCGACATTCAGGTCATACTGAATATCGGTCACCCTAGTGGCGTTTTCACCCAATCCTTGCCGGATCAATTCCAGAGTAATCCTGGGGAATCCTTCCCCGATGGGAATAAAGGCCAGAGGCTGACGAAGGACATAGCGACCGGTGTAAAGACCGGCGTGCTCGTGGTTATATCCCATCGAAATCAGCCGATCCTGAAAATGGTCTGCCGGCAAACCCCGACCAGCGACGATTCTCTCTATTTGTCCGATTATCTCCGGGAGGGAGCTGCCGTCCCCCTGTGGTGCACGGGCCAGTAGGACGGAAACCAGCGCCAACTCGTGCCCATCGGACGGAAATAATTGCCGAAACCCGTGAATAGTATGGATTCGCTGGGTGGATAAGGCTGTCTTTACCTCCAGCTCGTTTTTTTTCAGACGAAAGTCATGGGAATCCTTCATCGGACCCGTCCAACAGTCGACCCCGACCGAGCAATCGTTTTCAAGAATCCTTCTCAGGACAACAAGCTCGCCAAAAAGCCCAATCTGTTTTTCCGGGCTTAGTGTTGCCTTTCTTTTAAGAAGAGTTTCCAGGGAGCCAATTTCCTTAAGCAAGGCAGGGAGGGGTTCTTTGTGGTTTTTGATCACCTTCTCGGCCAGCTGGCACAAGAGGGTGTAAAAGACCTGGAAAAGCTCTGGTTTTTCTATGCTCACGCTAACAAACCAGCTTTTGTCGCGGGTGATTTTTTCAATATGGATTGTTTCCAGCCGCGTCAGGGAATCCGGAATCTGGTCGTCCGCGCCAACCTCCACCATCAAGCCAAGCCGGTTTTTGATCCCCTGATAAAAGAAATCGACAGCCGGGTTTTGGTGGCAGCGGTGAATCCGAGCATCCTCACCCACAAGGATCCTCTCCGCAAAGCTGGTCCAGTCGAGGATCATTCGTTAGCGGGCCTCCAGTTTGATAGCCTCGCGGAGGGCAGCATTGATGAGATCGAGACGGGCACGCTGTTTGGCACTGCATTTCTCCATCTGCAAAAGATCGTCAAAGCTGAAAAAAAGCAGGGTCTTGAGCAGCGGCAGATCCGCACCAGAACCGCGTTCTCCGCGGAGCAGCTGGCCGCGATATTTTTGATTGAGATAAATGGTCTCCTCGGATTGGGAGATGTCAAAGAGGTCATCCCCGATCAGATTAGTCCAGACAAAGCTGATATCTCGGCTTTTTGTCACCTTGGCCTTTTTCAGGGCCTCGCGAAAAATAGCCGTTACTGAGACAGGCATTCCGCCCACGGGAATGACCGGCATCTCATTTTGACGCAGCTGCCGCCGCCTGACGGTTTGCTCCGCCGTCTTGAGATATTCTCGGAAGGAGACTCCTTTTGATGTCTTTCCCTTTTCAATCGCCTCCAAATACGATGGCGGAAGAATGATCTGGGATTTTTTGACATCTAGGCCGAACGCAAAATCCACTTTGGGGCTGATGTCGATTTCAATCCGTGCAAGGGAAAGGTGGGAATCGACCTCCCTCAGGTTGTTCCAGCCACCACCCTGGATCAGGCGGTTTTTCCGGTAAAAATAAAAGCCCTGCCGGTTGTTTGCCCCGCCGGGCAGGCGATAATTCGGGCTGGAGGAGTTTGGCGGCCAGACGTGTGCCGTGATTTCCAGTTTATCCCCGAGTTCGCCCTCCATAAGAATTTTTTCGGGAAAACCTTCTGCTCCGGCGGCCGGATATCCGAAAGGATCAAGGGCCTCCACCGTTTGCGGTATGCCGGTCTTCTTGGAATCGAAGTTCATCGCATCAATCCGGATTTCGAGGCTGCTTCCGTGATCCTTCATGTAGCGGTGAAAAACAAGACCAAGATGCTTTTTGAGAGATTCAAGAAGTTCCTGCGCTTTTCCATCCGGATCTCCCAGTCCCTCCCCCACCCTCCAAAGCTTCTCAAGAAGCACAAGCGTCCATGACTGTTTTTTGAAAGGAAAATGCGGAAAACAGTTGTAAGCCACCACCCTACACTCTTCCTTGTCTAGAATCTCGCATTCAAATCCGTTGCTGACTCCATCCTCCGCCCAACCCATTCCATGCAGATCCCTGCTGTTATCGGTTGTGATCACCAAAAGACTTTTGGCTTGGCTTAGCGAGGCGAGCTTGAGGCCGAGGCCGAATTTCCCCAGTCGTTCAATCTCCTTGTCCTCATCCGCGCCGTAGGTCATGGCGGCCCGCAGACGGTCCTCGTTCATGCCGGTTCCGTCATCAAGTATGGCGAGACTTAGATATTTCTCGCTATCGATGACAAAGCGGATCCTGATGTTTTGGGCCTTCGCATCGATGGAGTTGTCGAGAAGATCCGCCACAGCGGTTTCAAAACTGTAGCCCACGGCCCGCAGGGCTTTGTCCAGTTTCTGGTAATTAGGTAATAGTTGGACCTTGGTTCTCATTCTCGCTGAATTAGAGTTCGTATTTTCGCCTAAGTTCCGCGGTTCCACAAGAATCGTGTTTCCACTAGTGATTCCAAGAGTGGAGCTGGTTTCCGGTAAAGTCGTGGACTGGATTTTTAAAAAGGTTCTCATCCTTTGGCTTCGATCGAATTGGTTAGTATGGACTCTTTCCACGCATTCCCATTCCATGCTGCTCTAGCGGCAGAAACTTGTGACGCAGCCTCAAACTCCCCATTCCCTGCCGGCAAGAACATTGCCAAAACACCTATGATTTCCTCGTCATGAAGGGAAGATGGAATTTTAAGGAATTTGGAGCTCATGCCTTAAAGAACTGCCTCCGGTAACGGACCGGTTACTTTCCAGCCGTTATTGTTTGAATCAAAGACGATCGGATAGTCAAAGAAGTTTCGCAGCAGATCCAGATCCCGATGGATTGTCTTAAGGGAGCACTCCCACTCCATCGAAAGCTGGGAAGAGTTCGGGATGATATCATCCTTGTGATTGCGAATGTTGGAAGCAATCCAACGCAGGCGGGCAAAGGCCGAACGGCTGGCTGTTTTCAGCCCTTTCGTCCGTGTACCTTTTTGCGTTTTCATAAGTCTATTATTGCCCAGCTTTTCGTTTTCGGTAGGGGGCTGTTGGCAAGACTCTTGCCAAGACTCAGGCGAACTTGATGAAGCCGACTATACCCGTCTCTAGCTTGTATACTTTCTCACTCCTCGTTGACTTTTCCTTAACTCACATTCGTATTTATTAGGGTCAGGCTCTGGAATGTCCCCCGCTATGGCGACAGCCTTTTGTTCTTGATCGGCTTTTTCTATCGCATCATTCAACGCCACTCTTCTTTGCTCTTCTTTCTTGGATTCGAGCCTACTTCGTATTGAGATCGCAACTGGGCAGTCCGGAGAAAGCCCGTATCCACCATATTTGACATCAATTGGCACATCCATATGCGAGTTCATTCTTTATTTAATCTCCAGCCGCTTGGGGTCCGGCCAGTTGGATGCCACGCGGTGGATTAACGTGATGTTCTTTGCCGCTTCAGGGAAGATGTACTCCATCGCCCGGCGGATTCCGACAATCCCATCCGTAAGACGACGCTCAAAGAGCGGCTTCTCCTCGCGGAGATTGTAAGGAACGATCTTCCGGATCCGAACATACTTGGTCCTAAACAAGATCTGGCACTTGTTCCTCGGGTTCTCCATCCTCCACAATTCCCCCACTGACTCCACCGCCTCCCTCACGTCTTTACGCAGTGCCACATCGGTATTGTAGGTGGTTAGGCGAAGCTGCCTCTTCTTCATAATATCCTC
>Ga0209550_10001535_pt1 | contig 22102 bp, 18 predicted proteins | sample LauGreSuBDMM15SN_2_FD_187567 | JGI IMG/M metagenome (GOLD analysis project Ga0209550, IMG submission 187567) | Freshwater lake microbial communities from Lake Michigan, USA - Su13.BD.MM15.SN (SPAdes) (version 5) | ecosystem: Environmental > Aquatic > Freshwater > Lake | place: Lake Michigan... | reverse complement strand
CTCAGGCACCGGTCGCCCTGGGGGCGTATCGTAAACACAGGTCCGTTCATGCTGGGGCGTGGTGAGGGCGCAAGAGATATCGGTTGCCGATTGGGTTTTGTACGGAATATCAGGCGACGAAATGAAGCCGAAGCGACTAGAATAGTACTTGCAATTTTTTAAGCGAAGATCAATGCCCGACGATAAAACCCACTTTGGTTTCCAGACCGTTGCCGAATCCGAAAAGGCGGGCAAAGTCGCGCAGGTATTTCATTCGGTCGCGGCGCGCTATGACGTGATGAATGATCTGATGTCGGCCGGGCTGCATCGCGTCTGGAAGGCCTTTACCATTGGTCGGGCAGCTGTCAGGCCCGGGATGAAGGTGCTCGACATCGCAGGGGGAACCGGTGATTTAGCCCGCGCGTTTGCCAAGCAGGCAGGCCCCCAGGGGGAGGTATGGCTCACGGACATTAACGACTCCATGTTAAGAGTCGGGCGCGATCGGTTGATCGACGATGGGATTGTCTTGCCATGCGCCGTCTGTGATGCCGAACGCTTGCCGTTTCCCGATAATTACTTTGATCGGGTGAGCGTTGCGTTTGGTTTGCGCAACATGACACACAAAGACCGCGCGTTGGCGGAAATGACAAGGGTGTTGCGCCCGGGTGGCAAACTACTGGTGCTTGAGTTCTCGCATATTGCCAAGCCTCTGGCCCCTGTGTATGACTGGTATTCCTTTAACGTGTTGCCCTGGTTGGGTAGCAAAGTTGCGGGAGATGCGGATAGTTACCGTTACCTGGCTGAATCGATACGCATGCATCCAGACCAAGAAACCCTTAATAAAATGTTGTCTGATGCGGGATTGAGCCGTGTGCAGTACTTCAATTTGTCGGCGGGGCTGACCGCTCTGCACGAAGGCATAAAAATCCAATAAGTGAATAACTGAACTTATTTGGCTGCCTAGGGTCTATCCACTTACAATTTTGTTCAGCTTTTAGTAAGATTAGGTTTCTTGAACAAAAAACACAAAGCATTGCCTTGTCGTAGTGCGCTAGTTGATCATTATCTTTTTATTGGCGATTTTCGCTTAGGAGCAATCGATGTCTCGTTCCCTTTCACGTTTTGTAGCAGCTGCTGTGTTAGCAGTGAGCGGTCTGGCACTGACCAGCATGGCGTTTGATGCGGATGCCGCCCGTGTGGGCAAAGGCGGTAACTCTGGGCGTCAGTCCAGCAACGTCAGTAATCAGGCTCCTGCCGCCTCAACCACAACTCAGAAAAGTGCAACAGCGCCCGCCGCTGCTGCGAGCTCGACCGCTGCCGCGGCGGCTAAGCCTAGTGGTGCCTCACGCTGGCTCGGCCCGTTAGCTGGTATTGCTGCGGGCTTGGGCATCGCGGCTCTCTTGTCGCACTTTGGCTTGGGCGGCGCGATGGCAGACTTCCTCGTCATGGCCTTAGTCGCTGGCCTCGTAGTTTTTGCCGTGATGTTCATTTTGCGCAGAATGCGTGGTGGCGCAACGGCTGAACCTGCTGCGCAGGGCGCAGGCGCTGGTTCTGCCGGCGGGGCTGCTCCGGCACCCAACGACATGTGGCGTCAGTCGGCTGAGCCTGCTGCTGCACCTGTCCAGTTACCGCCGACGGCCACCGGTTCGATGTCTGCAGCAGGTTTTGGTTCGGACGCGCCAGCGCCCGACCAGAGCTGGTTTATTCCTACCGACTTCGATACACAGCGCTTTTTGGGCGAGGCTAAACAGCAGTTTGTTGCGATCCAAAAGGTGTGGGATAGCGGCAATGTCAATGAGTTGCGCAGCTTCCTGACCGATGATCTCTTGAAAGAACTTCAGGCGCAACTCAGTGGCCAGACTGGTCAAAACCATACAGAAGTGGTGTTACTGAACGCTGAGCTGCTCGGTATTGAAAAGGTTAGCGATGGTCATCTGGCAAGCGTGCGCTTTTCCGGCATGTTGCGTGAGCAGGTTGGTGCTGAGGCCTTCCGCTTTGAAGAGGTTTGGAACCTGTTCAAGCCAGAGCAAGGTGGCTGGTTGCTGGCAGGTATTCAGCAAATTCCAGTTACTCAGGCGAGCTAAGCTCTGCCAATTGACTGAGAAATTAAGCATTAAACGCCCGCGAAAGCGGGCGTTTTTACTAGGTGACACGGCGACACCCGTTAAACTGTCGGTTTGGTGCCGATATGGCCAATATTCCTATAGCCCGATATTTTGAGACGAGCTCTTCCCCCGCTTCCAAGCCTTGAGGTTTTTAAACCGGTCCAAGCGCTCGCGCACGCCTTCAATTTGTTGACGAGGCAGCAGCCCTGGGCAGCGCAACGTTTAGCGCGTCACGCAGATAAAACATTACGAATCGTGTTGGGCGGTTTTTCCCTGACCTTTCAGCTTTCCGCTGCGGGTCAACTGGTGCCCGCCGAGATCAGCAGCACGCCCGATGTGGTCCTTGAAATCAATCCCCAATCCTTGGATCCCATGGCGTGGCTGTCACCGCGTGCGCGACCCGATATGGCAGAGTATGTGCATGTGTCAGGGCAAGCAGCGTTGGCACAGGTTGTGTCAGAACTATCACGTGATTTGCGCCCAGACCCCGAGGACGCGCTTGCGCAGTGGTTGGGGGATGTGGCTGCCCGAAGGCTTGTGCAGGGCGCACGCTCTGCGGCGATGAGTGCCAGTGATGCACTGCGCGGTCTTGGTCGAAATGCTGCCGAATACCTGTCGGAAGAGACCGACGCCTTGGCGAGCCGTCCACTGATGGAGGGCTTTGTTCAAGCGCAGTCACGTGCGCAGGCACAGCTACCCACCCTTGAGCAACGAGCCGCTGAGCTCAACGTCCGACTGCGCAAATTGGAAGCAAGCCGGAGCGCTGTGCGATGATGTCTTTGCCGCGACTGTTGCGAATCGTACTGGTCGTGTTCCGTTACCGGCTCGATGAGCTTGTGCTCTCGGGCATTGATCATCCGATGGCAGTGCGCCTGTTATGGCTCGCGCGGTTAGGGTCTCGCCCGACGATGGCACGCGGCGTGAGACTGCGACTGGCGCTCGAGTCACTAGGCCCTATCTTTGTAAAGTTTGGACAGGTGCTGTCTACCCGTCGTGATTTAATCCCCCCCGATATCGCCGATGAGCTTGCGCTCTTACAAGACCGTGTCGCACCGTTTCCGTCAGACGAGGCGGCCGCGCTTGTGGAGGCCGCTCTGGGCGCACCGACAGATCAACTGTTTGGGCATTTTGAGACAGACCCTGTTGCGTCGGCATCGATCGCACAAGTGCACTTCGCGGTGCTGCATGATGGCCGACATGTCGCGGTGAAAGTCCTGCGACCTGGCATGCTCGAGGTGATCGACAAAGATCTTTCTTTGATGCGCGTGCTTGCGGGCTTAATCGAGCGCTTAGCCCCCGACGGCCGCAGGCTTAAGCCGCGAGAAGTCGTTGGAGAGTTTGATAAACACTTGCACGATGAATTGGACTTGCTTCGTGAAGCTGCGAACTGCAGTCAGTTGCGACGTAATTTTGCCGCGGACGGTGATCGCCGCAATTTGCTGTGGGTCCCGGAGGTGATGTGGGATTACTGCGCATCGAATGTTTTTACCATGGAGCGCATGTACGGAATTCCCGTGAGCCAGGTCGATCGGTTGCGCGCCTTGGGCGTTGATATTCCGACACTCGCTCGTAAGGGTGTTGAGATCTTTTTTACGCAAGTGTTTGACGATGGCTTTTTTCACGCGGATATGCACCCTGGCAATATTTACGTGTCGGATCAGCCGGACACACTTGGGCGCTATATTGCGTTGGATTTTGGCATTGTGGGATCATTGTCCGAGTTCGATAAGAACTATTTGGCACAGAATTTCCTGGCTTTTTTCCAAAGAGACTACCGCCGTGTTGCCCGCCTGCATATTGAGTCGGGCTGGGTGCCGCCCACGACGCGCGAGGAAGAGCTCGAGGGGGCGGTGCGTGCGGTTTGCGAGCCTTATTTTGACCGCCCGTTGGCAGAAATCTCACTTGGGCAAGTACTTTTGAGGCTTTTCCAGACATCTCGGCGCTTTAATGTTGAAATACAACCTCAGCTGGTTTTATTGCAAAAAACGTTGCTCAATGTCGAGGGCTTAGGACGTCAGCTTGATCCGCAACTAGATTTGTGGAAAACGGCGAAACCCTATCTTGAGCGTTGGATGCATCAGCGGGTGGGTATCAAAGGCATACGAAAGAAATTGACACAAGAAGCGACGCAGTGGTCGCAGTGGTTGCCAGAGTTTCCTAGGTTGATGCATGCGCAGCTCAGTCGCCCTGATTTGTCTGCCGCGGTACTCGCTGAGTTGCAGCAGTCGCGTCAGGCGCGCGAGCAGGGCAACCGGTTGTTGGTTGCGCTAACTGGTGTGGCGGCCGTGTCGTTAGGTGTGGCTCTTTGGGCGTTGATCCGTTGAGCGGTAGTTGATTTTATTTATTAATCCGTTGGCGCAAGCCAAATATTGAAGGTTGTGAATATGCTTTACTCCGAATTGTTCAAGTCGATGGAATCCGTGCGTTGGAATATGGCGACTGATATTCCGTGGCAGGATTTTGATCGTAGCAAGCTCTCAGATGAGCAGGCACAGACGATCAAGATGAACGCCATCACAGAGTGGGCGGCCCTTCCGGCAACAGAAATGTTTTTGCGCGATAACCGCGACGACAGCGACTTCTCTGCATTTATGTCCGTGTGGTTCTTTGAAGAACAAAAGCATTCGCTCGTGTTGATCGAGTATCTACGCCGTTTTGCGCCAGATCTCGTCCCAACCGAAGAAGAGTTACATCGCGTGCGTTTTGAATTTGACCCCGCCCCGCCCCTCGAAACATTGATGTTGCACTTCTGTGGTGAAGTGCGCCTAAACCATTGGTATCGCCGCGCGGCCGACTGGCATTCAGAGCCAGTGATCAAAGCGATTTATAACGTCATCGCGCAGGATGAGGCGCGTCATGCCGGCGCCTACTTGCGCTATATGAAGCGTGCGTTGACGCAGCGCGGACAAGACATTGCCACACAAGCGCGCATGGCGTTTGCAAAGATTGGCGTGTTGATGGCGTCTGCACACCGCACCCCCCAGGCGCTGCACCCGACCAATTTGCATGTCAATAAGGGATTGTTTCCCAACGACACGGTGCAGTCCAAAATGCCTGAGCCTGGTTGGCTCGAGCGCTGGCTGGATAACCAAATTGTGTTTGACAAGGTTTGGGAAGTGAAAGTCAGCACGCGTATTTTGCACAATATGTCTTTGTTGATGGACAGTTCGTTCAAAACTGTTCAGGATCTGAATCGTTATCGTAAAGAGCTGTTGCGTGCGGCGCCAGGTGCGACGGATGTAACCCCCTCGGCTGCATAAACCAGGATCTCCGGCGCTGTGACCGCTCGGTTTGAAAACAAGATACTGACGCCTGAGCAATGTCTTGAGCGTTTGTCGCTTGCGGCGTCGAGCAAGCCTGTGGTGTTCACCAACGGCGTCTTCGACATCTTGCATCGTGGCCATGCCACCTACCTCGATGAGGCCGCTCAGTTGGGTAGCGTCCTGGTGGTAGGCGTGAACTCCGACGCATCCGCTAGGCGCTTGGGTAAAGGCCCGGATCGGCCCTTGAATAACGAATATGACCGCGCCGCTTTATTGGCTGCGATGGGATGTGTCAGTTTTGTCATTATTTTTGATGAGGACACACCCGTTGAGTTGATCCGACGCTTGCGGCCGGACATCATCGTGAAGGGTGGTGACTACGATATGCGCACGCTTCCCGAAACAGCATTAGTGGAAAGTTGGGGCGGGCGAGCCGTTGCGATTCCGTTCGAGTTTGCGCGATCAACGACGGCGCTCGTCACCAAAATTCGGCAAACCTAAGGACGAGGCCCGGACCTTAGGTTCGGGGCCGTTGCGCCGATAGCGGGATGCGCTTTGGTTGTTGCTAAAACTTGAAGCGTGACGTTGTAAAGCCGCTCAGCGGCTTGATCACGGTTTCAAATAGCGGTGTGGTTTCGAAGCTTGCGGCGGTGCTGCGGGTGACCCGATAAACCGTCATGGCAGGAGCCTGACCCACGACAACCACCATTCGGCCGCCCACGCACAGTTGATATTTAAGCGCGTCAGGGATTGCAGGTACCGAACCGGTGACCAAAATGGCATGGTGCTCTGTCGTGCCCCAACCATTACTGGCGTCGCCCGTTTCAACGGTGACGTTGGTGACACCGGCTTGTTGCAAATTCTGTTGTGCAAACGCGGATAGGCGCGGATCGATTTCGATCGAGGTGACGCAATGCGATAGCTTGGCCAGCAGCGCAGCTTGATAGCCAGAGCCCGTACCCACTTCGAGTACGCAGTCGTCTGCCTGAAGCTGAAGTAGCTGTGTCATGGCGGCTTCGAGCTTGGGCGACAGCATCGTTTGATGGGTTTCACCCGAGGAAATCGTCAGGGGAATTTCCAGATCAGAAAACGCGAGGTTGCGATAGCCCGCCGGAACAAAGAGTTCACGGCGCACACTGAATAAGGCTTCGAGCACGTTGTTATCAAATACGCCGCAGGGGCGAATCTGTTGTTCAATCATGTTGAAGCGAGCGCGTTCAATGTCAGGCAAGGACGAAACTTTCATATGCACACTTTTAGGGCGTATTGCGGAAAACCCTTATTGTAAGGGTTTTCCTGCCCATAGTTTGTGGAAGTGGTGCACCGGGCCGTGACCATGGCCTACTTTGAGCATATCCGCACTGGCAATCGCAGCGACCAAATACTCCTTGGCGGCCCGGGTGGCCTCAACCACGTCGTCCATTTGCGGCAAAAGAGCTGCTAACGCGGCCGAGAGCGTACAGCCTGTGCCGTGCGTGTTTCGTGTTTGGACGCGACGTCCCGGCAGTTCAATCATTTTGTCACCGTCGTGCAAGATGTCGATGGTGTCATTGCCTGGCAGATGGCCGCCTTTGAGTAATACCCAGCGGTGGCCGCCATGGGTCATGAGGTTTCGCAGACGTTCGGCGACGCGCCGCATTTCGCGGACGGTTTCAACCGACCGCATTTCAAGCAAAACACCGGCTTCTGGCAGATTGGGCGTGATGACTGTTGCGAGCGGCAATAATTGCTCACGCAGAGCGCCGACGGCTTTCTGTTCTAGCAGCAGATCGCCGCTCTTTGCCACCATGACCGGGTCGAGCACGAGGTGGGGCGGTTTGTGGTGCCCGAGGCGGTCCGCAACAACCTCGATCACGCCAGTCTGTCCGAGCATCCCGATTTTGACGGCATGGATTTCAATATCGGCAAAGAGAGTGTCTATTTGTGCGCGCACGAATTGAGGGTTGACCGGAGAAATATCGGTCACAGCTTGTGTATTTTGGGCAGTCAGTGCAGCAACGACCGCGCAAGCGTAGGCCCCAAGCGCGCTCATCGCCTTCACGTCAGCCAGAATGCCCGCGCCGCCGGACGGGTCCATCCCGGCAATCGTAAGCGTGTTGGGGATCGCGCGCGGTGAGTCCGTCGCCATTATTTGTTTGCTGTCGAAGAAATTAAGCCAAGGGTGGGCGAGCTCGGGGCCGCAGCGTAGGTTTTGCGCGGGACGCGACCCGCAAGGTAGGCTTCCCGCCCCGCTTGCACCGCTTTATTCATCGCACTGGCCATGAGTACGGGATGCGTGGCGCCCGCGATCGCCGTATTCATCAAGACACCGTCGCAGCCAAGCTCCATGGCAATCGCTGCGTCTGAGGCGGTGCCTACTCCCGCATCCACTAAGACTGGTACGCGTGCCTGATCGATGATTAAGCGCAGATTCCACGGGTTGAGGATCCCCATTCCCGATCCAATCAGTGAGGCGAGGGGCATCACAGCGACGCAGCCAATGTCTTCCAGCATTCGGCACTGAACCGGGTCATCCGTGCAATACACCATGACATGAAAGCCATCCGCCACCAGAGTTTTTGCGGCAGCTAAGGTTTCGGGCATGTTTGGAAATAGCGTGTGCGCATCACCCAATACTTCGAGCTTGACGAGCTTGTGACCATCCAGGAGTTCGCGTGCGAGACGTAAGGTTCTCACGGCATCTTCAGCGGTGTAGCAACCGGCCGTATTGGGCAAGAGCGTGAACTGATTTGCTGGCAAGTGCTCCAGCAAGCTCGGTTCATCGGCGTTTTGACCGATGTTAGTGCGACGAATTGCAACGGTCACAATTTGGGCGCCACTCGCGTCGATCGCCTGACGGGTTTGTGCAAAATCTTTGTACTTTCCCGTACCGACGAGCAGGCGTGATTGGTAGGCCGTTCCTGCAATCACTAGGGAGTCGTTTGTTGTGGCGGTCATGAATATGGTCTTTAAATTAAAAGCAGGCCCTATTTTCGAACTTGTTGAAGCAGGGCGCAAATCGAGCTCGCGGCTTCGATTAAGCGCGGTCCAGGTCTAAATAGGACGTCAGCGTTCATCATATACACATGTCCGGCTTGTGCCGCAGGCGCACCCATTTTTTTCCAGTAATCTCTGGCTTGCTGGTCTTGTTGCGGTTGCGCAGCCGCGTCAGGGCGGCCAACCAGGATGATCTGGGGCATACGAGCCAGGACGCTTTCGGGGCTAATCAGAGGCGCGCTGGCACTCGCCGCCGCAAAGACGTTTTGGCCGCCGCACAGAGCGATCACATCGGACAAAAGATTATTTCGATTCAACGAGTATTGCGCGGGGTGTCCGACTTGCAGGAAAACGCTCACGGGGTGGGTCTGCGGAGCGCGCAAGAGCGCCTCGAGACCGTCGGACAACGCACGCGTCTTCAGCCGCGCTGTGTCAGCACTGCCCAACAGTTCTCCTAAGCGAGTGATGTTGTCGCCCACACCCGACAAGTTTGTCGGTGCGCTGATAAAGAAGGGTATCTTCAGCACTTTGAGCGCTTCGTACTGCGAAGGCAGCCAGCCAATAATCAGGTCTGGCGCGTAAGCGGCCACTCGCTCCGGATCTGGGGTGACGCCATCGCCAATGCGCGGCAAGCCACGCGCTTCGGGGGGATAGTCGCTGGGAATCACGGTCGCGACAATTTGCTTGCCTCCTCCTGCAGCGAAGACCAGTTCGGTAGCGTGTGGGCTGAGCGTCACGACACGACGAGCGGGCCGCTCTAGGATGATGTCTCGGCCACTGTCGTCGCGCACCACGATCTGTGCCCATGCCTGCGGCCCAACCAACAGGCAGCAGACAACGCACAGACTGAGGCAGCGACGCATGGGGTTACATCCGTAACGCAAGGTTCATAAATACATTCGAGCCAGGCGTGTTGTAGCCCTGTACCAACGTGTATTGTTGACCAAAGACGTTGTTCCAGCGCAGTTGCAGCTCTGCGTGCTCCGACACTGGGTAGCTCGCCGCAAGATTGACGAGGTTGAATCCAGCCAAGGTATCGCCAGAAAACGAGTCGCGACGGGCGCTCGTGGCATATAACTCAGCCGTTAGACGGACCCGCCCAATAGATTGATCCACGGCGAGTTTGAGCACTTGCTGGGCGCGTTGTGGCAACAGCTTTCCGGTGTCTGCGTTGCGAGGATCGAGCAAGTCAACGCTGCCGCGTACCAGTGTTGAGGAGCCGAGTCGCTGGTTGCCCGTGAGGGTCACGCCTTGAATGGTTGCACGACCAATATTCGTCGGTGTGTAGGCCGAGTAGGGATCTGCCGCGATGCTAGGCTGGTTCAGGATCAGATTGCTGATCTCGTTGCGGTATACCGTGAGCCCGAGCTGAGTCTTGTCTGTGGTGTATCGCAAACCAGCTTCGATGTTGCGGGACTTCTCCGGTTGCAGTAACGGATTACCCATAAAAAATGGAGTAATGGGCCAATAGAGTTCGTTGAAATTTGGCGCGCGAAAGCCGGTATTCGCCCCCACACTCGCTCGCCAATTCTTCGATAAATCAAGCCCGTAAGTCAGACTGCCCGTGACGAAGTTTCCATACTGCGAGTTATTGTCCGTGCGCGCACTGGCCTGCACGGATTGTGGTCCCCAGTTGCCACGGTAGATGGCAAGCAGTGAATTAGTATAACGCGCGGTCTGCTGGTAGTTAACGAAGGAGGGCGCCATGTAATCGCCATTCGAAAGCGTACCGTCCACGCTTTGCTCAAGTCGCTCGTAGGCCAGGCTCACGACCTGTGTCGGAGAAAACTTCAGGTCGTTTTGCCACACGTATTGATTCTGGCGCGTTTTGAAATACTGGGTACCGTCCAGACTATTGGCAGAGGCCCCTACTGTTTTATAGTCGTCGATTGAGAACCCTGCACGTAAGGTGCTTGTCCAGAGCGAAGAGATGACGTTACGACTCGTCAGCAGGTTGCTGCTTAACGTCTGTACGCCACGGTCGTTGAAGTAGGGCATACCCATGTCGTAGCCGCCATTGACCGTGGACTGGAAGGTCTGCAGCGTTAGGGTTTGGCCCGGCTTGTACGTGTAGCCAAGTGTGCCACCCACGTTGCTGCGGTAATACGAGTCTTTGTCGGGGTTGTAGTAATAGGCCGTGCTGCGGTTTGTGTTGAAGCCCCCGCTCTGCCCATAGCCTCCGAATAGGCTGTACACCCAACCGTCGGCCGCACCGGAAAATCCGGCATCGAATTGCGTGGTTGCATAGCTGCCCACCCCAGTATTCGCATACGCAGAAAATGGTCTGTCTTGTTCGCCGCGCGTAATGACGTTGATGACGCCACCAATCGCATCCGCACCATAGAGGCTGCTACTCGTGCCTCGCACGACTTCAATGCGCTCGATACTATTCAGAGGAATTGCGTTAATCGAAGGCAGGCCGTTTGTGGCGTTATTGACCCGTAAACCATCAATCAGAACCAAAGACTGATTGCTATTCGTGCCCCGAATATTGAGGGTATTTAAAGTCTGCGGGCCACCGTAGTTGACCGTTTCAATGCTGTGCTGGCGAATGAGCGCATCGCCAAGCGTGCCGTTTGGCAAGCTGTCCAGACTTTCACGACTGATGACGCTATTGTCCCCCAGTGTGTTGCCCAGGGGTTCAGGCGTACGGGCGGGGGTCACCACAATGGTCGATAGTTGTGGGATTTGTGAAGCAGGGGTAGAGCTCGGGTCAGTGCTTTGAGCGAAAACGCTTGTTGCGGCTACCCAAAAGGCAGCGCCGGCAGATAGCCGGGAAAAGTGATGTTGCATAAGAACCTCGTTTAAGGCGTGCGTCCCCGCACGACCATTCCGTGAAAGAAATCCCGGGCATTACTCCGGATATTTCCGCTTGAGGCGGCCGGTATCGGGCTGGCCAAGGACCAAAAAACATGCAGTCCAAGGTTGACCGTTGCGGGGGCAGCACAGGCGCAACCGTCGAAATCGACGTATTTCCCTGTTTCCCGTTTATCTTTCCCAATGCGACCAATTTGCTTGTGGCAATAGGGTCTTTGCATCGAAAGCACCAACTCTGCCCACAATGTAGCATGGCCTCGTTTTTGGTACGATGTCGGGTTGGCTGAAGTCGTTTTTTTAGTCAATACCGCCGAACGGTTTTACTAAGGCGAGCCCGTCTCTTTGATGCAAGTGAATCATGTCCTATCCCAAGCTGCCCTATCCGATTGAAAGCTATACCCGTGGTGCCGAATTTGCTCGGCTCCTGGGCAAGCGCATGATGATGTTGGACGGCGCGATGGGCACGATGATTCAGCGCTACAAATTGTCTGAGGCAGATTTTCGTGGCCCACGATTTGCCGAGCATGGCAAAGACGTAAAAGGCAACAACGAGCTCTTGACGCTCACCCGTCCAGACGTCATCCGCGAAGTGCATGAGGGCTATCTGGCTGCCGGTGCAGATGTGATCGAAACCAATACGTTTGGTGCGACGACTATTGCGCAAGGCGATTACGATCTGGCCGAACTTGCGTATGAACTCAACCTTGAGTCCGCACGTATCGCGCGTCAGGCTTGCGATAAATTCAGCACCCTAGAGCAACCACGTTTCGTGGCGGGCGCCTTAGGCCCACAACCCAAAACGGCATCGATTTCGCCAGACGTCAACGACCCGGGTGCGCGCAACGTCACCTTCGATGAATTGCGCATTGCGTATGCTGAGCAGTTGAATGGATTGTTGGATGGTGGTATCGATCTAGTCTTGATCGAAACGGTTTTTGACACCCTCAATGCGAAGGCTGCAATTTTTGCGGTTGAGGAAGTTTTCGAAGCGCGCGGGGAGCGCCTGCCCGTGATGATCTCCGGTACGGTGACTGATGCCTCTGGTCGCATTTTGTCAGGGCAGACCGTCGAGGGGTTCTGGAATTCCGTGCGCCACGCTCGTCCGATCACGATCGGACTGAACTGTGCGCTGGGTGCGGCTCTGATGCGCCCCTACATCGCCGAGCTCTCTAAGATTTGCGACACCTACGTTTGCGTGTATCCCAATGCTGGGCTGCCCAACCCCATGAGCGAGACAGGGTTTGATGAGACGCCCGCCGATACCTCGAGTTTGCTAGAAGAGTTTGCGCGCGCAGGTTTCGTCAATATGGTGGGCGGTTGTTGTGGAACGACGCCTGAGCACATTGCGGCGATTGCAGCAAAAGTGTGTGTGTTACCGATTCGTGTCGTGCCAGACATCGCAGTCAAAACAAGACTGTCGGGCCTCGAAGCTTTAAATATTGATGACGCCACGCTGTTTGTTAACGTAGGTGAGCGTACCAACGTAACTGGCAGCAAAATGTTTGCACGCCTGATTCGCGAAGAGAAATATGACGAAGCGGTTGCTGTTGCGCGTCAACAGGTCGAAAGCGGTGCACAGATTATCGACATCAACATGGATGAAGCCATGTTGGATTCGTTGGCCTGCATGCACAGGTTTTTAAACCTGATTGCGTCTGAGCCCGATATCGCACGCGTGCCTGTCATGATCGACAGCTCGAAGTGGTCGGTGATCGAAACAGGCCTCAAGTGCGTGCAGGGCAAGTCGATTGTCAATTCGATTTCGCTCAAGGAGGGCGAAGAGCCCTTTCTTAAACAAGCGCAGCTATGCCGTCGCTACGGCGCAGCTGCAGTAGTCATGGCTTTTGACGAAAAAGGTCAGGCCGATACGCTTGAGCGCCGCAAAGAAATCTGTACGCGCGCTTACCGCCTGCTGGTCGATGTTGTGGGCTTTCCTCCAGAAGATATTATTTTTGATCCAAACGTCTTTGCGATCGCAACAGGTATTGATGAACATAACCACTATGCCGTGGATTTCATCGAATCGACGAAATGGATTCGTACGTCGTTGCCACATGCGCGCATTTCCGGTGGCGTATCAAACGTAAGCTTTTCGTTCCGCGGCAATGAGCCGATGCGAGAAGCGATTCACACAGCTTTTCTGTATTACGCCATCCGTGAAGGCATGACGATGGGTATCGTCAATGCAGGGCAGCTTGGCGTGTATGCGGAACTGGCGCCTGCATTACGCGATCTCGTGGAAGACGTGGTGCTCGATCGCGCTCAGCCGGTCGGACATACAGACCCAACCGACGCGCGCACACCTACCGAGCGCTTGGTGGCTTTTGCGGATTCCGTTAAGGGTTCAGGCACCAAGCGTGAAGAAGACCTCACTTGGCGGGAGCAGGCGGTTGAAAAACGACTCGCGCACGCGATGGTCCATGGCAACACGCAATTCATCGTTGAGGACACCGAAGAGATTCGTCAGCAAATCGCTGACCGCGGCGGCCGACCCATTGAGGTCATCGAAGGCCCTCTGATGGATGGCATGAATATCGTCGGTGATTTGTTCGGCGAAGGCAAAATGTTCTTGCCTCAGGTCGTTAAATCTGCCCGTGTGATGAAGCAAGCCGTTGGACATCTCGTCCCCTTCATCGAAGAAGAAAAAAAATTAATTGCTGCGGCCGGGGGCGACGTTCGTGCCAAAGGCAAGATCGTGATCGCGACCGTCAAAGGCGATGTGCACGATATTGGTAAAAATATTGTCACCGTTGTGCTTCAGTGCAACAACTTCGAAGTCGTCAATATGGGCGTCATGGTTCCGGCAGCAGAGATCCTAGCACGCGCCAAGGCCGAGAAGGCGGATGTGATTGGCTTGTCGGGACTGATTACACCTAGCCTTGAAGAAATGGCATACGTGGCCAGTGAAATGCAGCGGGACGAATACTTTCGAAGCCGCAAGATCCCCCTCATGATCGGTGGCGCAACGACCAGCAGGGTGCATACCGCCGTTAAGATTGCTCCGCACTACGAAGGCCCTGTTATTTATGTTTCGGACGCCAGCCGTTCGGTTGGCGTTGCGCAGAACCTGATGTCTGAAACGGCCAATACCTACCTCGATGAGTTAGCCGTTGAGTACGAAGACGTGCGCCGTCGCTATGCTAATCGTCAGATCGCACCCTTGATGTCCATGACAGATGCGCGCGCAGCGAAGCCAGCGATTGATTGGTCTACCTACCAGACACCCCGCCCAAAATTTATTGGACGTCGCACATTCAAGAATTTTGATTTGGCGGAGCTGGCTCGTTTTATTGACTGGACGCCGTTCTTTCAAACCTGGAGCTTGTTTGGCCAGTTTCCGGCCATCCTTGATGATCATGTCGTGGGTGAGCAGGCGCGTAAAGTCCATATTGATGGTCAGGCGATGCTCAAGCGGATGATCGATGGACGTTGGCTGACGGCAAATGGCGTGATCGCTTTTTGCCCAGCGAATACCGTCAACGATGACGATATCGAGATTTATCAAGACGAAACGCGTGAAAAAGTACTGTTCACCTGGCGTGGCCTCCGTCAACAAGGGATCAAGCGCGAAGGAGTTGAGAACAAATGCTTGGCCGACTTTATTGCGCCTAAATCTTCTGGCGTGGTGGACTACATCGGCCTGTTTGCTGTGACCGCTGGAATTGGCGTTGATAAGAAAGAGCAAGAGTTTGAACGTGCGAACGACGATTACTCTTCCATCATGTTCAAGTCGTTAGCCGATCGTATGGCTGAGGCATTCGCTGAAGCGCTTCATGCGCGGGTACGTCAAGATTTGTGGGGTTACGCTGCAAACGAAGCGCTCACGAATGAGCAGATGATCAAAGAGCAGTACGTGGGCATTCGACCTGCACCAGGTTATCCGGCTTGCCCGGAGCACGTGGTCAAGCACGAGATGTTTGAGGTGCTCGATGGCGCAGACATCGGCATGATACTGACCGAAAGTTACGCGATGCATCCCGCCGCGAGTGTGTCAGGTTTTTATTTCAGTCATCCGCAGTCGCAGTACTTCAGCGTGGGCCCGATCGGCGAGGATCAGGTCGAGGATTACGTGAAGCGTTCCGGGCGGACCGAGAAGGACGTCAAACGCACCTTGGCGCCTAACTTAGGCTAACTGGTCTTAGATAGACCGCTCAAGCACCAAGGTGAGAGCGACGGCTGCCAACAGAAAGCCTGTTCGTGCGTTAAGACCCAACGCATTATTGCGTGTTTCGACGAGGCGATACAGTAAGGCGCCCGCCGCTAAAGATAGGCCGACCGCGACAACGATACCCACCGCGTTGATCCACAGGCCGGTAGGAAACCAGATACTCCATAGGGCATTGATGCCAATGCAGATGCCGTAGTGAATTAAAAAAATTGAGTAAGAGCGCTCGCCCAGCCAGTTCAGTGCGGGGTGATCACCCCAGTGTTCGAGTCGACCGCGCAGATCGGTAAGCGCGAGCAGCAAGGCCGTGATCGTGGCGGTCGCGACCGCTTTGCGAAACTCCAGCCATAATGCCACCACACCAAGCAGCGCAATCAATACGAGCCCAAACCGACCTAAGCGTGTGTGCGCTGTCCAATAGGCCAGTACGCCTAAGCCGTAATAACCAAAGAAAAATGGTGCATAGGCCTCGAGGGCGTCATTGCCGTTCAGCATCCAAAGAGAAAAGGCGGTGAGCGCAATAATGATCAGTGGGTAAACGCGTTGCAGACTCGCAGGCATTCGCCAGCATAGGGCGGTAAAAATTGCAGTCAAGGCAAACAGTTGAAAATCAATCGCGACATACCAAATTCCTGCCGAAAGCGCTTCCAAACCAATCAGGTCATAGAGTAAAAAAACGTGCGCAAGCAGTTGACCAAACGTTGGAGCGGCCGACAGTGAGTCATGGGTAAACCAGGGACGCACAAGCGCCGTAATGAGCGCTGCCAGTGTCACGGCAAACAGAAAGGGCGTAATGAGCCGCTTGTAGCGTTTCCAGACTAGGGCAGGGACCTCTAATGCAATCGGTGCAGCCCGAGGAGCCATTTGTGCAGCGACAAAGTATCCGCCGAAGACAAAAAACATTTGTACAGCGAGTTTGCCGTAGACAATCAGTGCTTCGATCAGTTTTGGATACTGAGCCCCGATCACTTCAGACATCGGTCCGTATACAGCGAGGTGATGGATGACAATGACCAGACAGCCAACGCCTTTTGCGGCGTTGACGAGTGACAGTCTAGTCGTTGACATCGTTAGGTCTAGTTTGCTCAGTTACGTCTTGTGATAAATCTCTGAGCCCTTTTTGACGAACTCCACGGCTTTTTCCTGCATGCCGGCCTTGAGTGCCGCGTCGTTCTCTAAGCCTTGTTTCTTCGCATAGTCGCGCACGTCTTGCGTGATCTTCATGCTACAGAAATGTGGGCCGCACATCGAACAGAAGTGCGCGACTTTCATTGAGTCCTTGGGTAAGGTCTCATCATGAAAATCTTTTGCTGTGTCGGGGTCGAGACCTAAGTTGAACTGATCATCCCAGCGGAATTCGAAGCGCGCCTTGGATAACGCGTTGTCGCGAATCGCCGCACCCGGATGACCCTTGGCCAAGTCTGCCGCATGCGCCGCAATCTTGTAGGTGATGATGCCGTCTTTGACGTCCTTTTTGTTTGGTAAGCCCAGATGCTCTTTGGGGGTGACATAACAAAGCATGGCTGTGCCGTACCAACCAATGAGTGCTGCTCCGATGCCTGACGTGATGTGGTCGTAGCCAGGTGCGATGTCGGTTGTCAGCGGTCCCAGTGTATAGAAGGGCGCTTCGTCGCAGTGCTTGAGCTGCATCTCCATGTTTTCTTTGATCAGCTGCATCGGTACGTGGCCTGGGCCTTCGATCATGACTTGAACGTCATGCTTCCAAGCGACCTTAGTCAGTTCGCCCAAGGTCTTGAGCTCTGCAAACTGTGCTTCGTCGTTCGCATCGAAGCCCGAGCCAGGACGCAAGCCATCGCCGAGCGAGAAGCTCACGTCGTAGGCTTTCATGATTTCGCAGATTTCTTCAAAGCGCTCGTACAAGAAGCTCTCTTTGTGATGCGCGAGACACCACTTTGCCATGATTGAGCCGCCACGTGACACGATGCCGGTCATACGATCGGCAGTCATCGGGATGAACGGGAGGCGAACGCCAGCGTGAATCGTGAAGTAATCCACACCTTGCTCTGCTTGCTCGATCAGCGTATCGCGGAAAATCTCCCACGTCAGGTCTTCCGCTTTGCCGTCTACTTTTTCAAGCGCTTGATAAATCGGCACGGTACCGATTGGCACGGGTGAGTTGCGGATAATCCACTCACGCGTTTCGTGGATGTGTTTGCCGGTGGACAGATCCATGACGGTGTCACCACCCCAACGAATCGACCAGGTCATTTTTTCTACTTCCTCAGCGATACCGGAGCTTACAGCCGAGTTGCCGATGTTGGCATTGATCTTGACCAGGAAGTTGCGTCCGATCGCCATCGGTTCGACTTCAGGGTGATTGATGTTTGCTGGAATGATTGCGCGACCACGGGCGATTTCATCGCGTACGAATTCAGGTGTAATCAAATGCGGGATTGAGGCACCAAAGGACTCGCCCGGGTGCTGACGCAGCATACGCTTAGCCATTTTCTCGCCCTCTGGACCTGTGGCGCGCAGACTTTCAATATATTGCTCGCGGCGAAGATTCTCGCGAATAGCGACGAATTCCATTTCAGGCGTAATGATGCCGCGACGTGCATAGTGCATTTGTGAAACGTTGGCACCGGCCTTGGCACGGCGTGGGTGGCGTTGCAAGTCAAAGCGCATCGCTGTCAGTTTCGGATCCATTAAGCGCTCTTGGCCGTAGTCACTGCTCGGGCCTGCCAGCTGATCCGTATCGGCGCGCTCATCGATCCAAGTGCGACGCAGTTCGGGGAGTCCGCGACGGATATCGATTTTGACGCTAGGGTCTGTGTAAGGGCCGCTGGTGTCATAGACCGTAAGGGGAGGATTTTTTTCACCGCCGAACGAAGTCGCGGTATCTTCTTGTTCGATTTCACGAAACGGAACGCGAATATCAGGACGTGAGCCTATCTCGTAGGTCTTGCGTGATTTGGGTAGAGGCGCAACGGCGGCCGCATCGACCTCAGCGGTGGCAGCTAAAAACTTAGGGATGGCATTCATAGAATCGCTCCAAATAATTGATTGGAGCCGAATCGGGATCTATTCCAGGGATGCTGGAATGCGCTCCCAGCATCGGCATTATCCGTACTGGTACGAAGGGACTCTCTCAACCCGGCGACTTGCCAAGTACCCCCGCATAATGGTGCAAAGTATAGGGCTTCTTGCTTTGTTTGGGATGAGAACCCCTTAGAACTCAGTCAAGAATGATCAGATTGTCGCGGTGCATCAGTTCTGTCTCTGAGACGCTACCCAGAATGTCTGCGATTTTGGACGATGGTTGGCCCATGATACGTCGGGTGTCCGAGGCTGAATAGTTCACCAAGCCCCGAGCGCACTCTTTGCCTGTCGGGTCGATGCAGGCGACAACATCGCCCGTCTCAAACTCACCCTGAACCTCCTTGACCCCGATTGGCAATAAGCTTTTGCCTTCTTCGAGCAGGGCTTTCGTTGCGCCAGCATCCAGAATCAGCCGGCCGCGCAACCTGAGGTGATCGGCCATCCATTGTTTTCGGGCCGACAGCACCGGTAACTCGGCCCGTAGTTCCGAACCGATACATTCGCCAGCTGCCAGGCGGACCATCACGTCTTGTTCACGTCCTGAAGCGATCACAGTATGCGCACCGCTGCGCGCAGCGCGTTTTGCTGCCAAAATTTTAGTGAGCATGCCACCTTTGCCGATACCTGAGCCGGTGCCGCCCGCCATGGCCTCTAGGTTTAAATCGCCTGCGCGCGCATGGGCTACAAATTTAGCATTTGGATTTTTACGGGGGTCAGATTCGTACAGCCCGCGCTGATCGGTCAGGATGATGAGGGCATCCGCTTCAATCAGATTGGTGACTAGTGCACCGAGCGTGTCGTTGTCGCCTACCGCGATTTCGTCCGTCGCAACGGTATCGTTTTCATTGACGATAGGCACGACGCCCAGGCGTAACAACGCGAAGAGCGTAGAGCGTGCATTCAGATACCTCTGGCGATCGGCGAGGTCTTCGTGCGTGAGCAGAATTTGTGCGGTGCGAAGATTGTGTTTAGCAAAGGCGACCTCGTAAGCCTGAGCCAAGCCCATTTGACCAACGGCTGCTGCGGCTTGAAGTTCGTGCATCGAGGTTGGGCGCTTGTCCCAGCCGAGACGCGCCATCCCCTCGGCAATTGCACCGCTCGATACCAGCACAACTTGCTTGCCTTGTTGTCGCAAGGCGGCGATTTGTCCAGCCCATTGTGCGACGGCCTCTCGATCCAAGCCTTTGCCATCGTTCGTGACAAGGGAAGAGCCCACCTTGGATACGATGCGTGAGGCCGAAGCAATGACAGAGACTTGAGCGGTGGAGGCGGTCATGGCGGGTGACGGAGGTTAGACAGTGTTGGGTGCTGGCCCGGCGCTGCGGGTTTCGTCAAAACGCGGATCTTCAGCAACATAGGTGCCGTCTGCTTTATCTTCTGCGATATTGTCTTCTTGGCGATAAGCATCGATCGCGTCTTGTAAATCCCAGATCAGTTGCTGCGTGCCATCACCCGACAAAGCGGAGATCGCATACACGGGCCCCTTCCATTTGTATTCTTTGCAGAAGCGCTTTTTCACTTCTTCTGGGTTGGGCACCATGTCTAGCTTGTTCAGTACAAGCCAGCGTGGTTTGCTGTGGAGCGTTTCGTCATACAGACGCAATTCTTCGACAATGGCGCGGGCTTCGCCCACCGCACGTGAGACTGCGTCCTCATCGGGATCGTGCGAAGAGACATCGACAACGTGCAACAAAATACGAGTGCGTGATAAATGCCGTAAAAATAGATGACCCAGCCCTGCACCCTCTGAAGCGCCTTCGATCAAACCAGGAATATCCGCCACCACAAAGCTGCGCGACTCGGAGGTCCGCACGACGCCGAGGTTTGGGTGCAGCGTGGTGAACGGATAGTCAGCGATCTTAGGCTTTGCGTTTGAGATGCGGCTGATGAGTGTCGATTTGCCCGCGTTGGGCATGCCAAGCAAGCCGACGTCCGCAAGAACTTTTAGTTCCATGCGTAAGCGTCGGTGTTCGCCTTCTTTCCCGGGCGTCCACTGCTTAGGGGCACGATTCACGCTGGACTTAAAGTGTACGTTGCCGAGCCCGCCGTCTCCGCCCGCGGCCAGCACTACTTTTTGGCCATGATGCGTCATGTCGAAGAGCTCTTCACCCGTCTCTGCGTCAAAAATGATGGTCCCGACAGGTACGCGCAGCGTGATGTCATCCGCCGCTGCGCCATATTGATCTGCGCCTCGACCGTGCTCGCCGTTACGACCGACATGTTTGCGTGCGTAGCGGAAATCAATCAAGGTGTTGATATTGCGGTCGGCCGCTGCAAAGACGCTACCGCCTTTGCCACCATCGCCGCCGTCTGGCCCACCCTTTGGGATGAATTTCTCGCGGCGAAAGCTATGAGAGCCATTGCCGCCTTTCCCGGCAATGACTTCAATAGTGGCTTCGTCGACGAATTTCATAGGTTGTTACCGTTAAATAAAAAGCCCTGCCGCTCGCGACAGGGCTTTTTGGACTGACTCGCGGATTACTCTGCAGCGATAATCGAAACAGTCGACTTGTTGAGTTTGCCTTTGACTGCAAACTTAACGTGACCGTCGGTTAACGCATAAAGAGTGTGATCCTTACCGATACCAACGTTGGTGCCGGGATGAAACGTTGTGCCGCGCTGACGCACGATGATTGAACCGGCCGGGATCAGTTCGCCGCCGTAGGCTTTAACGCCTAGACGTTTCGATTCTGAGTCGCGACCGTTGCGGGTAGAGCCCCCGCCTTTTTTCTGTGCCATTTTTTACTCCTGATGCTTTTCCGTGATTCGATGAAATAGGCAATTAAGCCTTGATTTCACCAATGAGAATCTCGGTGTAGTTTTGACGGTGGCCCTGATGCTTCTGATAGTGCTTGCGACGACGCATCTTGAAGATCGTGACCTTGGCATGGCGTCCTTGCGCAAGAACTGTAGCTTTGACCACTGCGCCAGCCACAAGCGGAGTGCCAATCTTTAATTGGTCACCTTCGCCTACGGACAACACCTGGTCTAGCGTAATCTCTTGCCCAATGTCTGCCGGTATCTGTTCTATTTTAAGTTTTTCGCCAGTAGCAATGCGATACTGCTTGCCACCAGTTTTTACGACCGCGTACATGGGTTAACCTCTTGTTTTAGTGCAAATGGAATCCCGGCAAAACGCCGAGCCAGACATAATAGCGTCTAACCACTTGAAAGTCAAAAGAAAGTTCTGTGTATAAGCTCTCAAATCTGCTGGCCCTCGTGGCTAAAGACATGGCTGAAGTCGATGCTGTGATCCGTTCTCGCCTCAATTCCGAGGTTGTGCTGATTCGCACGATTGCCGATTACATCATTGGGGCGGGCGGCAAACGTATGCGCCCGGCCTTGGTTTTGCTGGTGGCCCAGGCCCTAGGGTACCGGGGAAACCACCAGCATCTGATGGCGGCGGTGGTCGAATTTATCCACACGGCGACTCTGTTGCACGATGATGTCGTCGACGAATCGGCCCTGAGACGGGGTCGCAGCACCGCCAATGCGGTGTTTGGGAATGCTGCGAGTGTCTTAGTGGGGGATTATCTGTATTCCCGCGCTTTTGAGATGATGGTCGACATCGATGACATGCGGATTATGCAGATTATGTCGGGCGCCACGACGGTGATCGCCGAAGGCGAGGTGCTCCAGCTGATGAATGTCCATGACCCGGACGTCTCTGAAGCACGTTATTTGCAGGTCGTGCGGTTTAAAACCGCCAAACTATTCGAGGCTGCTGCCGAAGCGGG
>Ga0209550_10001534_pt1 | contig 22116 bp, 16 predicted proteins | sample LauGreSuBDMM15SN_2_FD_187567 | JGI IMG/M metagenome (GOLD analysis project Ga0209550, IMG submission 187567) | Freshwater lake microbial communities from Lake Michigan, USA - Su13.BD.MM15.SN (SPAdes) (version 5) | ecosystem: Environmental > Aquatic > Freshwater > Lake | place: Lake Michigan... | reverse complement strand
TATTAGACAAAAATATCATTTTTACTGTTGAAATAATAGTAATAAACATTACAATATAATTTAATAATTGAAACATTTTATCGCCTTAAATATAATAACAATTGAATATATATTGTTATTATTTACAATTAAAAACAAATTCAATTTTTTTAGAATTCGCTAATGAAATCAGTAATCTTTTGAACACTATAGTATAAAGAACCAAACAATATACTTTTAAATAATAATCCATAGAAATTAAAATTACCATCTTCGTTATGTAAAGACAAAAATGAGAACTTTTTAAATATCATACTATTGATTATTGGTAATTGAAAAATAAAGAATAATATACAAATCAAAATAGGAGTTTGTAATTCGATTAAAATTGCATCAATTCGACTTTCTCTATATTTTTTTTGTTCATGTTCTCTAATGTGTTTATCTGTAGTTTCTTCATAATCTCGAATATAATCACTACTAACATTGGATTTTGGAATATAATTAGGTTGTGTTTGTTCATCGTTTGAGTAATTTGTAGTATCAATTGGGATATCTCGTGACGGTAATCTCATTTGTTGCATATTCTGTAATTCCATCATTTGTTGTTCGGAAAATTGTTGCTTTGGTTTTTGAACAGAAATTTGTTCCATTGGGTTCATTTGAGCCATTTGATATACATTGGGTTGTTGTGGATTAGGCATTATAGGATTTTGAGCGGAAATACCATAAGGATTAGGATGAACATTGATAGGAATATAATTATTTGGACTTTCAAAACCAGCATTCATATTATTCATATTATTATTGGACTGGTTCATATTTGGATTGTATGAAGGCATTTGAACAGTAATGTTCTCTGGTAAATCGGCTATTCTGGTTGTTTTTTCCATTCAAAAACTATACAATATTGAATTATCTAAAGATTGTATAGATAACGAATTATTTATTATTTTATGGTGAATAATAAATAATACAATGAATGAATTTACGCCGATGATGTTTTAGACAAGTGTTTTTGATACAGGTTCTCCTATATTAACAATTTTTTTGGTGCTATCACATTTATCAGGAGTTGTTGTGTATTTATAACATTTATCACCGTGTTTATAAGTTTTACCATCTATATCACTAATAATTGGTCCATTAAATACAATACAATTTTTATCATTACAAACTTTTCTAAATAAACTTGCTAAACCAAGACCCAATAGAATAGATAATATTATTTTACCAAAAGTAGACGTTATTAATCGTTTCAAATTCATCTATATTATGTAATTATATAATATAGAAATAATATTTTCATTTACAAACTAATAATTGGAAATCTTGTATAACAAAACTAAACCACAAACGCGCGTTTAAGCTTGGGATGGCACAACAGAAATTTCACTACTGTTTTTAGGACAAGGAACTTCACTTTGTTTAAATGAGAAACACGTATCCGTTTTATCTTTATATTGTAAAACACTTACATTTTCAGGTGTTGGATAAACATAGATTTTGCGAGTATCTGGCATAGTAATATAAACACAACACATACCAATTAATAAACTAATAATAAAAATAGGTAAATTAATATATTTTGTAAATAATCCCATACTATAATTCTATATTATACTAAATGAAAAGAAATACTGGAAAATTTATTTCTTACCCTTCTTCTTTTTACTCTTCTTTTTATGTTCTTCGGTTGGCTTCTTAGTTTCATTTTCAATTTCAGCTAATATGTCGGGATGAATATACGATTTTTCTTGATTATCCATACCATCTAATTTGAATACAAGATTATTTGGTTGTTCTCCGTGTTGTAAAGAATAATTTACAGGTGGATTGGTTTGGATACGCATTTCATTTTCCAATGCTACCTTTCGTTTGGCTTCTAATTTTTTCAATAATCGCTCTCTCGTAGATTGCTGTTTTGTCATTCGGTTCAATGCATTAGTATCCATTCTCATATTTTTACCCATTCCGCCCATATTTTTCGCCATATTTTTAAACAATTCTGTAAATTGGTCAGTTCCACCCATATCTTTCATCTTACCGAATAAATCACTTGCTTCTTTCATAATTTCATCGCGGGAAATTTCACCATTTTGCATTTTTGTATCCAATTTACCACTTATTGTTTTCATTAAATCCATTATTTTTTTCGGGTTTTTCATCATTTTTTTGAGAACATCGCTTGTATCTTTTACATCATCATCACCACCTAAAATATCTTGGAATTCTTCCGATATTTCTTCTGCCATATCCTTTGCTAATGAACCAATTTTACCATCAAATAATGATTTCAAATGGTCTTGCATGTTTTCCATATTCGGCATATTCGGCGTTCCACCCATTTTATTAAACGCATTTTTAAATTCTTGGTTGAAACCTTCGTTATTATTCATATCTTCAAACATTTTTTCCATATTTGGCATCTCAAATTTTGGAGTGCTTCTATTACCGTTATTATTTTCTTCGCTTGTATTATCATTCTTATTATCACCTGTTATATTAGAAAAAAAATCACTAATGCCAGACATAGTTTCTTTTAACTTTTCGTTCAATTCACTTTCATCAATACCATCAAACATATTCATAGTTTCACCAAATGTTGATTTATCTTTAACACCACCAACAATAGTAAATAATATTAATTGTAAATATTTCCAAATTGTTTTTTTAGTATTTTCACTAACACCTTCGCAATTAAATAGTAATTTAAAATCTACATTGGGTAAAAAAGTTGTATTAATTTCACTATCTGCATTGAAAATATCATTATTTTGATATAAAATATCAAAAAATCGCTCAGGATATATAGATAAGCAATATTCAAATAAATGTTTTGTTTCATCTTCGTCTATCTTATCAACCATCCATTTTGACCATAAAAACGAATATTCTGGGTAAGTAATCGATAAATCCTTAGTAAAATCGAGAATAACGCTATTAAAATTATCAGGGATTTTTTCTGTCTCCATTGAAATATATTATTAAAAAATATATTTTTATTATGTTTTATACATAAATATATTATATAAATTCTATCAATTGTACAATAAAAATAACCATATAATTATTATTTATTTTTTATTTGATAATAATACAGTATTATATTTGGCTCATAGAACGCATTGTATTCAATGTTCCTTCGTTTGCATAACAACTTGTAATATCATTCGATAAATCGTAATTATCTATTTCACATTCTTCACAAGAAATTTCATTATCAATTATGCGTGTATTTATATTCAATCCTTTATAATCAAAATATGTATCTTCTATAAATTCTTGAGTTAAATTATTTACAACGCCCGTGCCTCCTCGCGTTAATGGCGGTGGCATTAAAGTATTGTAACTTCTATTAATTGGAAAATCAGGTAAAGGTCTGTTTCTTACAATAGGAGTTACATTATATGTTTGTTGTCTTCCTTGCGAAGTGGAACGAGACGCACTATACATCAAACCAACTGAAGTTCCAACTGAACGATAAGTAATACAGATATCATCACATAATGTTATCATAAATTTATCTTGTAATAATTTTTTAGTTTTCATATAATCACGCATAATTTTGAAGAATGATTTTAACTCAGTTTTGAAATTATTTATTTCACTACTATCTTTATCCAGGAAATTGTTAGAAATAAATAGTAATTCTTGTGTTCTTTGTCTAAATATATATTTGGATAAGTCATTTGGTTGTATAACATAGTTATCTTCGTCTATTTCTTTTTCATTTATTTGTTCTTCATTTTTTATATTATTGAATGAAATCAAATCAGGCAACATATCAATAGTATCTAATAATTGGACATTATTGTTATCATTATCAATTACTCCATATAATTCTATTTCTAATTCTTCTACATTTTTACTTTTAATATGATAAATTTTTTCGACTTCGCTTATTATAATTGGTTCCATTAATTTATTATCCCACGTGTTTGTTTTCCAATTATATATAAGACCATCTTCTATTCTAATTTCAGCATTTTTAATCGCAGAATATAAATAACGATGGATTGTTTCACCATATATCATTGTAGTATTTTCCATATTATCCACAAACATATATTCACTATTTTCCAAATCACTGAGTTTTTTTAATAATGATGCATTATGATCAATTCCAAAACCAACGAAATTATTTGAGAAGGAAGTATTTACGATTTTAGCCAGTTCATTTTCATTTGTAATACCAAATGTCGCTTCACCGTCAGTCATAAAAATATGAACGACTTGATGATTTGGATTTTCATTTGAATATTTTTCCATCAAATCATTTGCACTTTTTAATGCATCACCTATATTTGTGCTTCTATCAGGTAATAGATTATCAATTTTGGATATAATTTCAGTATAATTATCTTTTGTAATTAAAATATTATCAACAATAACATCTACTGTTTCATTGAATGAATGAACACGGATATAGATTGGCGTTTCTAAATTAGATAAATAAGTAATCATACTTTTGAATGTTTGTTTTACAACGGTCATTTTTGAGACATTTTTATAAGCACTTTCAGCCATTGAACCAGTGGTATCAATAGTAAATAAGAATAGAGTAGGAGTAGTAGTAATATTTGTTTTTTTTATTTTTAATGTAATCGTGCCAAATTTTTCGCCGTCTTCTACAATATTGGTAATTGGTATTTCAGGAAGACTATGGAATTGTGCATAACTATATTCAATAATAGAAGACATTTTGTTGATATTATTAAGTTACTTAAGTTACTTTGATTATATAACTATAAATTAAATAGAAGGGTTCAAATAGATATAATAGAGATTGTTATTTATTATCTATTAAATATCAATAAATCGATTTCAATTTTTTATGAAAATACTTAGTTAGACACAAACGGTAAATTGGTAATATCACTTTGTTTTTGTCTTTGGTGTTGCACATCTTCTTTATAAAAACGAATTTTCGATAAAATATATTGTTGGTCACGCAACATTCGCTGCCGTTTTTCTAAATCACTTACTTTATTTTTACTACAATAATATAATGTCAATCCAACTATTGAAACAAATATTAAAAAAATACCAATATTATATACATAATAATAAATAGTAACACGGTTATTATGACACTGTTTCAATGTTTGAAATAAATAATTTTTGGCGGAATTTTCAATCAATTTTGGGTAATATTCCATTATACAATTTTTTTGATTATATAAATAATAATCAAAAAAATTTGATATGTATACTGATTTATTTTTAATGTTCATATGTTTAATAAATATTCTTATTCATTTTATTAGGAAGTCCATGACCAAAAAGAACCATATAGACTAAAACAATACCACCTATGAGAACACTACGATCTTCTGCAATTTTCATTGGCTGTTGTAATAAAAAGAACATAATAAAAAATAAAATCAATGCTATAAGAATAGAATGAAAAACCATAACAATTGCACGTTCCATAGTTTTACTATGTATTTATAAGGTATAACGAGATTTTTTTGATAATTCTAAAATTGTCGCAAATAGTACAATACTGCTAAATATGAGAGAATTGCTAAAATAATAGAAATAATCCAAATAGGAATTACAGTTTTGTTTTTATATCCTACACCAAATGGGCGAAACCCTCCTTCATTGTTATAAAGAAATCCGGGCTTTATAAAATGAACAATGGAGAACATTACTAAAAATAAAAAAATAGCAACATTTAATTTATGATATCTTATAAATCCTTTGATATTTGGCATAATAATAATAGTATTCTTAACTTCTTAATATATGATTTGAAATAAATATTTTTAGTTTTTGTTTTTTTGTTTATGAATTTATTATACTTTATTATTCGTTACTATTGTTTACTATTTTATATTTGAAACAGTTAATATTCGTCAAATGCATCATCATCTTCATTATAATAATCCCCATCAGTATAATCTTCGCCTAAATGTTGAATATCAAATGCTTCATTATCATAAAATTCTTCATTGTTCTCTTCTTCCATTTGTTCTAAATCATTTACTTCTACAGCTTCAGCATTGTTACCTATATCATAAATTCCCGTCATCAATTCACCTACAATGCCTAATGTGCCTTCTCCCATATCCTGCATAAGATAATTCATTAAATCATTTGTTTCGCGCTCATTGGTAGCATTATCGTATTGAAATAATCCCTTTTGCATACCAACATTCCAGCGACCAATTTTGAACTTTTTCATATTTTCCTCTATTTTACGGTCTTCTTTCGACATTTTACCAAGGAAATCAGTAATCGATTTCTTTTCTTTATCTTTGAAGTGTCTTGTATGGTGAATGATGTCTTCGTATGTAAAATTAATAGTCTTTTTATTCTTTTCTTCAATCTCTAAGAATGCTAATAATAATTTACAAATGCGTTCTTTAAATTCTACTGGGTCTGTAATTTTAATATTTATTTCTTGCATATCCGCATTTAAATCGCTGTAATCTTCATCTAATTCATCTTCATAACCACTAACTAACATAGACGCATTCGCATTTTCTTTTATATTATACCGTCTATTATCTTTATTCACCTCAATATCAGCGTTTATCAAATCTCTATCATCACTCATTTCAACAAATTCATTCAAAATAGAATAAAATAAATAAAGGTATAATGAAATTATCGTGTTTTTATCAAACATAGAATAAAATTCTTTATCGCCTTTTATAATAGGTGAAATAACTGGTATATTATTGGATAATAATTGAATATTTTCCAAAGTAAATGATACTTCTTGTAATAATCTTAATATAGTACCGTCGCCTTTGAACTTATCTATACTTTCATAATATTTTTCTATAATAGTCATAACTTTTGTTTTATCATTATCAGATAATCCCCAGTGTTTTGGAACTTTATAATTTTTAATATTATTGAATATAACCGTTGGATATATAGAAGTGATAGAATGAATAACATTTTTTATATATTGTATAAAAGAATATAATTCTTCATTAGTTTGTTTATTATTTTGCCAACTACTTATTGTGGATATAAAAGTAATTACCTTTGTTATATCGTTTTTTGATAAGAATGTAGCATTGGTTTTGAAAAAGTCAAATACTCGTTCTTTCAATATTTCATTTTTCTCATATAAATAATCTTTCAAATTATTCAATTCGTTTGTAGCTTCATATACCATTGCGTGAGGATTATATGTATTTAATACTTTTCTTAATAAATCTCTCATATTACTATCAATGATTAATGAATCGGACTTGTCCAAACTATCTATGATATCTTTCATTATATCAACTTTTGTAAATTCGACTGGTTTTATAATGTCAACCAAATTATCATTGTTTACAAAATGCATCAATTGGTATAGATTATCGACTGTATAGTTTTTACCGTTCTTCTTTAAAAATTCTTTTTTATCTTGTAAACTCCAGTGTGATTGATAACCTTGTGGTTTTTCATTACAAATAATTCTATAATTTTCTGGTATTGGTAATCCACTGTCAAAATTACAATAATGTATAAAAGCTGCATATATATTTTCTTCCAAATGACCAATTGGTATAGTTGGATATCTAATTCCAGTGAATGATGCATGGTATAACATAGGCGCTTTTGATATTTCTTTTACATCCTTTATCAATAATGATAATTTCAATATTGAATGTAAATTAATTTTAATGTTCTCATCTTCTTCTATAAAATATACAATCGGTATATAATTTTTGGTTTCGTTACAGCACGCATTTTCCATAAATGGTATCATTGAAGATGTTTTCAATAATGTATCTTTTGATTTGACTATTTTATTAATTGCTTCAATAATGGCATAACCATATTGATTGGCCTTGGATTTTACTATATTATAATAGTCGTGTTGTTTTGGTTTACCGTCATTCATTAATTCAATAAATTCCTTATGAAAATCCGGTGAAATGTTATGTAATTTTTTTACAATTGAATAATTTACTACTGGTGGTAAATAATGAACCCATTTTGTTATACTATGTTCTTCCGATGTTACCGTTTCAGGATTTAAAATAATATATTGGCGTTTCTTCAAATATAATTCGTTCATATCTTCTCTTTTTAATATATATTTATCCATAATAACTTTCATACGGTCAGTAATCTTGGTAGCATTTAATTTTTTAATGGATTTCCAAGGTAGAATTGAACTTTTACAACCTTCAACCACACAAGCAATGTATTTCATACCAGTAAAATCTTCAACTCCACTGTCTAATGGATAACCACTGAATGAACGAAGACAACCTGGAAAAGTCTTTTTCGTTTGAAATGAAGGTATGGCACTTTGAATACGAATTAATAAAACACACGCAATAATAATAATCGAAAATTCATTATAGTAATCTTTATAAGGATCCATTTTTTTACCGGTTTTTTCTTCTTTCTTCAATCTTTCTTTTTCATAGGATGTTTCACTTACTATGGCTTTTACCATAATTTCATTGGAAACTCTCATTACAAACTCATCGATTTCATTGATAGGAATATCTATATTGGAAGATATTGTGTGTAATACATTATATATCATTTCGGAAGTTTCACTTTCAAAAACAGGTTTTTCTTTGTGCGTTTTTGTTTCTAACATAACTGTTCCCATATCTTTTTCCATAATATCGCGTGTGCTAATACGTCTACCACTTTCATCATACCCTTCTTCATTACTTAATTCTCTTTTACAAATTATATATCCACTATGTTTATCTACATAAGAATCTCCATCATCACTCATTGCTCCAATATCTCTACAAATTTCATCTAATAATAATTGGTAATCGCCACCGTTTATAAATTCAGCAGCTAATTTATACAAAAATACAGGTAATAATTTGGTATTTGTATCAATACAGTAAAACCAATATTGACTTTCATCCAAATTATCAACCATCGCATTACGACAAAATTTATCAACAAATCTCATAATATCTTGCTGTTTTTTGGCAAAATCATCTTGTCCTAATATTAAATCGCGTAATTGAAGATAAGGTGATACTATAATGTCAGTAGCATTTGCGAATTTCCCAATTTCATAAGCTAAATTATTCGATTTATATAATTGTATTTCGTTCAAAATTTGCTTTTTTATAATTTTTCTTCTATAATATTCAATGTCATTTTCCAAATTTTTTTCGATTTCTTCCACTGAAACTACATATCGTTTATCAAATTCGCTAATTAATTTTTGTTGTGATACCATTTTTAATCTGGCTGATGCATCCGATAAATTTTCACAAACATTATTTTTCGAGTTTTTTAAACATTTCATATCGATATTACAAAATAAAGTATTATTATCCAAGAATGCTTCTCCATCGATTTTATCATCATGAACCCAATTGTTCTTTAAACGGCGATAATATTGTGTCTTTTTTCTCAAATCGGCTTCGTTCTCAATTTCATCTTTTTCTTTATCAGTTAATTTATTAACATCGAAATCACTTGATAAGGTTGGTTTAATTTCTAATATAGCATAATCACCTTCGCGAACCAATTTCTTTTTCAATATTAATGTAGAAGCCAAATCTTTTGAAATCTCACGAGGGCAATCGTGTTTTTGAACAAGGTTCTCAGCCAAGTAATCCAAAAATTCGTCTGATAACATTTTCTTTTCTTCGTCTTTGTAGTTTTTTATAATATCATATGGTGTATCATCCATTTCTTTATCGTAATAAACCTCATCATTATTATTATCTTTTTGTAAATCTTTTATACTATCATAATATTTTGATAAATAACGTCGATTGCATTCGGTTGGTTTGATTTTCTCAACATCAGTCATTTCATTAACATTTGGTTTGGATAAAATATCCATTAGATTATTCGGTGTCATTAAAGGTATGAGTAAAGTTTTTAATAAATTAGTAAATAAATCACCATTATCCAAGTTTACAACTTTGGATAAAATTTCGTTCGATGATAGTTTGGTATTTTCTTTATCTTTTGATAAAAATTTATAATTTTCAAATAAAGCATCGCTAATTTCTTTTTTCTCATTTAAAAATTTTACAAAAGTATTTGTATTCATATTAACAATGTATTTATTTGTGCGCATAATACTATATTTATTTGATTTTTCAACAAAGGTTCTCTTTAGTTCATTAATTTTTTCTTTTATAAAATACCTCACTTCCATAAATTGTTTATAACTAATATCGTTGGTATACACCATAAATGGTTCCAAGTAATTTACTACATCAATAAACGAAACTTTATCCCTTATATATTTACGAATAATACGAATAAGGGTTTTTGTTTTTGGAATAATAACTTCCAAGAAATGTTTGTATTTTTCTTCGTCAAACTCGGTGTCTTCGGATAATAAGAATTCTTGTATATTTGTTAGAAATTCCTTTTTTGTATCTTTTTCTAATTTTTCATAGTCAATTTCGTTTGTAAAATTATCAATAACATTAGAAACTATATCCGTTTTATTATTTAAAACACGATATAACATAAAATAATCATTATGTAAATTTGCTCTTTCCATAATATTGGTCATTGGTAATTCAATTCTTGAAAAACGCATTACTGGTGAAGGTAACATAATTAGCGATTTTAGTGTCATTTTATCATTGGGTGTCATTTCGTTACGAATATAAATCTTTTTACCAGTTTTTAAAGATTTTTCGCTCATCTTTGACAAACCTAAGTTATATCGCTGAATTACAAATCGTTGTTTTTGTATTACCTCTTCTGTTATTTTTTTTTTATTTTGTCTGCTTGGTGGTCTAACATTAATTTTAGCAACATCACTATAAAAATTACCCAAATTATCAATTATACTTTCTATATTACTCATAACAGTTTTAGTAGTTAATACATTTTTAGTAGTATCTATAGGTTCTCTAAATGGTGTCAAAAAATCGTGTATTTCATTATTAATGGATGAATATGTGATATTTCTATTTGTTGATTTACCATAATAATCTAATTGACGTTGTTCTATTTTTCTTAAACTAATACCGATTTTATCATCTAATACATCAACATTTTCTGTATTATTTTCAATATCATTAATTATTTTACGATTACTAACTACTGGTAAAATCCATTTTAAGTTGATGTCTAAATTATATAGCTTATCAACCAATGGTTTGTATAGAGGGCCTACACTTTTAATATCATTCACATTTTGATTATTATCAAATTTCGAAAAGGTTTCTCGTAATTGTTTAAACCGTTCTATTAATAAATGAATATTATCCAAAACTACTTTTGTTCTATGTGTATTTGGAATGGTAGAAAGTAATTCATCTAAAAGGTCATTTACTTGGGTTTCAATACCATATCGTTTTTGTCCTTCTGGAACTTCTACAATATTTATAATATCTTCTAATTCTTCACCAAATACAATAGCATTTGCATCTACATAAATATCGTGTAATTTACTGCGTATATTTTCATCTTCTTCGGCTTCTTCTGGGATATTAATGATAGATTCGCCCAAATCAGTGTATTCAATAGAAGCTAAGTTATCTTCTGGTATTTCTAATACTTCTCCTTCTTCAAGTGATTGTTTCAAAGAAGATAGAGAACCAACATTTTTCAAAGACGCTGGTTTTGGTCGTATAGTAATTTCATCAATTGGTATATCTTCAGGAATACCTTTATAAGCGAAGTCAATATATATAACTTCTAAATCTGGAAAAGTGGTAAGTTCAATCTTATCTTCATCCAAGTTTGTAATTTCACAAGTTATAGTAGTTGGAATATCACCACCAAAACGAATATCCACCCACACCTTTGGCAATAAGCCATTTTGTCTGGAAAACCCTTTTTCATCGCTTCTATGTAATAAGCGTATTTCGCTAATGGCCTCATCTGTTAAACTACCATTTTCATCAATGTTTAATTGATATAATTTATAATTACTTACACACATTAATACAATTTTTTTATTACCAAAATGTGTAATTAAATAATACATTTCATTTATTTCTTCATTCGTCGGTGATATGATTTCAATAATATCGCCTAATTCTAATGATAATGAATTATTTTGTCTTGAATTATTACCTTCGATATCTACCATTTCCATATTTTCATCCATTTATTATATACTGTTAAATTTTTTATGTGAATAAAGCACTAAATTATAATTCTATAAAGCAATTAAAGATAATATTATAATATTATGTAATATTCAACATTATTATAATGTCAATTTGTCAAGAACAAACCAATATATATAGTATTGATACAGTGAACTATAATCAAAATAAAATAAAAACAAAAACATACAGTAAATCATGCGTAACATATACTATTTTAAATTATGATAAGGATCTATTATGTCACGACGACTATAATAATGGGTATTATCGTTCATTAATAGTTTCATCACCTGAAAATAAAATATTAGCATTTTCACCACAAAAATCATTGAAGAATGAGACATTTATTGAAAAGTATTCAACTATTAACGAAACAATTTATATGAATGAAATCATAGAAGGAACAATGGTAAATCTATTTTTTGATGAACGTGTGGGTCAATGGGAAATATCAACAAGGGGAGCAGTGGGTGGTTCCTATTTCTATTATAGAAACCAATATGAATTAGATAGTGATAGAAAAAACCAAACATCATTTTATCAAATGTTTTTACAAGCATTTTCAATGGAACACGTCCAAACATTAGGTCAAATTTCTTTATTGGAAGAATTACCTAAAAATTATTCATATAGTTTTGTATTACAACATCCAGATAATCATATTGTTTTACCTATTACTAAATGTTCTATCTATATGGTAGCTGTATATGAAGTAATGGATGGAAGTAATGTTAAATATATTTCACCATTAGAATATGAAAATTGGGATTTGTTTAAAAATAATACTCATCCAATATTATTTCCAAAACAATTTCAATATGCATCCTATGACGAAGCAAAAACCGAAAACTGTTCTATTCAAACCGATTTTACGAATTTAGGTGTGATGGTTACTAATTTGGAAACTGGTGTTCGAACTGGATTGAAAAATCCGAGATACGAAGAAGTTAAATTATTAAGGGGAAATAATCCAAATCTACAATACCAATATTTATGTTTACGAAAAACCGAAAAAATTAAGGATTTTTTGTTTTATTTTCCACAATATAAAACTATTTTTTACAGATTTTATCAAGAATATGAAAATTTTGTAACCAATGTTCACTATTCGTATTTGAGTTATTATGTTCAAAAACAAAATGTTAAAATATCAAAAAAATATTCACCACATATTTATAAAATTCACCACGAAATGTATTTACCTGCATTAAATACAGAAGAACCACTTATTATTAAGCGCCGAGTTGTAAAAGAATATTTTGAAAAATTAGAACCACGCGAAATGATATATCATTTGAATTATGATAGAAGACAATATGCTAAGGGAAAACAAGAAGTAAAAGAACTACAAGAAGTAAATAATGTAAAAGACGATTTAGTTTTGAATATTGAATAAAAATAATAAATATATTTGATAAATTGGATTGATACTTTGATTTGATTGACATTTTATATTGTAAAGTAAATTACAATATAAAAAAGAAAACAAAAAAATTACATATCATTATACATCATAGATAATTTACTCAAATTTTGAATATACTTTATAGTATGTTCTTTACTTGTATCTCCCATTTCTTTAATGGGAGTTCTCAGTGTATCAATAATATTCAATATTTTATTAGCATTCGAAACCGCTGATAAATCTTCACTATAATCTTTATCAAAGAAAAATGAAATATCACCATTATCAATAACATCTTTATATGGAAGATACACAAACTTAACCCAAGCTTTTATAATCGCAGTGGGATTTGCCTTTTTTATCGTATCAAATGATGACTTTGCTAATACTAAATCATTATTATTTGGAAATATACTTATTAAATCATCCATAAAATCAAATAAATGTGTATTAAAAGCACGTAATATACTTGATTTATCAGTCATTATGTTAATTAAATAAATGAACAATTTTTTATATTATTTTTCGTTAAATACTAAAAGCGGGTTTTTGTTGACCAATAACATTCATTTCTTCATTACGCTGTTTCTGTAAATTATCAATCGTAACATTATTCGATAATTTATCTGGTCTGTATGTATCAGGTGGTGTATTAATGACTAAAGTATCCATATTCGCGGCAACATAATTATACATTTGTCTCATACCACCTTTACCTTTACTACTGAGTTCCTCTGGTGACATATCATAATATGTGAATTGCTCGGATACAATATTCGAACTATAATTATCACCTAAAATATATCCCATCGGTTCGCCATTCATATTTGTAGCTTTATTATTCATTGATGTTATATATGGTTGAAAATGTTGTACGATATCATCGCCACCATAAATAACTTGATAATTTTTTTTTACTAGTAATAAAGCTGGAACACTATGAATATTCGGTGGCATAATTACCTTTGACCCGTTCTCTAAATTAATATATAATTGATTTGTTTTTGGGTCACGACTACGTTTATCTATACAAATGAAACTAATCTTATCAGTTATATTTGTTTTGGATAATACTTGTAAGACTTTTTGTGAATGTTTACAGTGGTTACTATAATATAAAATATCCATAATCTTATATTATAATGAAAAAAGCATTTTTATGAACAAACGAAATTACATTTTTTCACACATTGAATATAACAATCTATTTTGGAAATAAAAGATACCGTATCCTAAACAGATGGATAGCATTTTTAAATAGAAATTTAAACCTTTATTTTTAGTAATTCCAATATAAATTGATGTAATTAATACAATTAATAAAAACAGAAATCCAAGGATTGATAAATAATAAAAATATACACAATAATCTTTACTTAGAGAACCAAATAAACTATCAATAAAATTATTCATTTATAGTTTATTATAAGATAATATAATTGCTAAATTATTTCAATGAATTAACACACATACTATAGATAACGCGCGTTTGCATATACATTAATGCATTAACAAAAACGCCTAAAGCAATGGCAAAAATAGTTGTGAAACTGAACTTTTTAATTTTGAATAAAGCAATTACTGCTGCTGATAGAGAACCAAGAAGGCCAATGAATGCGATTATTACAAGGATAAAACTGATGAAACACCAATCTTTACCGACTGTGCCGAAGAATAAATCAATGATATTCATTTATAGAATACAATAAGAAATTTTTACTAATTCCCTAAATATTATTTATAATAAATATCAATTAGTTTCTACAATTTACAAAAGTAAAACTATTAGATTTGTATTTTCTATAAAATAGTATAAATATTTTGTTTGATAATAAATTATATTTTCATATTTATATACAATGGATAATTCAACTACATGGAAGTTAATAGACAAATATTTTACCGATAATCCACAATCTTTAGTAAGACACCATATAGAATCGTATAATGATTTTTTTAAAAATGGTATATTTAAGATTTTCAAAGAAAAACCACCCATCATTATTAATACGCGATTTGATAAAGAAATTAACGATTATCGTAGTCAATGTATAATGTATTTTGGTGGAAAAGATGGTAGTAAAATATATTTTGGAAAACCAGTTATTTATGATGATAACAATAACCATTATATGTTTCCAAACGAAGCAAGATTACGAAATATGTCTTATGGGATGACTATTCACTATGATGTAGAAGTCGAATTTATAGATATTTTAGGTAAGGATGAAACCCCCAGACTGGTTGGAATAGAAGACATTGACGAAGATTATTCAGGCGACGATGATGATAATAACAAAGGTAAAAAAGATATTATGGAAGGTGGTAAATTAACAGAAGAAAAAATAATCGAATTGAAAAAAACAAAACGAGAACAAGTCGAAAAAGAATTAAAGGCAGGTGGTTCAGTAAAAATCCCATTTGGAAAAAAACGAGCCCCACTCCAATTAACACCAGCAGAAAGTGAATTATTGAAAAAAGCAATTCACGAATCAATGGTTGGTGGCAATACACAAAAACAGACAATGACATTAGAAAAGGTTTACTTGGGTAAATTTCCTATTATGGTTCAATCTGATTATTGTGTTTTAAAAGACCTACCTCGCGAAGTTCGTCATACAATGGGAGAGTGTACAAATGATTTAGGCGGTTATTTCATTATTGATGGTAAAGAAAAAACCGTTGTATCACAAGAAAAATTTGCTGATAATATGCTTTATATTCGTGATGTAAATGATGAAAAATATTTATATTCCGCCGAAATACGCTCTGTTAGTGAAAATGTATCCAAACCAATTCGCACATTATCTGTTAAAATAGTAACTCCCAGTAAATCGTATAGTAATAAAAATATCGTAGTTAATATACCAAATGTTCGTAAACCAGTGCCTTTATTTATAGTATTTCGTGCTCTTGGTATAATATCCGATAAAGATATTATTACGACTTGCTTACTCGATATCAATAAATATGATAATATGATGGATTTATTTATACCCTCTGTTCACGATGCTGGTATGATAATGACACAGCGTAATGCCTTACAATATATTGCTATTTTAACAAAAGGTAAAACCATCGCACATACATTAGAAATATTATCCGATTATTTTTTACCACACATTGGTGAAGTCAACTTTGTTAATAAAGCATATTATTTAGGTTATGTTGTATTCCGTTTATTATCAGTATACACTGGATTAGAACCAGCAACTGACCGTGATAATTTTAAATATAAACGTATTGAATTGGTCGGTACATTAATGAGTGAATTATTTCGCGAATATTATACTATTCAACAAAGACACGTTCAATTATCATTTGAAGAAATTGTCCATTATAACGAATCGATATATGCTGATAACTTATATGGCCTTATTCATAAGAATTATAAAGAAGTATTCCGTGAAAAAATAGTGGAAACCGGTTTTAGAAAAGCATTCAAAGGAAATTGGGGTTCTCAAACACATACGAAAAGAATTGGTGTAGTTCAAGATTTAAATAGATTATCTTTTAATTCCGCACTAAGTCATTTACGCAAAACCAATTTACCATTAGATGCAAGTGTTAAATTAGTCGGTCCACGTGTGTTACATAGCACACAATGGGGTATGTTTGACCCTATTGATACGCCAGATGGTGGTAATATTGGTATTCATAAACATATTTCTATTTCGGCATATATTACACAAGGTGTTTCAAGAGAACCTATTATACATTGGTTACGCGAAAAAGTAGATATGAAAAAAATTGAAGATTGTTCTCCATTAATGTTAGCCAATATGACAAAAATATTATTGAATGGATTATGGGCTGGTTCTATTTCATCTAATCCTATTGATGTTGTTAAAAAGATTAAATTATTTCGTAGAAATGCATTATTACCAATCTACATTAGTGTTACTTTTGATATTAAACAACGCACTATTTTCTTATATGCCGATGGAGGACGTATTTGTAGACCTATTTTTTATCGTGATGATGAAACCAAAAAGATGTCTTTTGATAATAAAGATATTATTAGTAAAATTAAAAATGATAAATTCTCTTGGAATGATTTGATTAGTGGATTTAATAAAAAGATTGATGGTTTTAAACCAAATAATTATAAAATTTACGAATTGAATGAATTATATGAAGGTATTGAAACTGAAATTAACCCTGCTAAATTAGAACGTTTTAAAAAGAATAAAGCAATTATTGATTATATTGATAGTAGTGAAAGTGAAGATGCTTTAATTGCGTTGAGTAATGATATGAATGTTATGAACAACGAAAATGACGATGCAGGTAGACATACTCATATGGAAATTCACGAATCTTTTATTTTTGGTATGATGTGTAATTTAATAAATTTTCCTGAAAATAACCCTGCAACACGTAACTCATTTTCTTGTGGTCAAAGTAAACAAGCTTGTTCTATGTATCACACAAATCATCAAGTTAGAATGGATAAGACCGCTGTCGTATTATGTTCTGGACAAGTTCCTTTAGTGAAGTCGAGATATTTGGAATATATAAATAATGAAGAGAACACATATGGTGAAAACGCTATTGTCGCTATTATGTGTTATACCGGTTATAATGTTGAAGATGCTATTTTAATTAATGAAGGTGCTTTGAAACGCGGGTTATTTAGAACTACTTACTATAGCACATATGAAAGTCACGAAGAAAAATCGAAATCTGGTGATATTGTTGTTGAAAAATTATTTACGAATATTGAGAACGACGAAACTGTAAATGGAAAGAAGTATGGATATGATTATAGTAAATTAGACCAATTTGGTATTATTCGTGAAAACACTCCTGTTGATGAAAAAACAGTTTTAATTGGACTGGCTGCAAATGATGCTATCAATAAATCAGTTAAAGTAGATATGTCAAAAACTCCTAAGAAGGGTCAATTGGGTATTGTAGACAAAACATTTATTACCGAAAGTGAAGAAGGTAAACGAATAGCCAAAGTTCGTGTCCGTGAAGAGCGTATACCCAATATTGGTGACAAAATGGCTTGTGCGTTACCTACACAACAAGTGTTGACAAATGTTGGTTGGGTTGAAATAAAAGATATTGATATTTCTCTTCATAAAGTAGCTACGTTAGACGTTGATGGAAATATGTGTTATGAATATCCAGTGAACAAATTTGAATATGACCATAATGGTAAAATGTATTTTGTTCAAAATAAACAAGTTCACGTCATTTGCACATTAAATCATAAATTGTATGTGAAAAAACGTGATAGAAAGAATTACGAATTATTGGAAGCGGAAAATGTAATGGGTAAAATGGTGCGTTTTCAAAAATCAATGAAAAATATTTTACCTGATACTGAAAATATAATTCTTGGTGAAAAACAATACAAAATGGACGATTGGCTGCAATTATTGGGTATGTTTATCGGCGATGGTTCAGTAAATAATAGAGCAGCAGTATTATCTTGTCATAAAGAACGAAAGGTTAATTTTAATATTTCTTTATTAACCAAATTGGGAATTGAATATAAATATGATAATTATAATGGTTATTTCGCAATTAATAAAGGAAAATATCCTGAAATTTATTATGAATTGAAAAAATATAGTTTAGGTGCATTGAATAAAATTTTGCCCGATTATGTATGGTCATTATCACAACGCCAATCCATTATTTTATTAGAAGCATTATTACAAAGTGATGGACATACATATAATGATGGATTTAGTCGATATGGAACAATAAGTATCAAATTAGCAAATGATGTTTCAAGATTAGCTGTTCATTGTGGTTGGTCTGGTGTAATAAAAATCGCATCAGAACCTGACGGCAAAGAACGATTGGTAACTGGAACTATGGGATACAATAAAGATAAAACTCACACTATTATTCAAAAACATACCTACTATAAAATTAGTATTATACGTAAACAAAATGAACCATATATCAATAAAAAAGTTAACGATACCAATGTGGAAAAATTAATCGATTATAATGGAAAAGTATATTGTGTTGAAATGCAATCGAGCCATTTATATTATATGCGAGAAAATAATTTCGCACCATCTATGCTAATAGGAAATTCGAGGGCCGGACAAAAAGGTACGATCGGGCTAGTAATCCCAGAAGATGATATGCCTTTTACAAAGGACGGATTACGACCTGATATGATTATTAATCCACACGCACTTCCGTCTCGTATGACTATCGGTCATTTGGTTGAATGTATTATAGGTAAAGCATCCGCACATTATGGTGGATTTAGTGATTGCACTGCTTTTAATAATAAAGGTTCAAAAGTGGGTGTATTTGGTGAATTATTACCAAAAGTAGGGTTTCACTCAAGTGGTAATGAAATATTATATAATGGAATGACTGGACAACAAATTGAAACTGAAATATTTATTGGCCCAAATTATTATATGCGGTTGAAACATATGGTTAAAGATAAGATTAATTACCGTGCATTGGGTCCACGAACCGCTTTGACAAAACAACCTGTATCAGGTAGAGCGAATGATGGCGGTTTACGTATTGGAGAAATGGAACGCGATTCCGTTATTTCACACGGTGCTGCGGAATTTTTAAGAGAATCGATGATGGAAAGAGGTGATAAATATTATATGGCAGTTTGTAATAAAACCGGTTTATTAGCCATTTATAATCCTTCCAAGAATATATTTATTAGTCCTATGGCAGATGGCCCAATAAAATTCGTAGGTTCTTTGACAGAGAATGATTTACGTATAGATAATGTTACAAAATATGGTCGTAGTTTCAGTATCGTTTGTATTCCATATACTTTAAAACTACTAATTCAAGAATTACAAACTATTAATGTTCAAATGCGTCTTATTACCGAAGATAATATTGAACAGTTGGAGAACATGACATATTCTAATAATATTGATAAATTAATGTTTACTAAAAATATTGAACCACAAGAAATCGTAAATGAAATAAAACTTACATTAAGAACACAACAAGCCAATATTAATAAGAATATATTAACGCCGAAATTCATTGATCATGATGAAGAGAACCAGAACATATTTTATAATGCCGACAGTCCGGGTTATCCAGATACTTCACCTGCATATAACCCATCATTTGAAGAAGAAATGCCACGTAATGAGGACGATAGTCCACCATATAATCCTTTTTCTGCGTCTTCTCCAGAAATAAATGGACCACGAACACCAAGTATGTCACCGCCAGAAATAAATGGACCACGAACACCAAGTATGTCACCGCCAGAAATAAATGGACCACGAACACCAAGTATGTCACCGCCAGAAAACCAATTAGGTGGTAAAATTATTGAACAATATACTACCGGCGAAGAAGTGTTGTTTCGTGGCGATTTCTTACCTAACCGCATTTGGAAAATAAAAAGTGTAGGAGATAGATTTATTACTATTACTACCGATAATATAGAAGGATTGGATGATAAAGATACTATAAAAGTAGTTAGGAATATGGAAATATATAGACCAGCAGATTTTACATATAATCAATATAGTGTTCAACCCACATCGCCATATTCAGGTGAAGCACTAAATCAACACATACCAACAATGAATTGTGGTATAAACGAAGGTACACCAGCTATTAATTTTGCTCCAGTATTCAAAATTATGAATGGTGGCAATGACTTCTCGAGTGGTGAACCTACAAATGAAAGTAATCATACTAATAACAGTATTATAACAAATAAACCACACGAAATGAATACAATAACCGATTTAGCAATAGCAAGTAATCAAACTATTCATAATACTGCAAAATCAAATAGCGACAAAATAGGAGGAGCATCATTATCTGATAAACAAGAACCTGTTGATTTTAGTAAATTAATTATTAAAAAAGTATAGATATTTATAAAGGGTAACAGACAATGGGTAAAAACATAAAATAATTTATTTTTTGCATAAATTATTTTAGGATTTGTAAAATTTTTAGAAAAATTGAACTATAATATTATAAATAAATTAAAGTAAACAATAGAATATATCATTATTTATATAATGTCTACAACAAGTAATCGTATCTTGTCTATTTATAAATCAAGACACACTTTATTAGAACAACTAAATTATCAAGATTATAATGTCTACGAATATAATGAATTTAGTATTAATGAAATAGATGCTATGCATAATAATGAACAATTGGATATGTTAATTAATCACGAATCTAATAATAAAAAGGTATATATTAAGTATTATTTCACATCAAAACAAATTAAACCACAAAATCTGGATGACATCATTGAAGATTTATTTACAATAGAAAATGTATTAACAAAAGATGATACATTAATTGTTGTTATTGAAGATGAACCAAATGATACAATTATAGCAAAACTCAAATATTTATATGATCACGATGGAATTTTTGTAGTAATTCATAATATCAAACGATTACAATTTAATATTTTAGAACACGCTTTAGTCCCTAACTGTGTGATTTTAGAAAATGACGAAATCAAAGAATTACAACAAAAATTCAATATCAATAATTTAAAACAGCTACCAGAAATTTCCAGATTTGACCCCCAAGCTTTAGCTATTTGTTTAAGACCAGGCCAAGTATGTAAGTTTGAACGCAATAGTGCTACTGCATTAACCTATAATTATTACCGCATTTGTATTTGAAAAATTTACTTATAAAATAATAGAATATATAATAATAATATAATATATACTATAAAAG
>Ga0209550_10001533_pt1 | contig 22121 bp, 20 predicted proteins | sample LauGreSuBDMM15SN_2_FD_187567 | JGI IMG/M metagenome (GOLD analysis project Ga0209550, IMG submission 187567) | Freshwater lake microbial communities from Lake Michigan, USA - Su13.BD.MM15.SN (SPAdes) (version 5) | ecosystem: Environmental > Aquatic > Freshwater > Lake | place: Lake Michigan... | reverse complement strand
AAATCTTCTCGGAAATTGTTAGTTTCACAATAATTATTAGAAAGATTGTTCAATTTTATTAATTCTTCAACGTCAGATAAATCTTTTGTTCTTCTTCCGTACATACCTGAAGACAACTTGTATTGTATAAGATTCGGCAAAGTTATTATCTTCATACCGTCGGTTTTTTCACTCAAATCAGATGGTTTTTTAAACTCCAAGCCACCTGTTGCTCCAGAAACTTCTCCTGAATACAAAAATTCAACTAAGATTTTTCCATCATTCCAAATCAAATTTCTTTTGGAATTTGGAAATTGTGGTTTAAAATAAACACCAATTAAAGATTCTAACTTTTGTTTATCGTTAACAAAAACTAAAAAATCAACATCCTCAGTTGCTCTGTTTAAATTATATGTTGGTAAACTGGCTCCACCTATCAAACAATAATCAATATCGAATTGTTCAAAAACTTTACATATTTTTGGAATTTCCAACTTTAATTTGTTGTTTATCATTTCCATAATTTGATATTTTTTATAAATTGAGGTGTATCTTTTCATTTTATTTATCTCTTTGATCTAGCTAAAAGGTAATCGTCTCTTCTAATATGAACTAAATCCCTTTGAGATAGCTCTTCCAATTTTTCATCTTATGGATTTCATCAAAGATAACAAGGTTAGTATCTTTTTTCCAACTTCTCTCTGAGAGTAAAATCCGATCCTCAGGAATGTCGTAATTGATATATTCATAGGGAGTGATGAGATTTTTGGAAAGAGTTGTTTTTCCGACCTGCCGGGGTCCTGATAGCAATACAATTTTTGATTTCAGATCGTTTTTAATTGATTCTTGTATAGAAAAGTCCCTTTCTTTCATATTGATTATTTAGGGACGAATTCCTGAAAAGTCAAGACTATTCGGGGATAGATTCAGAAATAGTCAGAGGATGTATTTGTTCTATGGAGAGTATGATAGTAAGCTTTCTCCCTTCCATTTTAAACAATCAAAATACCTAATTAAATACCTATATTATTTATTTTATCTATATTATTCATTTATTCCCTTTCCCTTTATAATTTGAGGAATTGACTTTTCAATTCGTGATTCACGAGTTTTGGATTGCTTAGGTGCTGAGAAAAAAAGAATGTATCCTCTCTGTCTCCCTGGAGTGAGCCTTAAGAATGCAGAGTGAAGGTCTGGGTTTTTTTCAAATTTTACTAGGAGTTCTTCGGGGATGGGTTCGGGATTTTTTTTGAATTCTACTTTTGCTCCAGAGCGTTCTAGTTCAATGGCTTCGGTTATATAAGATTTTATGACAGATTCTAATTCCTTTATCTGAGATACAGTTGTAATACGTAAATATCTGGCTGACTGGGAATTCTCCCCTGGCTTCTCTAGAATTTTATTCGGATCTTTTAAAAGTGCTCCTTTGAAAAAATTTATATTACAGGAATCATTGAAGGCACTGAGTATGAGAATATTCTTCGATTCAAACGTATAACAGGGCATTTTCCATTTTAGTTCTTCTGTAAGACCAGAACTCAAAATTATCTTTCTTAAGTTTTTTAGTTCTTTAGGCCAAAAATTGACCTTACATTGGGGTGTGTTACCTAAAGGACAGCGACCGCATCCTTCTTTTAAATAGAGATCTACTTTTTGATTTGTGATACTCATTCTTAAATATTCCTTTCTATTTTGATCTATTTATTATAATAAAGGTCACCACTAAAAATTAATATATTAAGTTTAATCATTCTATTTAGACAATTTTAATGGAATTATTTTGTTGTTTTATTTATAAATTCTTTGAGCAATTAACTATAAGTTTAGCAAATAGACTTATTACTTCAACCATTTTATAAATAGAGAAAGTGAATTCTCAATTCTTAAAATCATCTACCTCCAATCCAACTCTTTTTATAAGGAATCTTTTATACATATTCAATTCCCATCTAAAAAAAAATAGTTAGCACAGCTTTATGAGAATTTATCCAAAAACAATACCTATAAGAGATTCTATTTTTTTTTAGAAAAAAACAGATTTAAATCTAAAGTTTAATCATAAATAAGTCCATTCCTTTGCTATTTTCTTCTCCCCTCCATTCTAAGATTTATAAAAAATTTTTTTAAATATTCTGATGCTTCTGGTCTTGGTAGAAATTCTAGCTTTGGGAAATGATTGGATTTTACAATTATTTCTGGTGTGTAGGACGAAATTCCTGGGATTTTTTCTAGTTCAGCAAAATAAAGTACATTCTCTATTCTAGATTGAATGATGGCTCCTGAGCACATAGTACAGGGTTCTAATAGGGTTAATAAATTATAGTGATACAAATATTTATCTTTTTTTATTTCCTGTGATTTTTGGATGCAGATTACTTCGCTATGAAAACTTGTATTACTGCTACTTTCTACTAGGTTAAATGATTCGGCTATAAAATCCCAATCTTTGGAATAGATTTGGGAAAACGATGGGACTTCCTTAGGGTACATGGTGGATAGTTTGAAAAATGTATCAAAAAATATTTCTATAGAAGATTCCCTTGTATTTCTATTCATCAATTTGTTCACTAGATCATTACTTTTTCAAATGATTCCACAATAATTCCTTCTGGAATCATCCTCAACCGATTTATATTTTTGAAATTTTCCGTTTTGAAAATCTAGTCCTTAAAAAAAGAGTGTAAAAATATGGTCGACATTAAATAGTTGGATGTCTAATAGATTAAGAGGAAGAAAAGATGCAACTCATTAGGGCAAATTCAAGAGGAAATGCTAATTTTGGATGGTTAGATTCATATCATACATTTAGTTTTGGGAATTATTACAATCCCAAGAGAATGGGATTTGGAAAGCTTCGTGTTTTCAATGATGATACTGTAGCACCATCGAATGGATTTGGAACCCACCCTCACGAAAATATGGAAATTATCACCATTCCTACAAAAGGAACTATAGAGCATAGGGACAGCATGGGAACATCTGGAATTATAAGACCTTGGGATGTCCAAGTCATGAGTGCGGGGACGGGTATTTATCATTCCGAAATCAATCCATCTAATTCTGAGACATTAGAATTTTTTCAGATTTGGATTTTACCAGATAAGAAAAATAGTAAACCAAGATATGATCAAAAAAACTTTTACCAACAAATGGAAAGGAACCATTTCCTTCCATTGGTAGGACCACAACCATCTGAAAATTATCTGCAAATAAATCAAAATGCATATATTTCCAGAATACTCGCAGACCAAAATAAGGAATTGGAGTATAGATCCAAAATAGAGTTTTCCGCAATATTTATTTTTGTGATAGAAGGAAAACTGCAAACAGAAGATGAAGTATTGAATAAAAGGGATTCTTTAGGGAGCACTCAGGTTGAAAATTATAAATTTTCAACTTTAGAAGAATCCGATGTTTTAATTATCGAAACATCTCTATAAATTAGAAAGGATGGAAACCTATGGGTACGAAGTACAAAGGAACTGAATCTGAAGTTTTATCCTTAAATGCATATATCACGTTACTCAGATCATGTGATACTATTTCTAATCAGATAGGGAATATGCTTAACAAAAAAAAATTAACCATGAGTCAATTTGGAGTACTAGAATCACTCTATTATATAGGACCAATGTGCCAAAGGGAGATTGGAACAAAGATTTTGAAGTCCACAGCAAATATTACAACAGTTATTGATAATTTGGAAAAGAGAAGTCTTGTGAAAAGAATTCGACAGGAAGATGACAGAAGATATATCACTGTCAATATTACTGAAAAAGGAAAAACACACTTAGAGAGTATTATACCATTTCATATGAAAGAAATATTTAAGAGAATGGAAATTTTATCAGAAGTTGAGAGAAAAAGTTTATATACAATATGTAAAAAATTAGGTACTACACCCCTCACTTAAGAAAACAATCTACAGAAACTGGTAGGTGGTCTGAAATTTTTTCTAGTTCATTTTTATTAATTTTATCTGGAAAAATGTCATGTAGTCGCCATACATCAGCTTTGCAGTTTTTAGCTGTTCTGGGATCAGAAAAAATAACATCATTTTTTTGATTGCTAAGAGTTGTAGGTTCTGAAACCATTTCTTCCAAGATTAGATAAAATGGAATAGTGAGTAAAAATTCTATTTTTTGAAATACAGAGTCTGTATTAAAGTCTCCTCCAAAAAAAATTCTCCTATCTGAAAAGTTTTTATATGCAAAATCAACAACTGAGTTGAAATCCAATAAGTCTTTTTTATTTCCTGGTCTTGCATGAAAGGGTACTACAAGAATCTTTTTTTCATAAATATTCAATAAAAATAGTGGAGGAGCATTGGTAAATGATGGGTTTATATCTTCATATTCTATTTTCTCGATATCAGATGAGATCTCTGACTTAACGCATGTGATATATTTTTCTGGAAAGAAATTTTCTTTTTGTTTGGGGCTATTTTCCATGCAGATATATGGTTCCCCTTTTCTTTCTGTCAAAGTTTCAAATACATAAACAGAATTTGTTTCTGATTTATTTACCTCTAAAAAAGAAATAATATCACAGGAAGAAATAAAGGAAAACAGAATAGGGGAATCCAACTTTAGTTTGGAATGATTTATATTCCAAAAGCAAATACGATAGCTCTCTGAATTCATTTTATCTAAAGGGGTTTTTATCTTTAGTAAAGAACAATGGATGATAAATAAAAAGAATAAAATGAATCGCCCCATCATAACTTTACTTAGTCCACATCTATTGGAATTGGCTAACATACTCGGATGCTTTTGAAAGATCTTTTTCTAGGTCGTTGGATCCTAGGATTGCTATTTTCCATAAATTGGAATTGCTTTTTAAAAATCCTGCAAAACAAAGCCCAGCACTTTTTGTTTTACCTGTTTTTCCAAAGATACTAATATCTTTAAAAGTTAAAATTGGAGTTCTCGTTTTAACATAAATAGATTTTCCACTTGAGGATTTGAATGAATATTCTTTAGTCTGTAGTACGTTAAATAGAGTTGGATTTTTTTCTATGAGGGATAGTATTTTTAATAAATCAACAATATTGGTTTGAGATTTTGGAGATAGTCCTACTGGTTCTTCAAAGTAAAAAAAATTAAGACCATTTTTCTTTCTCCATTCAGTAGAGAGAGAATAAAAGCTATTTCCATTTGTTTCTAAATGAGTAGCGATTGATCTGGCAACATCATTTCCAGAAGGTAAAAGTAGACCTAAAAGTAGATCTTTTAGTAGATAGGATTCATTTGCTAGTATATCTGCTTTTGATTCATATGAATTCTTTACAATGGCAGAAGATGGGGTTTGGATTTGTTCATTTAAAGATAGAGAATCTAGGCTAACAAATGCAGTGCCCAACTTTGTAAGGCTTGCCATAGGATAAACTATTTGAATTGATTTCTCAGTAAGAATTTTATTTGTTTTACAATCTTCAATTGCATAAGCTTTTGCGGATAAAAGAAACGTACTACTCTCTGCATAAAATTGTATTGGAAATCCGAATAAACAAAAAAAGGTAAAAATTGTTTTCATTCTTGGGGTGGGGTTGGAGAAATCATTTCTATTGGGAGCTTATGTTTTTTTTCAGAGTTACACTTTTTACAAGAGGGAACAAGATTTTCTTTCACAGACTTACCACCTCGTATTAGGGGGATTAAGTGATCCATAGTAAGATCAACAACCGGAAATGTAAGTTTACAATAATGACAAATTCCCGATGATCTTTTATTTTTCCACCAGGGTGTACTTTTTAGTTCCTTAGCTTTTCTTCGTTCCCTAGTGATATCTTCATCGCTTACATCAGACCAAAATGCTTCCATTATTCATGAGTTTGCTTGTACCATCTGGCTAGATCCATCATGGTCAATATCCCCATGACGACATTGTCATCTATGACAGGCACGGAATGAATGCTATATTCTACTAAAATCCGAAGGGCATCCAAGAGAGTTGTATCAGTTGTCACAGAGATTAGCTTTTGACCTTTTACCAATTCTTCTACAGGCGTACGTAGAATATCATGGGGTGTTTCACTAAATGTAGTTTCATAGGATAGCTTTAAAAGATCATAGGTTGAAATCATGTAAGCTGGTTTACCATATTTTAAAACCAAGAGACTGTGCAAACGGAGTTCCATCATCATACGTGCTGCTTTTGCAATGAGATCATCAAAGTCAATGGTGGGGACATCTTTCCCCATGACATCAGAAACCTTGATTTGGAGTAGCATCTCTGATCTGCTTAATTGTTTTTCCATAGTGTCCTCGTGATTAAAATTTGAATATACCTCGTGATACAAGCTCTTTGTGAATGGTAGCTTGGATCCGAAAGCGAATGTTTTGGCTTACTTCAATTAAAAACTTTTCATTCTTAAAATCTTTTCTTCCATATTTAGAAAGACTGATTGGCTTTAAAAATTTTATTTTCCACTTAGCAGGGATAGGTAGTAAATTTAAAGGGATAGGAATCTTAGCTCCTATTTTATCTTCAAACCAATCGATAGTGCCTAGGTTTACAAAGTTTTCTTCTGCTCCCATAATGGTCACAGGAACAATTGTGGTGTTTGTCATCATGGCCAGAGCAACAAAACCAGGATTGAATTCGGTAAGTTGGTACATCTTAACAGATGGCTTGAAGTTACCATGCTCGGCTTCTGGAAAAATGATCATGAGTTTGTTTTTTTTGAGATACTTGACTGCCTGTTTGAAGTCTGCTCCAAAAGCTCCAAATTTACGGGCCATTTTAGAGAGATAGGGACGAGATTCCCAGAACATGTGCGCCATGATTCGTGGAATCCTTCTGCGTTCTCTTACAACTTCATTGTAGAGAATGACAGCGTCCCAACCCAACACGCCAGAATGGTTTGGAACAAGCATTACTCTCCCAGAACGCGGTATATTCTCCACACCTTCTGTTTCAAGCATGGTGAACTCACGGAGGTTATTGGCATAGATACGTGGCAGTGCCTTTTCAAAGTAGTACTCAGGCCCTTTTAGAAGAGACATAAAAGGATCAGGAATGTGAATCAATTCATTATAAATGGTCAGCTCCTTTCAGTCCCATATAGGGCTGTTAGAAATTATTTAGTCCAGTTTGCATGGGTTATTGGTTTCGAAATAGAAACAAAACAACATGGGTTTTTGGAAAACTGCATTCTGAATATTTGTGACTCCCTATTTGCACAATATGAAGTACCTTATAAAGATAGTAAAAATTCCAATAAAGAGTCAAGCAAATTTATGAAGCTGTAAGAAAGTTCGTACTCACTCTAAGAAATTCATCTGCGTTCAAATAGTGTAGATAATGCCCTGCTCCGGAAATTGTATGTATGTTGGAATTTGGAAATAAATTTTGGATGATACTTTTGTCAGATTCTTCTATAAATTCTGAATTTTCACCTAAGATAAAGAGAGCTTTCCCAGAGAAGGGTTGTAGACTTCCTGCATCGAAGACTAAAGAAGATCTTCCTTCTCGCAAGGCTTTTACATTGGGTTTCCATCTATACCCAAAATCTTTCTTTTCGAGATTCATTTGGAGAAACTGCCGAATGAAGGGATCTGGTATGATCTCAGCCATTCTCTTATCTATTTCATTCCTAGTTTTAGCATTGGATACATCTAGCTCCAAGGCATCAAACTCTATACTAAAACGATTCGGATATGTTCTAGGAGCAATGTCTACAACAACCAATCTATCGAGAAGATGAGGATAGAGGAGGGAGAACATTGCTGCTGTCATACCTCCCATAGAATGCCCCATTATGTCTGGTATCTCATCTAGAGTATTCACAAATTCTTTTAAGTCCTCTACTAAATCGCGTAAGGAGTGGGAATCTGAGTGGGGGGAGTCTCCATGGTTTCTTAGATCAAGGGCAATGACCCTTCTATATTGGGAGAGGAATTTTCCATTTGTGATCCAGTTTTTAGAGGAACCAAATAAGCCATGCAAGATTACGAGAGGTTTTCCTTGCCCTCCAAGATCTCTTTGAAAAAGTTTCATGACTCCAAATGACGATATTCAACTATGTGTGCAAGTAGAATGGAGAGCATGTAATGAAAAGTATCTGTATATTTTGTGGTGCGGGAAAAGCTAGGAATCCTGTTTACAATGATAGAGCGAGGGAGTTAGGGAATCTAATAGCTGAAAGAAACATTAAGCTTGTGTACGGTGGAGCAAGTGTGGGGCTCATGGGAACTGTAGCAGATGGAGTTTTAGAAAAAGGAGGGGAGGTATATGGAATTCTTCCTGATTTTCTTTTTAAAAAAGAAGTAGGCCATACCGGAATTCAAAAATTAGAGATTGTTGATTCCATGCACATCCGTAAGCAAAAAATGTATGAAAGTTCAGATGCTTTTATAATTCTTCCCGGCGGAATTGGCACATTAGATGAATTCTTTGAAGTATTTACCTGGTCTCAGTTAGAATTGCATAATAAACCTATAGGTCTATATAATATAAATAATTATTTTAATAAATTATTAAATTTTATAAGTGAAACAATAGCAGAGGGCTTTTTTAGTGAAGATATTTTAAAAAAGTTGAATATAAGTACACATGGTGAAGAGCTATTAGATACACTTACAGATTTATCTGAAAAAACCTCACGGTTGGATAGAGGGGACAAATTGTAATATGTGTGATGCTACTTCTTCTGGTCGTTCTATTTGAGGAGAATGACCACAATCTTTTAAAATAATCAGTTTAGAATTTTTAATATTTTTTTGAAATACTTCAGTTGATGAAACATGTATTACTCTGTCAGTATCGCCCCATAGAATGAGTGTGGGAGATTTTATCTTTGAGAGGGATGCTTCGACAGGATTTTTTTCGCTCCTTATGTCTGAAAAAATTTTCTCATTAAATTTTTTATTTTCTACTGCTTTTTCTGCAAAATATTTTTTAACAATATTTGGTATATAGGGTTTTTTAACGAATATAAAATTTAATAGTCTATCGTAGTCGTCAATATCTTTGACTAATAAAGGATTGTTACCTTTTTCTAATTCAAAAGCTAGTTCACTTTTAATTGGTGAAGTAACACCTGCAGAATTAATCAAGATTAGAGAAAGTATATCATCTGGATACTGTGATGCGTAGTACGCTGAAATAGATCCTCCCATAGAATTTCCGGCAATATGAAACTTTTTTAAACCTAATTTTTCTGTAAATTGCTTGAGACGTTTTACCTGTTCCGTAATAGAATAATTCTCATCGGGGAGACGGTTGGATTCACCAAAACCTGGCATGTCAGGGGAGATTGCTTTGAGTTTGGTTCCAAGAGAGGGAACCATACGAGTCCAGTTGTCTTTATCGCCACCAAAACCATGTACAAATAGAATAGGATCTCCTTCCTTATTATTTGATACTGAATAGGTAATGGAAAATTTTTCAATTTGCACAACCTTGATATCTAGGTTTCCTTTTCCTCTTTCGTATCGAATTGCTGTTTTTAAGAGTGGACCTGCACATTGGCTTGTGAAAATTAGAGTGAGTAAAAATAGAAATACTTTCATGAGAAAAATGCTCCATTTTGGAATGAAATTTGTAAATAAAACTCTGCAGTACGTTTGAGATAATACCGTTTAACTTTATTCAATTCTAGAGTTAAAAATTTCAATTGTAAAATAGAAAATTACAAATGAAAAGAAAAGTGAAAGAAGATAGGTAAAGGCAAGAAGTTTACTTTTTTTAACTCTATCGAGAAGAACAAAGAGATATGGATGAGGTAGATACAAGGTAAAAAGTAAATAAAAAAAGGCACCTGAAACTCTATCTATTGGGATAATAGATGATCTTAGAATAGTACCAGCTATGAGAAGAGAGGCTGAGGCTAAAAAAGTCAAAAAGCAGATAAAAAAAAACAGAAACTTTCTATGTGAATCCATTAATCCCCAAACAACTCGGAGTAAAAAAAAAATAAACTATTTTAAAACCTAGGTTAGAAAAAAAGGGTATTGACTCACATTGGATTGGTTGCAAGTATTTATTTATGATTGATACTTTTCCTATATTTCCTCTGCAATCTGTCTTTTTATTTCCCGGAACAGTACTGCCCCTTCATATATTTGAACCTAGGTACAGGTTGATGCTAGACTATTGCCTTGAAAATGATGAAGAATTGGGAATTACAAGTATCAAAGCAAATGGTGAGATTGAAAATCTATTTGGATGGGGTAGGGTCATAGGGCGAGAGCCTCTTCCTGATGGTAGATTAAACATAATTTTGCAAGGAATGGGAATTGCAAAGTTGGTTCGATACAAATCACAAGAACCTTTTATCATTGCAAATGTAGAGAAGAGAGAAAACGATTTTTCTCATCTGGGAACTTCGGAATACAATGAAAAAGTAGACCAAATATTAGAACTTACCAAGCGTCATTTACAGAATTTACAAGCAGATGAATCTTTTTTAAAAGATTTGGAAAAGCTCAAAGAACATCCTTTTCCCATAGATGTAATTGCATCTTTTTTGGACATCAATGCCAGAGTTAAAAAAGAGATTTTGGTTATGGAAAATCAAGTCTCAAGGGCTGATATTCTCATAAGTTTTTTAATGAATAAACTGAAAGAAGAAAATATCGATTAGCTTTTAGATAAATATACTTTTAGTGGTTCTATTATAGGTAGTTTTGAATGAACTGCTCTAATCCGTTCTATGATAGATTCGGTAGCCTCTTGCATCTTACTAATTATCCTTACTCCAGATACTGTGTAAACATCTTCAGTAAATGTCATACCTGTGGAGATTTGATTTATAGCTATAGATTTGATCTCTCGAGAGCTCTCTTTTTGTAGTACTTTTTCTAATGCTGAATATACTTCCAAATCTAATGTGGGTTCTTTACTTTTCAGAATTGATTTTAGTTCGTTTATATTATTTGACTTTAATGTCGCCTGTTCGTACTCAAATGCTGCTCTTAATATCTTGGAACCTAAGGGTATCTCTTTTATCACTTCCATTAATTCTTTTGGGAGATCATCTGTCTTAGTTATATTTTGAAGTAGTACGATCTTTGCTACATTTCCAAGTCGGGGAATATTATTTAAAAGTTTATATCCTAGTATTGGGTGATTATCATAAAGTCTTTTTTCTTCATGGGAAAGAGACTTGTTGTTTATTATTTTTTCTATGAGGTCTGGAGAAAGTGAGATACATCCTACAAGGGAAAAAATGGATGCAACATCAATTTCCCAAAGCTCAGAATAGTTTAATTCTTCAGCGATCAATCTGGCAATGCGTCTAACTTTGGAGGATTTTCCAAAGAGAACAGGGCTAAGAGAAGAGATAATATCAGAGAGGATTTTCATACTTCCAGAGAAAGTTTTTTCCAAAACTATTTTTTCTTTGCGTAGATAACTTAGATTTACAATTGCTCGTTCGAGTCTGGCTTTGACAATGATTGGTTCAAATGGTTTTGGGATGTAATCATCAGCACCCATCTTTAAACACTTTAAAATTGTTGCTGTGTCATCTAAAGATGTAATCATAATTACTGGAATATCCTTCCATTTGGGATTTCCTTTCACTTTTTCCAGAACTTCAAATCCATCCATTCCTGTCATACGAATATCTAGTAAAATGGCTAAGGGGAGAGACAAATTGATTTTTTCAATAGCCACCTGCCCGTCTTGAGCAGATTCAGTTTTATAGCCGAGGGACTTACATATTTCTATTAAAACAAGCCTATTTTCTTCGCTATCGTCTACAATTAAAATTTTATCATCTTCTTTATCAATACTCATCTTTAGTCCTTGAATAGTTCTTCAAATTTGTCCTTACCAATTTTACTTCCAATTAGGGCAATCATATCGTCACTTTCAAAAATGAAATCAGAATCTGGATTTTGAATCAATTCATTTTGTCTATAAACCCCTATAACTGATACTCCCAATTTTTTCCGTAAAGATAATTCTTTAATTTTTTTACCAATCATAGAACAATCATTTTCTACGTGATACCAATACATCTCTAATAACCTAGAGGCATTGTTTAAACTGGATGTATACTTAACTACATCTTTTTCTGGTAGAGAGTATTTTTGACGTCTGACTTCATCTAAATATGTTTCTATAGCTTCTACAGTAACCTCTAAATGAAGGAGAGCTTGCCTTACCATTTCTAGGCTTGCTTCGAACTCAGGTTGTACTACTTGGGATATATTTAAATTATAAAAATCTTCTAGCTCATTTATGTCATTGCACCTTACAATAATCGTTGCATTAGGATTGACTCTTTTTATAGTATTGATTATATCTTTAGCAACTTGTAAAATTGGAACTGTTATGATAAACAGCTTACAGTCTAACAAATTGGAAAATTGAAGTATAACATCTTTACTTGCATCACCGTAAATACAATTATAACCTTTTTTCTTTAATACCTCAAATCTTTTATGATCATTTTCTATGAGTAAAAACTTGAAACCAAAACCTTGGAGTAGGGAAGCAATTGAATTTGCTACCCTACCGCCACCTGCAATTAGGATTTGATTTTGAGATACATCTCCATCATGTTTTAATAAGTTATTTTTTTTGGAGGGTATGATTTTTCTAAATAAAGTATAAACGGGGGAAGTCAGCATGAGTAGGAAAGGAGAAATAAGAATTGTAAGAACAGAAGTAGAGAGAATAATAGAAAAAGTTTTTTCATTAAATATCTTTTCTTCTAATGCCATTTTAGCTAAAAGAAATGAAAATTCCCCTATTTGAGATAAACCAAAACCAACCGCTAGAGGCACAACATTAAAATAGCCAAAAAATCTTGTAATAATTAAAAAAATAATAAATTTACCAGATATAATAAGTGATACTAAAACAAAGATTTCTCTAATATTTTCTATAAAAAACTTGGGATCAAAGAGCATTCCAATAGATGTAAAGAATATCAACCCAAAAATATCTCTCAAAGGAATAATATCACTCATTGCTTTGTGGCTGTAGTCACTACCATTTAGTACTACGCCAGTAATAAAAGCTCCTAAAGCAAAAGAGAGGCCTGCTAGATGAGTAAAAAAACCTATTCCCAATCCCAGAGCTGTAACGGTGAGCAAAAATAGTTCTCTACTATTGAGTCTGGATATGCTTCTTAGGAATACAGGCATGATTTTACCACCTAAGACTACAATTATAAAAATTGTTAATAATCCTTTCAGAAGAGTGATACCTAATAAATTTAAACTGGTATCAAGATGTTTCAATTGAGGAATCGCTATCATCATGGGAACAGCAGCTAAATCTTGAACCAATAAAATAGAAAGCATAACTCTTCCCGAAAGGGAGCTCAGAAGTCCCATATTTACTAGGGATTTGATTACAATCATTGTACTGGAGAGAGATACAACCATTCCTAAAACTATACTGGCCTGGGTTGTGAAAAAAAAGTACTTTCCTATAAAATAGCCAAAAATTCCACTTAAAACCAATTGAATTGGAGTTCCTATCAATGCAATGAACTTTACTTCTTTGATCTCTTTCATGGAGAGATCCATCCCAATTGAAAATAAGAGCAGTGCCACTCCTATTTCTGATAGAACAGAAATTTCATCTACATTAGAAAGTGTGATGCCTCCTGTATGTGGCCCAATAAATATTCCTGAAATTATATATCCTAATATAAGTGGTAAACGCAGAAGATGAGATATATATCCTAGTAATAATCCGGATAATATAATTATGATTATATCACCTGCAATTCCCATTTTTAAGTAAGTTTGCCAATTTCCTGAAGAGATCTTATGCTAAATCCTTTATTTTGCATTTCTGTTAAACCATTTACTAGAGCTTTAGTAGCCTGGGCAGTGGTCAAACATGGTACTTTGTACTTAATTGCTGCTTGCCGAATAAAGTAAGCATCATCTCTTGTAACACGTGATAGGGGTGTATTAATAATTAAGTTAATTTTCTTTTCTTTGATGTAGTCTACAACATTAGGATAAGAGCCTTCATATAGTTTATTAATTGCAGATGATAGCACACCATTGTCAGACAACAATTTGTGTGTACCTTTTGTGGCAATAAGGTTATAACCTAAACCTGAAAGAATTTTAATAAATGGTAATAATTCTTGCTTGGTCTTGTCATTGATACTCACAAAAATAGTACCACCTTTAGGGGGCTCATCTCCTACCATAATCTGTGCTTTTAAGTAAGCTTCTCCAGCTGTTTCAGCAATTCCCATCACTTCACCCGTAGATCTCATCTCAGGACCTAATATGGTATCTACTCCCGGGAATTTATTAAATGGTAGTACAGCTTCTTTTATATTAACAAGTGATACTTTAAACTCATCTCCTAAACCTAATTGGTCTAGTGTTTTACCAAGCATGATTTGTGTAGCATATTTTACGATTGGCTTTCCTATAGATTTTGCAACAAATGGAACAGTTCTGGATGCTCGAGGATTTACTTCCAAAATATAAAGTTCTTCTTCTTTAACTGCATACTGGATATTTATAAGTCCCATGACCTCTAGTTCCATCGAAAGTGATCTAGTGGCATTTCTGATTTCAGTAAGGATTTTGTCTGATAGCCCTTGTGGGGGTAGTATACATGCAGAATCACCTGAATGAATACCAGCTTCTTCTATATGCTCCATTATCCCAGCTATGAAAACACGTTTGCCATCGCATAATGCATCTACATCGACTTCTACGGCATCATCTAAAAAAGAGTCTACAAGAATAGGACGATCTTCAGAAATTTCTTCAGCATCATCCATATATTTTTTTAAAGCTTCTTCATCATTGATAATTGCCATAGCTCTTCCGCCTAACACATAGCTTGGGCGAACTAGTACCGGAAATCCTATCTTACTTGCTATTATAAGACTTTCTTCTCGTGATGCAGCCATTCCATTTTCAGGTTGGCGAAGATTTAATTTTTGTAATACCTCTGCAAATCTTTTACGATCTTCAGCCCTATCAATAGAATCGGGACTGGTGCCCAAAATAGGTACTCCACGCTCCTCTAATTCTTTTGCTAATTTTAATGGAGTCTGACCTCCAAATTGAACAATTACACCAATGGGTTTTTCATTTTCATAGATGCGCATTACATCTTCTAGAGATAGAGGCTCAAAATAAAGCCTATCTGATGTATCATAATCTGTGGAGACAGTTTCTGGATTAGAATTTACCATGATGGATTCAATATCCAAATCTTGTAATGCGTATGACGCATGACAGCAACAGTAATCAAACTCTATTCCCTGACCTATACGATTGGGACCTCCCCCTAATATCATAACAGATCTTTTATTTGTTACTTCGCTCTCATCTTCTGTATCATAGCTAGAGTAAAAATAGGGGGTAAATGCTTCAAATTCTCCAGCACAAGTATCAATCCTCTTATAAACGGGTTTGATGGATTTCGATTTTAAGAGAGATTCTACTATCCTTTCTTCTGTAATTAAAATTTGATTCAACATTGCTTTAATTTTACTGACCTGTTTTTCTGAGCTGATTAGCTGAAGAATCTCTGATTTTTTATTTAAGTAAGCCAATTGCCTATTTGAAAATCCTGATTGCTTCATTTTATAGAGCATATTTTCTTTATCTTTAAGGTATTCACCCTCCAGATTATGTAGATCTTCCATCTGCCTAATAAACCAGGGATCCATACCTGTGATACTAGAAACTTCATCTGAACTAAAGCCATTTTCAAAAGCAAGTTTTATATTGAAGATCCTTTTATCAGTAGGTCTCTTAATCATATCTGTGATATATGCTTTTTCATTTCCCTTTGGAATAGACTTTATTTCTAGAAGCTCTCTTAGAGTTCCATCGGATCCAAATCCAAATCTATCATTTTCAAGTGATCTGAGTGCTTTTTGAAAACTCTCTTTAAATGTACGACCAATTGCCATGGCTTCACCCACAGACTTCATTTGGACACCCAAAGTAGTTTCAGATCCTGGAAACTTTTCAAAGGCAAATCTAGGAATCTTTGTGACTACATAATCTATGCTAGGTTCAAAACTTGCAGGTGTTACTCTTGTGATATCATTTTTTATTTCATCCAAAGTAAGACCGATAGCCAAAAGTGCTGCAACTTTAGCTATTGGATATCCTGTAGCTTTAGATGCTAGGGCAGATGATCGTGATACTCTTGGATTCATTTCTATAATAATTGTATCACCATTTTTTGGGTTCACAGCAAATTGTATATTTGATCCCCCTGTGTCCACTCCAATCTCTCGAATGATTTTTAGTGCCATGTCTCTCATGCTTTGGTACTCTTTATCAGAGAGGGTTTGTTGGGGAGCACAGGTGATAGAGTCTCCTGTATGAACTCCCATAGGATCTATGTTTTCAATAGAGCAAATTATTACGACATTATCTGCTGAATCACGCATCACTTCTAATTCATACTCTTTCCAACCGATTACAGATTCTTCTATTAAAACTTGGCTAATAGGAGATGCAGAAAGTCCTCTGATGGCTGCTTCTTCAAAATCTTCTAAACGATTACAATGTCCTCCACCTGTTCCAGCCAAAGTGAAGGCGGGGCGTATGATAAGTGGTAGCCCAACCTCTTCTCTGATCTTATGTGCTTCTTCAATTGTATGTGCCATTCCTGATTTTGGAACTTTCATTCCTATTTTTTTCATCGCTTTTTTAAAAAGTTCTCTATCCTCTGCTTTTCGAATTGCCTCAGCTTGTGCTCCAATTAGCTTAACATCAAACCTTTCAAGAATACCTTCTTTCACCAATGCCATGGCAAGATTCAAAGCGGTTTGACCACCTACAGTAGGTAGTACAGCAGAAGGCTTTTCTTTTTCGATAATCTTTGTGAGAACTGGAACCGTGAGCGGTTCTATGTATGTAGCATCTGCAATCATAGGGTCCGTCATAATTGTGGCGGGATTGGAGTTAACTAATATGATTCGAAGCCCCATTTCTCTTAAAGCTTTTGCGGCCTGGGTGCCTGAATAGTCAAATTCGCAGGCTTGACCGATAACAATGGGACCTGAACCGATTATGAGTACAGAGGAAATATCTTTTCTTATAGGCATACGACCATATTTTAGTCCTTGAATTTTGTCTCAAGCTACAATTCGTTAATTAGGCTTGAATTTAATACCGACTTATTATACTGTATTTGGGATATGATAAAACGTTCTTTTAAATTTAGACTGGTCTTAATCTTAGCACTCCTTACATCACTTACTTCAGGAACTAGCCTTTATTATTTTTACCATAGAAACTATGATACAGTTTGGGAACTCATGAGGCAGAGACTTCATGACATAGCCCATACGGGCTATTATGTTTTGGAAGAAAAGCATAGAGAAGCCATAAAGAGGCTCTCTATTGAATTGGATAAGGCTTCTTTGACCATACGTAAAGAAGACTTGAAAAAAGTAGAACCAGGGCATATTTATGGGACACTCACTCCAGAGGATATCGAGAGAATCCAGAGCTCAAGTGACTTTCAATTGCTCGTTCAAGCACTCAGAAGAATAAAAACAGGTACTTCTAGTGATCTACAACCTCTCCAATATATCCGTCAGCTCCCACCTGATCCTAACAACCCACCCCAGTTACGATTTGCATATATTCTTGTTAGAACTAAGGAATCAATAGATGGAAAATTTTTAAAATTTATAGCTGATTCCGATTTTGAAGAGATCGATCGTAACCAAAATGGAGAGATTGATGAAGATGAACAATCCACTCCAGTGGGATCTATCTACAATGTATCTGAGCAGTATCACTTTGAACAAGCATTTCGGGGAAACATTGTAGTGAATAAAGACTATGTAGAAGATCGCTGGGGGATGTGGTTGACGACTACGATTCCTATACTCGACCAAGATGGTTCTATCATTGCAGTCTTGGGCTTGGATCTAGATGCAAAGGGTATTTATAATAATTTACAAAATCTTAAAATTATATTATTTATCGTGCTTGTAGGTATGCTTTTATTAACTATTTTTACTTCCATCACACTTGCAAATTTCATTTCGAAGCCGATTGTATTACTTAAAGATGCTGCTGAGGAGGTTCGTCGTGGGAATATGTCTGTAAATATAAAAATCAATTCTAACGATGAAATTGGTCAATTGGGTAGTGCGTTTAATTTAATGATTAAGAATATCAATAGCTCAATCCAAGAAATAAAGCTTCAGAAAGATGCATTTTATAGATTTGTTCCGGAAGAATTTTTAAAAATTCTTGAAAGGGATTCTGCTACTGATATCAATTTAGGTGATAAAATTATTGATGATATGACCATTCTATTTTCAGATATACGAAGTTTTACAACCATAAGTGAAACTATTCCTCCTGAAGAAGTATATGAGTTTTTAAATGAATACTTTCAGTTGATAAGTCCCTTAATTGTGGCGGGGGGAGGTTTTATAGATAAGTATATGGGTGATGGGATAATGGCTATTTTTGCTAATCGTACAAATAAAAAAGATTCAGCAGATAGCTCAATCCACACATCTATCTCTTTGATTAAAGAGTTAGAAAAATATAATCAAAAGAGAATGTTAAAAGGAAAAGAGCCGATTAGAATTGGAATTGGGATAAATACTGGGGAATTGATAATTGGAACTGTAGGTACAAAAGATAGGCTAAGCACAACAGTAGTTGGTAATACTGTTAATCTAGCTTCAAGATTAGAAAGTATCACATTAAAATATTCAACTGAGATAATAGTCTCTGCTTCTACAATTGCAACTCTAAAGGATCATTCACTTGTTAGATATAGAGAAATTGATACTATAATAGCTAAGGGTATGACAAGCCCTTGTGAAATATATGAAGTATACAACCATAAAGATTTAGATTTTTTACAAAAAATGTCGTACTCATTAAAGCCATATATGGATGGACTGGTAGCATATAAATTAGGTCTATTTGAAGAAGCTAAAACAAATTTTCAGGAGGCATTAAATTTAAATCCACAGGATACAATATCTAAATTATATTTAGAGAGAGTGTATCTATTATTAGACCATCCTCCGGGAAGTGATTGGGATGGAGTCATAAAGTTTGATATTAAATAAAATTGCGTAAATCTATCCATGAAAATTTCCCATGTGAACAATGTGGAGCAAATTTAGTTTATATCCCAGGGAGTTATTTTCTTAAATGTGATCATTGTGGGTACGAACAAAATATACAAGAAGATGAGATCATAAATACACCCATTCAAGAGTATGATTTTGAAGAAGCCATTAAAAATTCCAAAAAAGGAAATAGTAAATTACATTCTCCTGAAGCAAAAGAAATGCAATGTTCGGGGTGTGGTGCAGTATCACTAGTCTTTGAACAATCAACAAGATGTCCATTTTGTAGTTCACCAGTTGTGGTAAATTTGCAAGATTTAACTGAATCTATAGTTCCAGAAAGTATACTTCCTTTTGGAATTGATAAAAAAACTGCACAAGGGAACTTTTTGGATTGGTTAAAAAGTAGATGGTTTGCTCCAGATGATCTAAGTAAGCGGGCAAAGAGAGAAGGTATGGACGGGATTTATTTACCTTTTTGGACATACGATTCGGAAACATCTACAGTTTATAAAGGAGAGAGAGGAATATACTACTATGAAACAGAAAAATATAAATTAGCAAATGGTAGTACGCAAACAAGGCAGGTTCAAAAAATAAGATGGTACGCTGTGAAAGGAAAAGTAAAAGTAGAGTTTGATGACATATTGGTCTGTGCTTCTCTGTCCCTTCCGCATGAATTAATCGATGCACTACAACCATGGGAGTTAAATAACCTAATATCCTTCGATCCAAAATTCTTAAGTGGTTTTATTACAGAAAGGTACAAAGTTGATCTAAAGGATGGATTTGGTATAGCAAAAGAAAAAATGGATCCCGAAATTGTGCGTAATGTAATATTAGATATTGGGGGAGATATCCAAAGGATCCACACAAAATATGTTACCTATTCAAATATTACGTATAAGCATATTTTACTTCCACTTTGGATATCTAGTTTTCAATATAAAGAGAAAATTTACCGAGTGGTTGTAAATGCAAGAAGTGGTCAGGTTTCAGGTGAACGACCATATAGTTGGCTAAAAATTTCTTTTGCTGTTTTATGTGGAATAGCAACTTGCTCATTTTTATATTATTTTCTTCAGGATTATTTATTCCATTCTGGCAAATAGTACGTATTTGAGATTACTTAAGTATACTAAAAAATATATGGCGTTCCTGCAAAAAGTCAGTTTTTGCAATTATATTCGCAACAATCCTAGGCTTTTTTCCGCCTGCCGGCGGAAAAAGATAGTTATTGCAGTTGCGTCATATATAATCATATTACTCGTAATAAATCTTTAGAAGGAATTGAAAAAGTTATCCTAAAAAATTGGGATTTTTTTCATTCCTTCGATTCTAAATAATATCGATATGCTTTAAATTAGGTAGTTGGTCTACTAAAGATTTTGCTATTTCTTTATTAGTTTTGGTTCGAGCTAAATTTGTTGTATGATTATATTCTTTTATGATAGCTCTTACTTTATCTACTGGCATATCTTTAAAACCAGCATTTTTTAACTCAACTAGCAGAGAGTCTATTTCAGGCTTATAAATCAAATCAATATCTAGATCTATATCCATTCTTATTTTTAATCTATCGGGTCCTAGAACTACTGTTTTTACATTATCAATAGATTTAATATTTTTATTACTCTTTAAAACACCGAAAATTTGGTTCATCTCATGTTGAGGAATAGATCGATCCACTAGGAATTTTTTATTTTCAGAAGCAAGATGATATGCAATCCATCCCATAAGTAAACCTATTAAGATACTTGCCACAGAATCAAACGTATTACTTTTTGTAATTTCTGTTAGAATAATTCCAATCAGAGCCAAACCAATTCCAAATAGAGCAGCAGCATCTTCCCAAAATACAGCACTCACAGAAGGATCAATTGAATCACGTAAGTAATCCAATATATTTTTATTTCTTGATCTAGCCTCGAGCCTTATTTCATACAATGCTACTCTTAACGAAAAAACCTCTACCGCAAAAGAAATAACTAATATAAGGATAATAATTATTTGCTCTGAGCCCTTTTCTTTATATTCATGATTAGATAGTAGTTCATGAAAACCATGGTATACTGTAACACCACATCCTAAAACAAAAATTCCCATTGCTGAAATTAAATTCCAAAAAAACCTTTCTTGGGAATAACCATAATTGAGTAGATCATTTTCCCCTTTTTTTCCTCGTTTGATTCCCAATAAAAGTAAGGATTGATTCATCACATCCGCAACCGAATGAATTGTTTCAGATAGTAGTGCATTTGATCCGCTGAAGAAATATCCAATCCCCTTGGAGATTGCAATGATTGAATTTGCAATGATTGCTACAATAATAGGCTTATCCGGATTGGGTGAATCTACCTTCATATTTATTACTCCACTCTATGTTTTTTCTTTTTTTGTATGACGTTTATAGGCTTTTCAGGTTCAGGAATAAATTGGTCTGAAATCTTAAGTAAATCATTTTGAAGTTGGATTAAAATTTCCGTGAGACCATTGTTCCATGATTTGATTATATTTTCAGGTGTAATTTTATCAATTCTAGTCTCTATTTGATAGTCTTTTTTGAATAATATATTTTGTTCATTATTTTTTTGAAGAATAAAAATAATTTCCCAATTTGTTTTTGGATTTTTTTCATCTCTAAAGTCTACGTACATTGACTCTATAATTACAGTCAAAAGATAAGTTGTATCCTGAGATTCAAAACTAGGTGTTTCAGAAGGATTAGATTTTGAGAACCATTTGCTTATAGATTCATTTAAATTATAAGCAGGGAATACTAAAAATTCATTATAATAATCAGATTCATATGAATTTTCCCCCTGTCTGTATACAAAATTTTTTCCTTCGAAAAAAGATGAAATCTTTACTCTCAAAGTTTTAATATTATTTGTTTTATATAAACTACTTGTTGCTTTTTCATAATATGGGGTAATTATAAAATATTTTTTTTGAGGATATTCTTTTTTTAGAATACTTGAACAAGAAAAATTGGAAATAATAATAATAAATATAATAAAAGCATCATATTTATTATTCAATTTCATATTACTTAATTCCTTTTTAATATCATTATTACTATGACGTCCACCATGAATACGAACAATTAAACCAATAGTATTTT
>Ga0209550_10001531_pt1 | contig 22130 bp, 10 predicted proteins | sample LauGreSuBDMM15SN_2_FD_187567 | JGI IMG/M metagenome (GOLD analysis project Ga0209550, IMG submission 187567) | Freshwater lake microbial communities from Lake Michigan, USA - Su13.BD.MM15.SN (SPAdes) (version 5) | ecosystem: Environmental > Aquatic > Freshwater > Lake | place: Lake Michigan... | reverse complement strand
AGCGCTTGCAAATCCACGTTGAGATTGGTCCAGGATGACGACGAGGCCAACTCAGCGAGTGAGGCGCTGAGCGTGAGCTCCGCTATGTCGTATGCTTCACTTGAGCCCTTGAGATGGAAGGTGGGACGTGCAGCCACACAGCGCTCCAGGTGAACGGCCACTTTCATGCTGTGGTCGGCGGCGCTCCCGGGATGGAGTTGGTCGAAGCCGTCGCCAGACTAGACGGGGATCGGGCCGTTGAAGGATGTTCTGTTTCTTTCATTGGGCACAAGTAACTGCTGCATGCATTTAACTGATCGCAACCCTGGAAGGTCGTCTGGTGGTCATGCAGTCAGTCAGTTACGTCGCGCCCCCCCGGCGCTCTCCACACCTCCGTCTCAAAGGACTGCTCCGCTGTGCCCGCCGATCGACACACTGTTCACTTAAACAGTACTCGGATGTCGGAACTCGCTCGTCGCTCCCCCGTGGCCTACTCCACTCTCTTCTCTCTCACTGCTATCTCAATGACGCTATTGGTTGTGAGGTCTCGGGTTCTCTCCCAGCGCACAGGCAGATGTACCATGCCCGGCTCGCTGCCCGATACTGATACTGCTGGGCGGTGCGCCGTGCGCCGACGGTGCCGGGCGGGGCGCATGGCGGGGGGACAGCGGGGAGTTAAGAGCGGGGTGAAATGACCGGCGTCGTCATGCCGGACGTGTGATCGCGCTAATTATCTACAGGCGGGGTCCACGTTTTATCGGTACTAACTCCCGAACACACGGTACGGTACATTGGGGGGCCAAACATGACGTGCCGCGGCACAAACACGACGCATCCACAATCATGAGCTCGCGTAGCAGACCCCCTCCCCTCCGGCTCGTCGTGTCCATCTCCGGCAGATCTCTGCTCCCACCCGGGACCCGGCTCGTCCCCTGGTAGAGACGGGGCATCGCACATGAACATCTCTCGCGGTTTACATGGATACATGTACGGGGCTCAATATGCCGCGCGCCCAGATTTTGGCTCCTCCAGCCCCGAACCGGATCCCTCCAATCCAGCCCACCCTCATCAACGGAAGGTCAGCTCCGCACGTGGTCGAGGTCCGCCGGCAGACGCACCAGGCGCTACATGCTACAGGCGGCCCCGCTCACGTGCGTGCCTCCCAGAGCTCGGCAAACTTGGAGCCAGGCGTCGTCCTGAGCTCCTGCGGTGGGCCAGCCTCGGCGACGCGCCCCTCGTGCATCACCACCACACGGTCGCAGTGCATGATCGTCTCAAGACGATGCGCGATCGTGAGCACAGTGGTGCCGCTCATGTTGTGCTGCAGTGTCTGCTGGATGAGCGCATCGCTCTCCATGTCGACAGAGGCCGTGGCCTCGTCGAGCACAAGCACGCGCGCCTTACGCAGCAGCGCACGGCACAGGCAGAGCAGCTGGCGCTGCCCCATAGAGAGGTTGCCGCCACGCTCCTCGATGGGGCGTTTGAGCCCATCCGGGTGCTGCTTCATCGGTGCCTCCATGCCTGCCTGGCGCATCGCCGCCCAGAGCTCTTCGTCCGAGCACAGGTCCGTGGGGTCGAGGTTGGAGCGCAGCGTGCCTGTGAAGAGCACAGGGTCCTGTGGAATGATCGCCAGGCGAGCGCGCAACGTCGGCAGCGGCACGCGTGCGAGGTCGAGCCCGTCGATGATGATTGCGCCCGAGCGCAGCTCCGCCAGCCGGTAGAGGCACACGAGGATCGAGCTCTTGCCGGCGCCCGTGCGCCCCACGATCCCGATCTGCTCGCCCGCACCGATCGAGAGCGTCATGCCCTTGAGCACGTCAGGCAGCCCCGCGCGGTAGCCCATCACGACGTCGCGGAAGACGATGGCGCCGTGGGTGGGCCACGCAGGTGGCGCGTCGAGCGGCTTCTCGGTACCCTCGGGGCTCAGGTGGGCGTAGTTCGCGAGGCGCTCAACGCTCACCATCTGGGTCTCGAGAAGGGTGAGTTGCCTAATCAGGAAGTTGAGCGTGTCCGTGAGGCCGGGGGCGTACGTGAGCGCGAGGCCGGCGGCGGAGGCGCGCAGCGCCGCCGCCGTACGCACTTGGGGATCGGACTCGTCGAGCGAGGCGGTCTGCATCGCCTCGAGCACGGCGAGCAGCGCAGTGAGGAAGAGAAGGATGTTGGAGTAGAGCTCGAGGCGCACGGTGAGCCAGCGGTTGGCGGCGAGCGAGATGTAGTTGGCGCGCAGGTTGTAGTCGTTATTCTTGCGGTTGGACTCCTCGAAGCGGCTGTTGGCCGCGTACGCATGGATGGAGGAGGCGCCGTTGAGGGCCTCCTGGAAGGAGGCGTAGATTGGCGACTTGGAGATCGACTCGAGGCGCTGCACCTCGCGTGCCGAGTTGCGGTAGTAGGACGAGGTGTACAGGTACGCGATGCCGAGGGGCGGCAGCGAGAGCAGGATGAAGAGCGAGTTGACGACGATGATGGCGAGCGTGCAGACGAGCGAGACGCTGTACGAGACGAACTGCGAGAGAGACGAGGCGAGGGCTGTATCCACCTTCTGCACGTCGCCCGAGAAGCGGTTGATGATGCGCCCGAGCGGCGTCACGTCAAAAAAGGACGCGGGCGACGCGAAGACGGCACGCACCGCGTCGTCGTGGATGCGCCGCCCCGCGCTCACGGAGGCGTACGCGAGGAGCACGGAGCGAAGCAGGATGCAGAGCGCCGAGACGAGCGCGGCGGCCACGTAGACGGCCAGATAGAACCACGGCTGGCCGCCACTGATCTCGTGGAACGGAGATCCCTTGGAGATCGTCTCAACGTGCTTGGTGCCGTTGATGATCACGGTCGTCGTGTTGGGCGCCAAGTCGCCTGCCCACACGCCGAGCCAGAAGGACGAACCAAACACGAGGGCCTGCGACACGACCGCCGCACCGAAGAGGCCCACCGACACGTTCCAAGTGCCGAGCGCACGGGCATACAAGAGCCACACGGAGCGCGAGACGGTGCCCCGCTCACGGTCCTCCTCGCTCATCTGCTTGCCCTTCGCCTTGTCCTTGTCGCCGGCGCCGGCCGGCTTGGCCTTGTCGGCCACTGGCTTACTCTTGGTGGCCTCGCCGCCGCTGCCGTTGGCGCCGTTGGCGCCGTTCTCGCCCTCGCCCTGCGCGTCGAGGCCGCTCCCCACAGACGAGTCGCGCGAGAGCTTGCCACTTGAGTTCGCCCGCGGGAGGGAGCCAATGGAGGCGGGTGGCCCCTGCGCCTTGACCTTCCCTGCCTCGTCGAGCATCAGCACGTGGTCGCACTCGTGCAGCCAGTGCAGGTGGTGCGTCACGAAGACGACGAGCGCGCCGCGCTGCCGGAGCAGCCCGGTGATGCACTGGGCCACAAGATGAGCGCCCACCTCGGCGTCCACCGCGGAGAGCACATCGTCGAGCAGAACCACCGAGGCACGCGCATAGCACGCGCGCGCGAGGGCGACGCGTGCCTTCTGCCCACCACTCAGGTTGACGCCGCGCTCGCCGATCTCGGTCGCATCTCCGGCGGCGAGCTGCTCGAGATCCGCACGGAGCGCACACGCGGAGAGCACTTGGTTATAGAAGGTGTCATCGTACGGCAGCCCGAAGAGGATGTTGTCACGTAGCGTCTTATTCTGGATCCAAGGCTCCTGCGTGCACAGCGCAATCGAGCCGCGCACGACACACCGGCCCTGCAGCCGCGGCACATCACCCACGAGAGCAGAGAGCAGCGTCGACTTGCCACTTCCAACAGGCCCCCCGATGCCCACGAGCCCGCCCTGCGGCAGTGTGAACGACAGGTCGACGAGCGTCGGCCGGAGCTTCGGTGCGTTCTCTCCTGTCGTGGGGGCCGTGGAGGACGAGGCGCCAGCGCCCGCACTGCCGACGCCGGCGGGGGGAGCGTGGGCGGGAGGGCCGCCCGGAGGACCGCCGCCGCCGCCCGGGCCCTTCTTCTTCTTCTTGTCATCCTCCTTGGGCTCGGGCCACTTGAAGGTAGCAGCGTGCATCTCAATGGCGGGTGTGCCCGCAGCGGCTGGCGTCTGGTCGTAATAGAGGCCGTCGTCGAAGCGCAACGGTCGGAGCGTCGAGGCGATCGCGGGCGCGAGCAGTGGCTGGATCGGACGCTCGGGCGCCCGAAAGAATTTGGTGAGGCGTCCGTTGACGACCATCAGGTCCATCAGGCTCGAGATCATCATGGGCACCACGAGCAGCGGGAAGCGGAGGACTTGGAAGAGGGAGAGGGCGGTGAACGCGATGGCGGCGGTCAGCTTGCCGTCGGGGTTCTCGGGCGTGATCTTGCCCATGCCATGGACCGGGAAGAGGCCAAAGGAGGCGGCGGTTACGACGAGTGGCAGAGCGGTGAAGATGAAACCCATCACGCCACCGATGAGCATGTTCAGGCGCACGGCTTTAAGCTCGTGCCGGCGCTTCTCCTCGAGCTGGCCCAGCATGGCGGGCTCCCACGCAAAGAGCTTGAGGATCTTGACTCCCTGGAGCAGCTCGTTGGCGTACTTGACGCGCTTGTCACGCTTCTCCATGGTCAACTTGGTGTACACTCGAGCCTTGTTTGAGATCCACGTGTTGAGCGGCATCGAGATGATGAGCACGCCGAGAGCCGCGAGCCCCGAGTACCCCATGAAATCGTAGAGCATGTACGTGGCGACGGCGAGCTGCAGAGGCCCCTGCCATAGCAGGTGCAGGTATGGCAGTGCGTCCGCGAGCTTCTGCGCATCGATCTGCATGTAGGAGACGATCGCGCCCGTGCCAAACTCCTGCCGCTGCTCGTGCGCGAGCGCGAGCGCCTTGCGATACACCACCTGCCCGACGGCCGCGCGCGTGCGCAGCCCGAGGCGGAAGCCACGCCAAAAGTACTGGCCTAGGACGATGGACTTGAAGCAGTTCGCGGCGAAAATGCCTACGGCGAGGAGGATGGCGGTGGCGTTCGTGTAGCCGCTCGCATCGGGCTTGTTGATGTACGTCACGATCGCGTGCAAGAACAACGGGTTGGCAAAGGTGCACGCCGTGTTGAGCAGCTGGAGTGCGCCCGTGACCCAAAAGTAGACGCCGTACGCGCGGTGCCAGCAGCGCAGGAAGGAGCCACCTTTGGCGAGGGCTTCGACAAAGCTGCGAGAGGGGTTGCGGGCGGGGAGAGGGAAGGAGAGGGAGGGTGAGCGTATGGGCATGGGGAGGCGGCGGGAAGGCGGTGGCGGGAAGGCGGGGGCGGGAAGGCGGGGGCGGGAAGGCTGCACGCGCGCACAGCTTCTCGTTGGCAGCGGACGCGTCCTGGTCGTCGAGCCCGAAGAGGTCACTGTGCTCGAGAGCCCGCCCGCGTCCGAGCGCGAGGAGCTCAGACATGTACGAGAAGGTGAGCTGCGAGAAGAAGGAGGCGTGGGCCTCGGCCGAGAGGGGCACGGCCGGCTCCTCTGCCGGCATTGTCGCGCCGCCCTGCGTCGAGCCGAGGAGCAGCGGCCCAGCGTAGTTTGATGGCGTGCTCGAGGAGAGGAATGCGGGAGGGCCAGCCGTCGATGTGGGGGGTGTATCCGCCTCGAAGCAGCCGATCATCCCGAGGAAGAAGGCTGGGATGAAGCCGCACGCGCGCACCAGCGTCCAGCGGCCCGGTCCTTGCCCCCACTTGCTCTCGGGCAGCGGCACGAGCTCGACCAGCTCGAACCCCACGAACGCAGAGGCGACGACCAGATTGAGGATCCACCACAGGCGGAGCAGCCGGCAGGTGTGCTTCTGGTGGCGCTGCTCGGTGAGCACGAGGCCGGCACATAGCGCCCACATGAGTGTCGCGCACACGTCCATCGCCAAGTAGTACGCCTTCGTCGTCGCCGTCGACCAGGGCATGTCCTGGCCCTCGAGAACTGCGTCGTAGAAGATGATGGTGATGTACATGGCCACGAGCGCGAGGCAGCAAACGAGGTGAGGCACACGGTAGCAGAATGGCACCGGCTTCACGCGATGCTTGGAGGATGCCTTGGCCTCCGTGATATTGCGCGTCCGGAAGGCGACAATGAAGAGCATGAGCACGAGCTGAATTGGGTAAATTGCGTGCATGTACGCATCATTGATCCGGTCGTCATCGGTCGTGAAAGGAGGGAGCCCCATCACCGTGCGTGCTGCGCTGCTGCTGCTGCTGTAGCTCTTAGGCTCCACGGCAGGAAACTGTACAGAGGCGCCCGCCCGAGGACCTCCGAGACCGAGGCGACAGCGACTGCGTGCAACTTTCTCCCGTTTGCACGAAGTTTCCGAAAGTTTGTTCAGAAACTCTCGCGCCGAGGTGACAAACATGTTATACATGTATCAACATCTTTCATGGGCTGCGGAATTGCCTTTGCGTCCGAACTATGAATATTGTATTCATAGAAGAATGAGTGCCTTGCCGGTCGTGTTGTACAGCGCCCTTTCGATCGTCTTGCTGCCGCCGACGAGACCAATAGCCCATTCAATACGGCTGCCAGCGCGTTGTGCGTGCACGCCAATCAGGTCTATCGAGATCACCTGCGCGATCTCTGCTCCCAGCAGCGCACGAGGGCGTGGGCGAGGGCGTGGCTCCCGAGGGCGTGATGAGGTGCCCGACTCCGGCCGTAGCAAGCGTCCAAGCGGCAGCGGTAGCGGCAGTGGTAGTGTCCGTGGCGGCGGCGGCCGCGGCCGCGGTGGTGACCGAAGCGCCTCCGCCGCCGGCTCCGATGCTCGACGAGCGCAGCTTCGGCGCGTGTGTTCGGCAGTGCGCTCAAGCGACTGGGCCGAAGTGAACGCGCTCCTCGACGAGTCCAGCACCGGCTGGGGCTTGGGAGAGTACCGTGCGATGACTCAGGCTGCGTCGCAGGTCACCGACTGGGAGGGCGCGCTGCGACTGCTCGAGCGCATGGAGGCCGACGGCAAGCCCGCCGATGCTCCGGCGTACGGGCACGCGGTCGCCGCGTGCGCCAAGGCCGACCAGCCAACCGAGGGGCGCGCGCTGCTCAGCAAGTTGCAGAAGGCCGGGGTAATGGCCGAAGTGCGCGGCTACAATCAGGTCATGAGCTCCTTTGCGCGGCAGCGCCGCTGGTCAGAGGCGCTCGGTCTTCTCCGGGAGATGTGCGCGGCGGGTGTGTCGCCCACCGTCATCTCGTACAATGCCGCCCTCTCGGCGTGCTCCAAGGCGGGTCGCTGGAACGAGGCGACCGAGCTGCTCGGCGAGATGGAGGCAGGTAGCAGCAAGGGCGGCGGCAGTGTGCCCGCGCCGGACGTGATCTCGTATTCGACTGTGATCTCTGCGTGTCAGAAGGCGTCTACCGGCACCATGGGCGCCTCGGCAAGCGCGGCGCTCGAGACGGCGCTCGAGCTCCTCGAGCGGATGCGCCGCAGCTCCAAGGTACAAGTGCCCACGGAGGGCGCGGAAGTGCCCAAGACCGCGCCGGTGGCGAACGTGTTCACGTACACGTCGGCGATCACGGCGCTCGCGGACGCGGGCCGGTGGGAAGAGGCGCTCAAGACGTACGCTTCCATCCCGGACGACGTCGAGAAGAATGATGCGATCGTCAACGCGGCCGTGTGCGCGGCATCGGTTGGGGGCGATTGGGTGACTGCGCGATCAGTCCTCGAGGAGGCTCTGCTTGTGGGCGTCACGCCACGCACCTCCTCGTTCAACATGGCGATCAACACCGCCGCAGGCGCCCAGCAGCCGGCCGCAGCGCTTGCCATCTTGCGCCGCATGCGGACCGCGGGCGTGCGGCGCAATCAGCTCACCTATAACGCGGCGCTCAGCGCGCTGGAGGCGGGCGGCCGGTGGCAACAGGCGCTGCGACTGCTTCGCGACATGCGACGAGCGCGAGTCGCGCCGTCGCTCATCTCGTACAACCTCGCGCTCGGGGCGTGCGCCAAAGCCGCTAAAGTTTCGTCAACCACGATTCCGTCGGCCACGGTTTCGTCAACCACGGTTTCGTCGACCACGGTTTCGTCAACCAAGATTTCGTCGACCACGGTTTCGTCGACCAAGGTTTCGCCATTGGTCTCGAGCACCGCGGCGGATGCGGCGATGGAGCTGCTGCTTGAGCTGCAGCAGCTCAAGCTGCAGCCCGACGTGACGAGCTACTCGTTGGCCATCGCGGCCCTCTCCGACGCGGGGCAGTGGGAGCGACTCGGCGGGCTGCTTGGGACGACGCAGGCAGAGCTTCTGCAGCCCAATGGCTTTTCCTTCTCCGCCGCGATCGCCGCGTGCGAGCGCGCCGGCGAGTGGGAAAGGCTGCTCGCGCTCTTCGCCGGCCTGCGCAAGGCGGGCGGCGCTGTCGATCGCTCTCTGTGGAATGCGGCCTTGTCCGCAGCGGCGTGCGCACCCGATGCAGGCACGGAGACGGGCGTTGACCTCGCGCTCTCACTCCTCGGCCAAATGACTGAGGAGGGCTATGCGCCCGACCTACTCTCGTACAACGCGCTGCTCAAGGCGTGCGAACGTGCCGCGGATTGGGATACGGCGATCGAGACGCTCTCGATCATGAAGTCCCACAAGATCGTGCCAGATGCTATCTCGTACACGTCGGCGGTGGGCGCGCTTGGGCGCGCGCGTGAGTGGGAAAAGGCGCTCTCTCTCTGGCTGACGATGCTCACGGATGGCATATCGCCCGACACGCTCGCGCTGCGCACGCTGCTCCGCGCTCTCTCGGGCGCCGCCCAATGGCCCACCGCCCTCGCGGTCTTTGACGCGGTGGCCAACTCCGAGGACGCCCACGTGTGCACTACGCCGGTGTACGAGCAGGCCCTCACAGCGTGCGCGGTCGGTGCGCAGCCCGAGCGCGCGGCTCGGTACATCGAACAGATGAAGTGCGTCGGCGTCGACATCTCCGCCGCCTGCTACGCCCAGCTCGCCTCCGCCCACGCGGCGGCCCGCGACTGGCGGGGGGCGCTGGCCGTGTTCAAGGGCCTCATGGCGGACGGGCTCCGGCCCGATGCCCCCACCTACCAGGCAGTGTACAGCGCGTGCGACCAGGCTGGCGCCCAGGAGGAGGCGAAGGCGCTCTTGGAGTTTGCCGAGCGGCAGGGTTTGCCGCTCATCGCCATCGTGGGCGAAGGCGAGGGCGATGACTCGAGCAGCGGCGGCGGTTGAGGAGCCAGGCGAGGAGCAGCATGTGGAGATAAGTATGAACGAAACATGAGTCACGTGGGCCGCACGTGTACTTCGGTTGCAGTGGCCGATCCGCATGCAGACGTGTGACGCATGGCGCTACGGAGCTCTACGCCGCATGCACCATCATTCGAAAATGAGAGAAAACGACGACATTTGAACTACATCAGAGAACGAACGACTCAAACACGCGTGAGCTGTGAGCACCGCTGTAATGCGGGCGCGCGCGGCAGCGGGCAGACCGAACAGTCCAGGAGAGTCCCAGCGCCGAGGAGCCACCGATCCATCCACGATCCACCATCACGCGGTCTGTCGTAGCGAGAGTGGCGCGCCTGGCGCTGCGACACTCTCTTGCCCTCTCGTAGCTCGGTCCTCATGGGTCCCATCGTGCTGCCGTCGCCGCCGCCGCCGTCGCCGCCGCGCTTGCGCCATCACTCGACCGCATCGCCGATGCCACTGCCCTGGATGGAGAAAGTGGCCTCACCCTCGGCGAGGCATGGTGAGTCGTACACCTTGCAGATCCGGTTCTCGCCGCGCCCCTTGCGCAGCATCAGCCGCGTCGTCGACATGTGCGCGATGATGTTGCCGCCGATGGGCTGCTTGTCATTGCCGAACATGGAGGCGCCCGCCTCAGGTTTGGAGACGACTTGGTTTGTGATGACGCACGCCACGCCATACGTCGCACCGAGCTTGCCGAGCGCGCGCATGAACTTCGCCATGTGCATCTGGCGCGCGGCGAGCTCGCCGCGGCCCGAGTAGTCGGTGCGGTACAGCCCGGTCGCCGAGTCGACGATGATGAGCCCGAAGCGCTGCTCGGCCATCATGCATGCCGCCTCGACCAGCAGCTGCAGCTGGTGGTCGCTGTTGTACGCGCGTGCGTACGAGACGTTGTCGAGCACGTCCTGGCCGTCGAGCCCGTAGCGCTCGGCGATCTCCACGAGCCGCTCCGGCCGGAAGGTGCCCTCAGTGTCGATGTACATGGCCTTGCCCTCGGCGCCGCCCTGCTCGAGCGGCAGCTGCGAGGTGACGCACAGCGTGTGGCAAAGCTGCGTCTTGCCCGTGCGGAACTCGCCAAAGATCTCGGTGATCGAGCCCGTCTCGATCCCGCCCTTGAGCAGCGCGTCGAGCTCACGCGATCCTGTCGTTAGCATGCACAGGTCCTGCCGCTGGTGGTGAACTTCGGTCGCTGCCATGAAGCCGCTCCCGCCGCTCATCTTGAAGGCACACTCAAGGATCTTGTCGACCTTGTTGTCCGAGAGGCCCTTGATGCCGCTGAGCTCCTTCTTGGTCGCGTACAACACCGCCTCGATCGTGTGGTAGCCCGCCTCCTTCAGCTTCTTGATGTCGGCGGCCACGATGCCCGGCCCCTCGAGCTTTTCGATGTGGCTGTAGGAGGTCTGGGCCTCCTCCATCCCCTCCTCCATAACCTCTTGGGCCTGCGCCTGCATCGTGTGGCTTCAGTGCGGTTCCTCAGCGCCTTCGTGGCAGGACTCAAAACCAAGGCGCAGCGAGCCGCCCGGCGGCAAACTGACTTCACACCGATGCACCTTTGTGAATGTGAACGTTTCGTTTCGTGGGGATCGCGGCGGCTCGAGCTCGCGCGCGGCAGGGGCTCTGGTGTTCGGTCATGCAGTTGGTTTATGAACACAACTTCGATAACATGTATTGCTGCGACTCATCAGGTCAACGGCACCGATGAGCGCAGACGCCCTGTCCTCACAAATCCACGATGCTCGCTCGCCGCAAGCCACTGGAAAAACGAGGGCGCCTCCACCTCCCACCGCTGCGCTGCCGCATCCGACCCTTCGCGCGTCGACTTGAGGGTGCGACGGAAGAGCGTAGTTTGTGTGAGCGTCGTGTGCTCACCGGGCTCGAGCGCCACCATCTGAATGGGCTCGGGCGAAAGCGTGCGCTCCTCGATGTACAGATTGTACGCAAACAAGGGCGTGGGGCCAGAGAGCGTCGAAGAGATGCTGACGCCCTGCCGGTCAAAGGCGGCCATCCAAGCCCCCTTTGACGTGGCCGCGCTGCCGCCAAACACAGCCTTGATCCGAGTGGGTGCGGCCACGCGCTTGATCGCACCGAGCGCCTGCGGAAAGGCGCGCGCATCGGTGCCCTGGTCGCTCGCAAAGTAGTCCTCGAGCGGCTCGGCCCATGGCAAGCAATCGTAGTACTCGCTCATGTTCAGGTCGAGAGCGATTTGGTCGCCAGGCCCGGCGGCCATCTGATCAAGCGAGAGGAGGTTATGCGAGTAGTACGGCGTGCGAAATCGGGTAGAGCCCGTGTTGCGCAGCGTCGTACTCACTTCGATCTGGCCCTCCGCGCCGTAGCCGGTCAGATTGACCTTCCTGTGAATAGAGTAACCGAACCGATCGAGCTTCGCTGCGTGCACCATAGTCAGCACGCTGCCAGACTCCTGTCGCACTTCCCACGCCGAGGGACGGCCGTAGACGCGATACGGAGAGTTGAACTTGTATGTGTCATCCGCGCCAGGACTACCGCACGCGGGGCACGAGCCCTTGATGAGTAGGCCGACTCCAATCTTGAGGAAGGGTTCACCTGCTTTGGCCTCGGCGTACCCCAGAACACCGTTGCTGCTGTCAGCGTGGTTGGCCCATCCCGGACCGCAGAGGTGGCCGTCATCGCCACATCCCCACTCGGACGCTAGACCCACGCCATTCTCGGTCCAGTCGGGGTCGTGTGGCGAACGCCAGTAGGAGGCGCTGAAGATGGTTGTGCTGTCAAAGTGAAGGTCACCGAGCATTGTGCCATGATCGAAGCGTGAAGCACGATAATAAGAGTCTGTGCGACTGGGTAAAAAGTACTTGACGCTAATGGGCCCTGAAGCTAGCGTTATGTTGGGAGCCATGCTCTGTGCAGACCGTCACGCAGCTTCAGCCGCGGGTCGAGGCTGCCTTGAAGTCCTTGAAGAAGTCCGGTGGCGCCTTCCTAATTTGAGATTTCCTGAGCTCACCAGCGAGATCGTCGCAATGCCGGGCCGCGCAACCATGCACCATGCAGGCGAAACGCGATAACCGTCCGGTCATAGGTTAAGTCATGTCAAAAATCACAGGACACCGATCACCGACATGCGCCTCGCTTGCGTTTTATGCATCTCCGATCTCGTCAGCCAGCCGCAGCCCCTGAACGGCGACAGGCCAGTCAGTCCGTCTGAGCGCCCTCTTGTATAGTACGACCACACATGCATCCGCCCCCGCATTACTCACTTCTTGCGGCCGCCCCCCGTCTTGGGCGCGCCTGGGCCGCCGCGTTTAGGCGGGGCGGCCTGCTTGGCGCCGCCACTTCCCTTCGGCAGGCTGGCATTCGGCGAGAGCCCAAGAAGCATCTTCTTCCGAGCGAGCCTCTTCCGGAATGCGTTCTGCATGCGGATGACCGCGTAGATGTAGGCTGACGAGTACTGCGAGACAACGGTCTTGTGCAGAGCTGTCGATTTGAACACCTCACCGTACTGCTTGGTGATGTTGCGCAGGACGTCGGTCCCCTGGGGCAGCTCGATCTCACTGCCGAAGGCTTTCTTACCGAAGGCCTCGAGCGCGTCGTGGAAGGCGATCGAGCCGGAGCGGTCGGGCACTTCGAGACTCTTGAGGTGCTCGGTAAGGGTCGCCGAGTCCGCCGGGGGGATGTCCCTGTAGCCGAGTGGCGCGTCGAGAAGAAGAAGCAGCTTCTTAAGGTCCTTGGTCGGCATGAAGTGTGTCGCATCGGGGTCGAGCTCCTTCCACGCATCGACGAAGTTCTCGATCTGCGAAGGGGAGAGCTTCATCTCCTCGGCAGCCTCCTCCTCGGCAAAGGTGTCGAGGACCACCGCCACGATGAGGTTGAGCATGACCATCGCCTCAATCACGATGAACGAGATGAAGAAGACGACGGCGGTGATCGGCGAGCCGCACGTGCCCTCGGCGTCCGAGCAGCGACCTGGCTCCGAGTGCGCCTCGGTCACCATCGCATCGTGCATGATGCCATTGTATGACTCGCCGGTGATGCACCTGAAGAGGGTGAGCATGGCAGTGCCGAACGTGGCGAAGTTGGCATCGTAGTTGATGAAGTCGCCGTGGAGCGGCAGGTTGTGGAAGAGCTCGATGCCGAGGATCGTGTAGATGTAGAGGAAGAGGATGAGGAGCACGCCGACGTTCGCGAGCGCGGGCACCGCGACCACGATCGTCGTGATCAGCCGATTGAGGCCGCCGCCCATCTTCATCAGGCGCAGCAGCCGCGCGATGCGGAAGACGCGGAGCATGCGAACCGTGCCCGGGTCGATCTTGATACCGAGCGACTCGAGGCCCTGGAGGGCGTCGGCGGCGAGCGCAATGGTGACGAGCGTGCCGTCGAAGACGTTCCAGCCCGACATGAGATACTGGCGCAGCCCGAGGCCAGTGATCTTCAGGACCATCTCAGTCGTGAACGCCACTGTGAAGAAGATGTCGCAGTAGTCGGAGAAGACCGACATGTACTCCGGCTGGCCGTAGTACGTGAGCGACATGGCGAACACGTTGAGGATCACGAGCGAGATGACGAACTTCTCGAAGGCGATGGGCAAGGCGCGGTTCTCGCGGTCTCCCTGCACGAGCATGAAGATGGCGCGCCGGAAGCGCGCGAAGCAATTCTTGCCAAAGGGGGTGCGCACCATCTTCTCCGCGCGCACGGAAAGCACGTTCTGCAGGGTCTTCGACCATTCCTTCTGGTCGTCGGACAAGAAGCCTGATCCGTCCTCGGCCTGGCGGATGGCGTTGAAGTTCTCGAGCACGACGCCGACGAAGAGGTTGAGCAGCAGGAAGGCGGAGATGACGATCCAAGAGATGATGTACACGGCCATCCACGCGTTCTGGTTCTGGACGAGCGGCTGGCCCGTGGCGGTCGGGTCGGAGTCCATCGCGAGGAACATCACATCTGGCCACATCTCGAGCGTCGACATCTCGAAGAGCGTGAGCATGGCGTAGCCGATAGAGTCGAAGTTGGCCACGTCGGGGTTGCCCCACCAGCGCGCCTTCTCTTCGCCGCTCTCGTCGGTGAACGTGCCCACGCAGTCGATCTTGGCGCCAATCGTGTCGTCGTTGCAGTGGCCGAGGCGGCCCATGAGGAACGTCATGCCGAAGAGTCCGTAGACGATGAGCACGAGGAAGCACACCTGCCCGACGTTGAGTACGGCGGGGATCGCGCGGAAGAGCGAGTTGACGACCATCTTGAGTCCCTTGAAGCGCTGGATGACGCGCAGCGGGCGCAGCGTGCGGATCGCGCGCAGAGCCTTGAAGACGCCAAAGCCCTCGGCGCCGGCGGAGAGGATGGAGATGACAGAGGTAGTGACGATCGAGAAGTCGAGGATGTTCCAATAGGAGGTGAAGTAGCCTTCCTCGCCAAACAGCCCGAAGGTCACGAGCTTGAGCGCCGCCTCGATCACAAAGATGATGGTGAAGAACTTGTCGGAGTAGTCGAGCGAAATCGCGAGCTGCGAGTCCGGTGCGACGGTCGGCATGTCGAGGGCGAGGGAGAGCGACGAGAGGACGATGATGAAGATGATGAAGTTGTCAAAGTTCTGGTGCGTCAGGATCGCGCGCAGCTGCCGGTGGAAGGCGCTCACGTTCATATCGAGCGTGAGAGGCAAGAAGGCGGCGCCTGGCGCGTCGCTATTGAAGGGCACGACCGCGAAATCCGGGTCGACCTCCGGTGCGCTCTCGGCATCCACCTTGAAGCGCGGGCCGCGCGCGTCGCGCTTGGCGCGCTCCTGGGCGCGCAGCGAGGCCACAGCGCTCATGAGCACGCGGTTGGCGGTGATCGTCGTCGCGTACTTTTTGAGCAGCTCGGTGAGCTTCGCAATCGTCTCCTTGCCAGCGACCGCTGGGAGGGCGCCCGACATGCGCGCGTGCTCCGACTCCCAGTACTCGAGGAGGAGGCTTACCTCGGAGGAGGCCTTGAGGGATGCTGCGTCGTCGAGCAGCTCGCCGAGACCCTTGACCATCGACGCGAAGCCCAACGTGAGGCCGGCGACACCCTTGAGCTCGTCGGGTCCCGCTTGGTCGGCGGCCGACTCGAAGTCCTTGAAGAGCTGTCCCATGCGTGCCATGAGGCGCGAGCCCGAGGCGGCGGAGAAGCCGAGCTGCTTGGCGCCGATGAGCTCCTGGAGCTCGAGGAGCACGTTCGTGTGCGCCGAGCGCAGGGCCGTGAGCGCGCTCGCAAGCTCGGCACGCAGCTTCTCGACCTCTGCCTTCTTCTCCTCCGACGCCACCTTCTCCTCGGGGTCTTCGAGGTCTTCCGCGGCCGTCTCCCATCCCCAGCTGATGATGGCGACGAAGAGGTTGACGAGGACATAGTTGCTCAGGATGAAGAGCGGCACGAAGTAGAGCACCGAGAGCGGCCCGCCCGAGTATGGGAGCGTGCCGCCATAGACGTCGTTCCAGTTCTCACCCGAGGTGACCACGAAGACGGTGATGAAGGCGTTCGAAAAGTAGTCAAAGTTGGTACGCATGGGCTCCTCGCCGAGCTTGCCACCGAAGAGCTCCATGCCGAGCAGGGCATACACAATGATGCACAAGACGAGGATGCCCGACAGATTGACCACCTTGTCCGCCGCCTTGACGATCGTGAGCTCGAAGCGGCGCATCTCGTTGTTCAGGCGCAGCAGACGCAGCACGCGCGCCACACGCATCGCGCGCAGCACGTCGGTTTCGTGGCCGTAGACCTCCATCAGGAGGTCGATGAGCGAGCACCACGTAACGAAGAAGTCGAACGTGTTCCAGCCGGACTCGAAGTACTTGCCACAGCCGTTCGCCACCAGCTTAACGAGCATCTCGACCGAAAAGCAGGCGGTGAAGAAGTAGTTGGACATCTCGACGATGTACGTGAGCTCCTCCGACTGGCCCTCATGGATGAGGCACATGGTCACCGTGTTGCCCACGATCATTACGTAGATGAGCCACTCCCACTTGGATAACTTTTTGACCTGCGGCTCGGCGGTGACCACGGCCTCGAGGACCTCATCAGGTGGGAGCGTCTCATCCACACGGATCTGCTTGAAATAGGCGTCTGCGGTGGCGGTGGGGGCGGCCAACGCGTGTGAGCGAGCGTCGCACGGCCGAAAGGCGGACGCGGCAGGAGCGGGAGCGCGCAGGCACAAGGGCGGCGGGTGCGCGCACCGAACATGACAGCGAGGAAGAGCTGCACGATGAACATGGCGCCGAAGACGACGAGGAAGATGTAATAGATGACCGTGGTCGTCTCATTGGTGGTGATCCCGAGCATGTACATTTGGTCGACCCAGCCCTCGAGCGTGACGGCCTGGAAGATCGTCACGAAGGCGTACAGGACATTATCGTACGAGAGCGCTCCGTCGGCGGGGTTGATCTCGTAATACTCACACGTCTGCTCGCCCTCGCAGTCGGCCGACGTGGCGCACACTGCCGTGTCGTCGACCCACTCTGACGAGCCCGGCTCGGTGCAGCGGAAGTGCAGCTTGCCAGCAAACATGTTGACGCCCAGGATGCCAAAGAGGAAAAGGAAGAAGCAAAAGAGCACGGACACGTTGCTCAGCTGTGCGCGCAAGGAGGCACCGAGAACACAGTGGTCAGGCGGGACATGACGACCCTCGGACAGGAGGCGGCGCGCGCGGCGCAGCAGCAGCTACGGGTGAGGATGGCGACCAGGCATCAGCATCGCCAGCAGCTCGCATCGCGAGCCTGGCGTCAGCAGCAGCGAGCGCGGCACGAGCGAGCCGGCGAGCCAGCGCTCCGGCAGGCGAGCTGCCAGCCGCCTGCAGGCGGCGCTTACCCCTTGCAGCGTCTCAAAGCTGAGGAGCGTGTTGACAAGCGCCTTGAGCGACGGCAGGCGGTTGACAGTCCGCAACGCACGCAGCACGCGCACGGCGCGAAGCCACGAGTAGTTGCCCGAGGTGGGCAGGAAGTAGGGCGCCCACGCACTCGTGACGACAGTTGCATCCAGCAGGTTCCACGGATCTTTGACGTAATCGCTGCAGCCCAGCGCGGTTATCTTGATGGACATCTCGATGGTGAAGATGCAGTTGAAAATCAACTCCATTTTTGCTATTATCATCGCCTTGTCACTGGTCTCATCCGTGTCCAGAGGGCTGTCGGTCATCATCATGATCGTGTTGCAGCCGATGATCATCAAGATAAAGGCGTCGAAGCCCCACCATTGGACTAGGCTGATGGCGCTGCGGCGGATGGAATTGCGGGTTGTGCAGCCGCACGGATTCTTTCCGGTATTGCCAGGTAGCAGCGGCGCAGTGTCTCCGTACTCCATGCTGTGTTGGCCTCCGAAAAGATGGAGTTGGTTTTCGATGAGCAAAGTTGGCGACCTCGAAATGATCGAAACAAGTCAAGATTTGTCTACTGTAAATCTCACAAATTTCGAGCGATACACATCGAGGTGAACATGAAACTTGTCCGGGTGCAGGGAGTTAGAGACTTTCGATTATGAAAACTGTATTAAGTTATTAATTAAGGAAAGATGGAAGGTCCTGCTCCTTTACCTCTGCTCCGCATCGGCTCCTCGGCGGCCGGCGGCCGCGGCGTCTTCGCGACGCAGCCGCTCAAGCCCGGAACCGAAGTCTTCTCTGAGCGGCCCGCGTACCACACAACTTGCGCAGGCAAGACGCCCAAGCAGGAAGGGATCGAGGCGCTCGCGGCTCACATAGTCGCATCGCACGCTCCTCAGCATAGAAACGCCATCGCAGCGCTCGTATCCAACGTGACCGAACTCCGCAAGCAGCCAGACTTGTGCGAGGCCCTTGCCGATGCGGTCGAGCATGTGCGCAAAGCGGTCGAGCTTATGCCCATTGACGAAGCTCTCGCCATCGTCAGCCCGACCTATGCGGATGGTGCGATGCACGTGCCCGAGGCAGCACGCACGTCCGTTCGCGAGTCGCTGGTGGCGCTCGCTCAGAATGCCGTGAGTGAGGAGAGTGTATGGCTATCCTATGGGCGCGACTGGTCCAACGCCATGTGGGTCAACCCCGGCTCGGCAAGCCGCCTCGGCTCTGCACTCTATCCACAGTTCGGCGCGGTCATGAACCACAGCAACAACCCCAACGTGTACCTGATCTTTGACGACGACTGGCTGCTGAGAGTGCGCACCATCGCTCCAGTGGCCGCCGGAGAGGAGCTGTGCTTCTCATACGTCGACCTCGGCCAGCCTTATGCCGAGCTGCGCGCGGTCCTGCGAAAAAAGTATCACTTCGACTGCGGTGAGCAGGATGGGCGGGGCGGGCAGCGGTATGTGCCCGGCTCGTCGAGCTGCGACGACTCACGCCTCGCGGAGCTCGCGCGCACGTATGGAGGCGTCAAGCCTCCTTGCACCGAGCCCGCGGCGCTCATCCCCGCCATCACCGCCGCTCTGCAGCAACGGCAGGCTGCGTACGACTGGCTGGGCATTGTTGTGGCGAGCGACGATCTGCTCTTCTGCTACCGCTTCACCTTCCGGGTGGTGCACCCCCAGGTGGCCCTACGCTTGCTCAGTGCGGGCCTCGCGTGTCAGCGCCTTGCCCCCTCCGACGAGCGCGCGTCGCGATACCTGAGCCAGGCGGTGCGCGTCCTAGGCGTGACCCACGGAGAGTTCCACCCCCTCGCCACATGCGCACGACGAGCGCTTGAAAAGTGCAAGGCGCACTTGCCCGGTACGCCACCAAGCTCTCGGCCTGGAGCCGCGCGGTCACCAGCGGTGCTTGCTGCAGACGTGGCCGTTGGAAACGTCGCCGCTGTCCACGCATTTCTCGCGGCCCCGCGCCTCGAGCTCGACTGTAGCGGCTTGCTGGTCAGGCGTGCTGTCGACGACGATGGGGATGGCCATTCGACGTACTACATGTTCACTTAGAGTTCTGATTTTAGGCTCGTTTCAAGTTCCGTAAGCGACAAGCAGTATAGGCTACTGCTACCAAGTTAGAAAAACCCCGTTGCCAACGGGATTCCGGACGGGAGGTCGAGCGGGCTCGGTGTCACTCGGGCCGGGCCCGTACCGGTCCCGGAACTCGCGATTCCGGTCCGGCCCGGCGCGGGTCGTCCCCCTCTCCCGTTAGAACGGCCAAACGGGCGCGATACGCGCTGTCGCTGAGCCGTGCCCGGGAATGCACGGGCGATGTGATATCGAGAGAATCTCCTGACAAGCAGTTCTATGCAATGATACATCTCTGCACGCACCAAGCATGGCGGCGGCTGACGATCCGGGTCTCTCCGCTACAATGTAGAGAGTGAGTGGCCACGCTCTAGGCCTAGGGACTAGGCCAGCATCGGCTCTACGCGGTCGCCCACATGCACGGTAACGCCCGTTGTCAACGGCTCGAGGTAGATGCCGAAAGCGATGCCACGGCCAGCCCTAGCCCGATAGCCCCGCAGGCTTTGCATTGGACCGCTCGCCGCCGGGTCGCGCCTCCCAGACTGTTGGGACACGTCGGGCACCGTGCATCGTGGGCACGGGCCGCTCACACGGAAGAATGCGCGCTCCCCGATCCGCACACTGCGCCACGCGTCCTCGGCGTGCGGCTGACCGCAGCCCGCGACCACCAGATTGGGTCGGAAGCGATCCATGGGCACGGGCGCGCGCCCCTCGGCCGCGCGCCGCGCGTTGAGAGCGTTGAGCGACTCTTCGCACATGAGATGGAGTGGGCTCGCGTCCGACAGCCCCGCGTGGCGCGGCACTTCAGGCGGAGCATGCATGAGCCGAAACGCAGGCGTGCCAAAGGGTGGCGGTAGCAGAGAGGCCAAGGGATTCGTCGCACCGCCGCCCGGAAGCAAGAGCTCGCCCAGCCACTTGGATGCCAAGGCTCCCTGGTCCCACAGTCCGATGCGCTCGCCAAACAGCGTGCAAGAGACGAGCGGACCGGAACGCTGGACGGTCACGTTCAGCGCGCGGCCACCGGCGCGGAGCATGAGTGCGCGGCCGTCCTCGACTGTACGCGCCTCCAGCGTAGCGAGCAGCGGGTACTCCCGCTGTGTCACGTGTGAGCCCGTGGACGAAACGACCATGAAACGGCGATCGCCAACGAGGCCCTCGCCATTGACAATCGCCGATTGGCGCGAATCTGCCCGGGCGCCCTTGATGGGGTAGCTCAGTACCTGACGGACTTGCATCGGTGCAGACTGCGTGTCTGATTCCCTTTCGAAGATGCCTGGCTCGGTCCCAGAGACGGAGCAGGTTACAACGACGCGGGAGGACCGCTGCGAGGACGACGTGAAGGGCGACGCACTGAAGGGCACATCAAACTTCGTCGCATTGGAGTGAGCACGTGCCGACTGCGTCGCGGGCAGTGCCGGAACGTTGTACGCCACGGTGACAAAGTGTACAATCACTTCCATTGCACGACGAAACTTGACTTTCTTTGGTGCAATTCTTTGGAACGATTTGGAACCCCTTTTTATCACCTACCAGGGGCACACGAGTTCCTGCTGAGCGGCGTCTCTGGGAAATTCTGTGCATTGATTTGCGTGCGTACATTTGATGACCTTTGTGCTGACCTTTGCGTAATGAACGACGAAACTTCGCGAAACTTGATCGACATGCGCGGGAGTGCTTTGCGCTGGACGCTCTCGCGAGGCGTTGCCGCGATCGGCACGAGCGTGCTGGGCTGCGCGATCGCGCTGCGCGATCCGGAGCCAGCCTCATGCCTCAAAGGGTATCCGGTGAGCGGACCGTCGAGCAAGGTCGTGCACGAGCTCAGCTTCGGTGTTGATCCAAAGATCGCAGTCGACTTTACTTGGTGGCTGGCCACATACGTGAAGACGCTGCTGCAGCTGCCTGGCATGCAAGGCGCAAAGCTCCTCGCCCCGACCGCGCCGTTCGTGCCAAAGCCGGGTGTGGTGTTCGTGCTCGGAGGGCCAGGTGCGGGCAAGGGCACGCAATGCAGTCTGATCGTCGAAAAGTGCGGGTACACGCACCTGTCGGCGGGCGACCTGCTGCGTGCAGCGCGCTCGTCGGGCTCCGCGCAGGGTCAGATGATCGACGAGTATATCAAGGAGGGCAAGATCGTGCCCGTCGAGGTGACGGTCAAGCTGCTCGTCGATGCGATCAAAGAGAGCGGCGCGCAGCGCGTGCTCGTAGATGGCTTCCCGCGGAATACGAACAACGTGTCCGGCTGGCAGCAGGTGGTTGGCGACTCGCTCACGGTCGGCGGCGTCCTCTTCTACGACTGCCCCGAGGAGGTGATGCAAGAGCGGTTGCTCGAGCGCGGCAAGACGAGCGGGCGCACAGACGACAACCTCGAGTCGATCAAGAAGCGGTTCAAGACGTATGCTATGGAGACGACGCCGGTGCTGCAGTACTACGAGCATCAGCAGCTCGTGCACAGAATCGACGGCGTGCGCCCGATAGACGCCGTGTGGGCCGACTCGAAGGCCGCCATCGACAAGTTTGAGGCGTGCTTCGCTGCCGCCACCAAGCAGCCAATCAGTGTGCACCTGTACAGCAGCAACGATCCGCCGACGGCCGTGGCGGAGGTGGTCGCGCGGGTGGCCAAGGCAGCCACGCAGAAGTTTGGCGAGGGCGCGGTCGTCGTCAGCGGTCGCGAGCTCGCCATCCAGGGCTCCTTTAAAGCATACGGCTACGAGGAGCTGCGAGCCTTCGACTGAGAAGGGGGTGGGGCTGAGGTGCACGCCGAGGCCCCTCGCCCGGCTCAAGGGCACAGCCAGGACGCAGCAGGCGCATACAGGGGCGGCGCATGCGCAGCATGTGAGACCTTCATGGAGATCATGGTACGGCAGGAGATCTGTCATGCCGTGCTCATGGGATCAGTTGCATGGGATCTGTTATGTATTTCGGTCGGAGCTCGGACGCGGTCCGAAGCGTGAAGGACCGGCGACGAACTCGTACGACTTACGTCCTAACTTACGTCGTAACTGTGTAGACACGACAGTTGACAGGGAACGATCACCAATTGACGAATCACACATGTAAACAACAATGCGTTACAACAATCATGGTAAACAATGCATGTATTAAGCGTTAAAGCATGACTTGAGGCGTGACTTGAGAGAGGCGCGCGCCAATCTGCCGGAGCGAGATGTCTCTGATATCGCCTCTGATGTTCTGAAACCGGT
>Ga0209550_10001530_pt1 | contig 22135 bp, 30 predicted proteins | sample LauGreSuBDMM15SN_2_FD_187567 | JGI IMG/M metagenome (GOLD analysis project Ga0209550, IMG submission 187567) | Freshwater lake microbial communities from Lake Michigan, USA - Su13.BD.MM15.SN (SPAdes) (version 5) | ecosystem: Environmental > Aquatic > Freshwater > Lake | place: Lake Michigan... | reverse complement strand
TCCAGCTAATTTATCTGCCGACTTGCTATAATAAAATAAGGCATCCATCTTTACTAGGGGGAGTGAATGTGCTTGGGGTGGGACGGGACATGGATTTTTTTGTTGGGGGTTTTTTAAACCATTAAATTCAAAGCGTACAAGTCACGACGTTCGCGTTTTATAAATAAGCGTTGTAATAAACCGTCGTTTCTTATTGTGTAATCTCGTTTCATCAAGTATGGACAATGTTCAAGTGTATCTATGAGACACTCCAACATCTCCATAGGTTTTAAACGGCTGATCGTTTTTTTAAATTGGTATGACCACCCACCTTTTTCAAGTAAACGTGCAAGCATCAACGGACCTTCCATATCCTTTACGGTCACGTGCATATCTTTGGAAACGAGTATAACATTACGGTACGTTTTATAATCTATGTAATATTTAACAACCTCCATGGTCTTTATTATGTGTTCTGACGGTGCTTGGTGAGGCTTGAGACATGGATTTTTTAAAAATTCGTGTCCGACCTGACCCCACGTATACCCAAAACACCTGGTAAAGAATGGTCAACACTCTCACTCCTCCTACATTCGATCGCGCTGATGTCGACAGCTGGAAACAGTACCTTGACACAGAAGGCTACGCGGTCATTCGCGACGTCTTGGAAAAGCCGGCGGTTCATACCGGGCTCGAGCAATTCTGGAAAGACTGGAACACGGTATCCCCAGGCTTTGTTCGCACTGATCCAGCGACTTGGAGCATACAGACATCCCCGATGATGTTTGCCAAGGGGATGGCGACTTTCAACGGGTTCGGACAAAGCGACTTTGCCTGGCACCTAAGAACCCAACAGCCTATCATCGACATCTTCGCGAATATTCACGGTACGCAGGATCTGATCACCAGCTTCGACGGGTTCAGCGTCTTCTTCTCCAAGAAGCAGAAAAGCCCCAAGGACTGGTGGCATATCGACCAACATCCCAACAACCCCACCTACACGGTCCAAGGCGCCTACAACTTCTTACCAGTCACGGAGGAGTCTGCTGGATTGACGCTGGTCCCACGGTCTCATCGCACGTTTGTCCCATCACCAACACCGGTTACCAAAGATTGGATCCAAATTCACACCAACAAGACACCTGAAGAGGCGGCGGTAGCAATCGCAGGTGGGGTCAAGCTGATTTTACCAGCAAACTGCTTTGTTCTCTGGAACTCCAAGACTATCCACGCTAACATCGGGATTACACCGGTGAATAGTCGCGATAAAACAGATGCCGGGGTTCTGAATAGGTTGACGGTCTACATTACCTACGTCCCACGGTCGCGACGAACATCAGAAGCACAGCTGGAACAACGCAAAGCCGCCTATAAAAACGGCTCTACCACATCACACTGGCCCAACAAAGTAGAGGTCAAAACCTATCCCTGGGGTTTCGGTCCAGCCTACGAAGCCAAAGGTTTCGGAAGAATAGCACCGAGACTCGACGCGGATGGAGAAATTCCGGCAGATAGGCTCAAGTACATCTAAGAACTGCGTTTTTATGTTTTGGGGTGGGATATGTATTTTTATATTGTCACAATTATATGTACAAACAACTTAAAAAATTAGTAATTGGAACTCGAAACAAATTCAATAGTCTTCCTCTTTCACCAAGTGGAAGTATATGGACATCTTCCAATAAAAATATACAATTGCCGGTATGGACTTCATTTGAACAAGCGAGAGCTGGTAAATATGTAGCCGACACACTGTATTCAACTATACCCGGCCGAACCTTTCGCAGTCTTCGTATCATAAGTAGAATAGGTGTAAAAAGCGTACACGGTGCAGCTTATAAATGTATGTACAACGGTCGCCCAGTTATATTGAAAGTGATAAATCACTTAACAGACCCAGAGGAACTCAGTGGGTTTTTTAATGAGATACGTATAGGTCAAATAAAGGGTATAGAGAAATTAGGTACCAGAACACTCGCCTACGGCTTTTCAAATAATATAGGGTATCATCTGATGACTGATGTGACATATAATAAATCAAAATTGATGGAAAGTGTTTCTTTGAACGAGTACATGAAAAAGTTGAACGCATGTCCTTCTACCAATCATAGTTTGTACAAAAAACTTTTCAAAACTTTGTTTGACTTTTATAAATTAACAAAGGGATACCATGGAGATTTGCATGGTGGAAACATATATGTGGTATATAAATTACCACATATTGACAATGTAAAAAGTATAAAAATAATCGATTATGGGGCTCACGTTAACTTCAAAAACTCAAACGCACTTGCCAAATGTAAAACTATAAGTGATATATTTAAAATGATTGAAAAAAATTTTATGAACAATTTATCAAACGCCGCGAAGCTAAATACGACAAATCCTTTAAGTTATCCTAGAGCTAATACAAGACCGGGACGTACACCCACTATATTTCCATACACCATCAGAGAATCATACAGGCCTAATACAATGATTTTAGGCAGAGGAATTTTGTTTCGAAATCAATCCACTACGCGAAAAAAATTTAAAAAAATGAATTCGGTCATGCGTAAATTATAAAGTGTCATACCAGCCGTTGTATATTCTTTCTCTGTACCAGTGCTGAATTTTAGAAACTTCGTACAGGTGCAAGAGTGTCGGGCGGTCCAAGTTGTACTCTTCACATATCTTGGAAATAAGCTCGTCCACGTTTTTCGGTGATCTACTTGGGACTGAGAAGTAATGGCTGACGAGATATATAGAGTCAATTTTGTACTTGTCGGAAAAAGTTTTCACTAAGTTGTGCATGCGCGAACTTTCGTTCATCTTTTACCAAGTGTTTCAAAGAAACGTGAGAATTTTTAAGACATTCTTTTTTTGTTACACAGTTTTTAAAAAACAATTAGTTGGAGTGGAATATATAATAATTTTCAGTTTCGTTGAATAACGAGTACTGGTTTTTTGCTACGAATATATACTTGTGATTTCGTTTTCGAGGAACCAGTACATCAGGTATATCCTTAACCGGTACTCGAACTTTCTGAGCGGCTCGCATGTACTCGTGATCCTCGATTTTCACGTCACCCGTACTGACAAACTGGTTAATTCGGCGAATGGTTCCTTTGCCGATACCAGGAATATGTTTGATTTGCTTACCCGATAGTATTTCTTCGGGGAAGAGTGATATCACTTTGCCCGATTTCTCCAGGGCTTTGGATCGGTACTCTTCTCCGATAGCGGCATATCGTTTCGCCAGACTTACAAACGTTTGGTACAGTAAACGGTTCGACTCGTTGACAATAGGATCCATTTGTTCTTTTATTCTATATTTTGTATGTACATGAGAGATTTCTGGACATTGATTTTTTTAAAAAATGATGTCTGAATAGTATTAAAGTCAGTTTGGTACACTGGATAAATGTCCGAGTGTCCCATCTGTTTCGAAAATGATCCTGATACGACTACCGATTGTTGTAAACAACGTATACACAAACTTTGTTTAGAACAATGCAAGAAAAGTTGTCCGTTCTGTAGGGCCGTTACTATAGTGATAATTGAAACGGTGCACGAGGAGGTACCCGTGTCACACGCCGAGCGTTATTTCAATTACGAACGAGTTTGTGTCATGATTTGTTTTGTATTTTGTTTTGTATTTATCATCGGAATATCGATTGGTATGACATTCGCTATAATCGAAAACAAAAGGATGTTGTTGAATGCCCGAAATGCGACTACGACGGGATAAAAATAAAAATCTCCTATACACAAATGATAATCCCACTCGACAATGTCCTCCAAACAAAACTCAGACATCTTGACAATGATATGAACACCATAAAAAAATGGGTACTCAACCGAAATGTTCCACGTGATCATACGTTCCATCACTGGCAGAACGCTTTGCCGAGCGATGAGTACAAGGCGTTCGATCATATTGCCACCAGTAAATCGATCATTGACATGTTTTACAAACGGTTCAATATGTACACGTATCGGGTTGAACCGTTGAGGAATATGAACGAGATTTACGTATCATCCAGTCATCACGACTACAACTCGGATACGGTGTTCTACATGAACCACACCGATGGACCGTTTTACGTTTTTCCATTTTGTTACGTGTACCGGTCCGTCGTATCACTCACCGAGAACCAAGTGGTCGAAACACATTTTCCTATGATCCCGAAATCAGTCTGTTTGACGACAGGGGACGTTGTAGCGTTTGATTATAACCGGGAAATACACTATATAACGGACAAAAAGGGTATTGATAACGTAGAGCCTCGTATAACCCTCAAGTGTCACTATGTCGTGTACCCCCGAATATTCAAGTACGGGTGTGGTCTCGGATTTATATCCCGAATGTACAACAATGTCACCCGCTACATATTCATCAATACCATTGTTCCTTATATAATGTTCTGGAAAATCATGACGTGGATTGTACTGTTTGTGACCCGATGCTCGTTTATGATCCATTACTATATCGGATGGGACAATGCCGTGTACATATCCGTCGCACACTACCTAGGAGCTCTGCGAATGCTCATCTTGTACGCTCACTGTAAATTTATAACGTTTGTGACAAAGGGTGAGTATGGACGTATAGCCCGAGGGACCTTCAATCGCAATTTATTTCTATACAGTATAATAGGGTACATTACACGATGAATAAATTCGTCGAACAGCTTAGCCACTATGCCGACATTATAGCCATCCTGTTGTGGCTTTTTCTCATACGATATTTTTACCGTATAAAGAAAAAAACAAACGAAGAGAAATTTGCTTTGTTCCTGGTCGTATCGGGTTTAGTTATTGATACACTATTTTCTTTTTTCTATATTATAAAATGAACATAGTACTCATAAACGGACTGTATGATATATGTTGTTCGTTCTGGATGCTGGGGTTTCCGAACGTCCCTAGTCTGCATAGTAACATGTTCATCAATAACAAAGATCCGGCGGTACGAAGGCTCCTGGCCTATTGGCTTATGACATACGGTATGGTTCGTGTTGCAGCAGGACTTCAAGGGGGTTTTATTATTAATATAGCAGCTGCTCTGACGTACTTCATAGAAGCCTTTTGTTTTGAGTATGAGAACATGGTTGGAAAAACGACGATACCAAGTAAAGTTCGTTTTGTTTCAGTTTTTTCCTTGATACTAGGTATTTATGTGGTCATGTATATAAAAATAAATAACTTTTAACTTGTATGAAAAAGATAACTTTTTCGTTTGGGGGAGGCGCCTGGTTATTCCCTTTTTACTATGGAGTGGCTCATTATATCGCTACTCATTTGAAAAATAGAAACGATCCGAATATACGCTTTTGTGGGTTATCAGTATGTACGCCACTCGTCACGGCACTGGCTTCAGGTACGATGGACTTGCGTGATATGTACAAGAAATGTCTACGTGCGTATCCGCGGTGCAAAAACAACCCGTTTGCCATGACGAAAGCGGGGTTCCAGGTAGCCTATGAAAATGTCCCTGATGATGATTGGTTCAAAAACGTTTCTCGATTGTTATTTGGAGTGTCGGAAGTGACGCGGTCTGGTCTGAAAGCCAAAAATATATCTTCGTTCAAAGATCGTAAGCACGCTTTGCAAATCATGTACGCGTCTGCACATATCCCGGTGATCGGTGGTATTTTACCAACTTGTATTGACGGGTCTTGGTACTATGATGGGACACTGACCCAAAATCACACGTGTTTACCCGTTTTCGGGGATGAAGATACGGTTGTTTATATAACGGCGTGTAATAAACCTCACCAAAAAGGCTATATAACACCGGGAACTTCTTTTCCTTTTTTATGGCAAATTTTTCCGCCTTCAGTTGAAGTTTTAGATGGGATGTTTAATATAGGCTACCAAAGAGCGGAAGAATTCTTTTCGGATTGGACTGAATATTTTACATAAAGTTAATGCACGAATACAGAATGAATGAGGTGCGAAACCTTTTTGCTCTTTCTGTGGCACTTTTTGTTTTGCCTGGTTTCGGTCGTCGTATTAATCGCACTCGCAACTCCTATTGTTTACTATTCGTACATTTACATCGCAAATGAGTGAAAACGAGTGTCCGATATGTTCGTATGATATAAAGGAAAATACACTTTTTGTGACTATATGTTGTAAAAATCATATTCACCAAGAGTGTTTTAAAAACTGTATCAACGCGTGTACAGGAAAATGCCCTTTTTGTCGGGCTCAGTTCATTGTTGAATATGAAAAAGAACTGGAAATTACCCGTATAAAATATCTGGTATTCATGGCTACGTTAGTGTGTGTGACATTTTTCGTAATGATTATATTTTTACCGCCTATACTCATCTCGAGAATATGAGGTACATATGTTCGGGTCGTGGTATAAAATTATTATATCCAAATTGTGCTAGAAAACTTAAAAATTTATATTTTTGGGTTTCGAAATCTCCTATTTCAATAAGCAAGTTTGGTCGGTGTTTTTGTAAAAGGTTGGTCATACCTTGCAAAATTTCGTACTCGTGACATTCGGCATCGATTTTCACGAACGAGGTGTGACCTTGGTACACGTCGTCTAATCTCTTGACATCTACTGAAACCCCTTCGGTTTCATGAGCTGCGTTTGGATGCAAAGAACATCCACCGTAATTTACTAATCCATTACATAAACTACTCTCTTTTGTAATATATATAAAAGTTTCTTCGTTTTTGTCTCCTAGAGCATAAGGATGGACAGTGACTGTATTTATCAAATTATTCTGGTCTACATTCTTTTGAACAATTTTATGGAACAATGGTTCAAAAGTATGAACCGGGCCATAATCTGAAGCCATGAGTGCATTGTAACCTATATTTCCACCTATATCAAGTATGTCGGTACCAGGTACGTAAAAGTACTTGAGGTCTTCTCGCATCCACCCGTCCCACTCGTACCCATGTTTTATCACATTACCAATGTACTCGTCGTTTTTTATAATATCGACATTGTACTTGCCATTGTACACAGTTTCGGTGTCAAAATCCATAGTTTTTACTATGACATGGATAAAATTAATAACAAAATAATGCACATGAAACATATACATGATGATAAAGACAGGCCTACCCCGCCGCCTGCTACCGCTGTACTCGATACGTTCGAGTTTGAAGGACTAGGGCTAGGGCTAGGGCTAGGCGAAGGGCTAGGCGACGGTTTGGGTGAAGGGCTAGGGCTAGGCGAAGAGCTGTCTCCAGCTGGGGCGGTCCCGGTGTAATTATTACAGGTTTGGTCAATCGTTAAACCTAGACCAGCTGATACGTTCGTATTGGCCATGGTCTGAATACAGGTGGCACACCCTAACCCTCCGTCGTTACCCTTGTAGTGCCGAAACAGGTCAGAAAACCGAGAAGTTTCCGTCATAGGAGAAGCGCATGTTTTCAACCAGCATTCGGGTGGACCAAGACTTGCTATACGCGAAGGACTAAGACCTTCTATGAACTCTTTATAATCGGGATCATTCAAGTTTTTCAGTTTAGTGAAACAGGCACACTGCGACCAATCAGGGTGATCTCTACAAGCATTTTCAGCGGCTTTTTCACATTCTACTCTGACCCCAGCCTCTTGAGTATTACAGACACGTCTACATTCAGGGTCGTTTACGAGCCGATTATAATCTTGGCTACACCACTGGGCTTTTCTGAGATTGGTGACACTGGGTCGATCTTTGCATTCGGCCGAGGTCGGGTGATCAGTGCACCAATCGTTATCGTAAAAACTGTTGCACGCTTGGGAGTTTATACAATAATTGTATCCGCATTGTCCGCTTGTGGCATCAGCTGGTCCTCTTATACAGCACCATGCTTTTTCATCTCTTGTCGGGTTTTTATCAGATTTGAAATTCCCAGCCCACGAATGTTGATCAGATCTTTTACATTGAGCTTTTTCATAATTATTAGGGTCAGTTTTTAATGTCAGTTCGATTTTTTCGTTTCCGTCAGTCACACTACAAGGATATAACTGCACGTCAACATCATTGTTTTTACTGTCTTTCATATTAAGACACCACCCATTTCTGTCATTTTTTAACATTTTGTGTGTATCGTCCCATGTCCATGTATCGCCAGTCGGGAATGTCCTTAGTTGCCATTCATAATTACCGCCAGTAGTCGTAAGATAATTTAGATTATCTGAATTTTGTAGTCTTCTATCGGGTGTATAAAACCAAGTTTCTTTTCTATATTCGCCTATAGTACCAGAATCCTGTGTTAAATTTTCAGGAGCTCTGCATCCAAAAGTATCTTTGTCGTGGACATAGTCATTACTTAGTTGAGCTCGGAGGCAAACGTCTAGTCCTTTTCTTTTTAATTTATATGGTGCAGGGTTCCCTGGTATCATTTACTATTATTAGTTTATAATATTATTTTATTATCAGTGTGGTTTTAAAGCGCTGGCAGCTGCCATTTCTGGGTTAGCTGATTTAGCCGCGTTTATTACTAACGGAGCAACTTCTCTGGTTGTTTTAGAATCCCAAATATAGAAAAGAGCCACCGCGATCACTAGTACACACAAACAGCAAAAACATGCACCGAGCCCGAACGCCGGGGTGAGAAATTTGGCAAGTTGGGCGAGCCCGCCAGCCTCCGGTTCTATTTTCTGCTTGAGCTCTGTATCAAGTTCTTGGATTTTCGTGTCTTCGGTTAAAGCTTTCACCAAACTCGAGGTGAGTTGCTGCGCCAGGATACTTACGCGCACATTTTGTGAAATCTCACATTCCTTGCTCGTATCACACGACTCGTTCACTGCTCGTATCACTTCTGGATCTTTTGTTGCGATAGCTGCCTTTACATTTTCTTCAAAATCTGGACATGCATCAAGTTTAACACCGCTTATATCCTCGTTCTGGTAGCTGTTCACCTGTGAAATTTGTTCATTGATATTTTCGACGGTGAGGTGGTTCTCAATCACGTTTTCGACCCGGGATTTTAAATTGGTAACGGTAAGTGAGATTTGGGGAGGCGAAAACAACTGAGATTTTGGTTTCATGATAGTCTCCATATGGTCAGATACGTTCTGTTTCAGGTCGGCAATCAATTGATTATGAGCTTCATTTGATATTTGTTGAACTACGTCTATACTTATTTTGGCGTTTTGACGTATCACCAAATTACAATGCTTATAATTCAAATCGTTCAGTTTCATGGTTTGAGTAATAGAAGCATTCGCACTTTGTTTGTTTTGATTTTTAAAAACGTTATCCGCGATTGTTTTATTCAACGTGGTTTTATCGATTGACGATTTTGATTTATTAAACCCAAATCCAAACATTATAGTTATTAGTATAGACTTTTATTTTTTTCGTGTACAATTCTGTAGCAGGGGCCCCCTGGACGAAACGCCCAGTGCATCATATGAGGCCTGATCACCGCCAACGAAATAATCTCATCGATCCGATCAGGCTCATCGATAATATGTTCGAGATCTTTTATGAGCATCGTATCGTAGTAGTAATCAACAAAAGGATCGCGGATCTGGTACGCCAAGTTTGCTTTGTAAAATTCGTCACTGATCATTTACTAGTTATCCATGAACCGTTTAGTCAAATCTCAGACATCGTTTTCGAGGTCCACGAACCGGTGATACACACTCTCCACAGGGTCCCTACTGTACATGTCAATCCGATCCGTATCGATAAACTGCAGGATCGCGTGTATGAAAGGGATCTTGAGAACCTCGAGCCATTCGGTTGCAGTAAACCTGAACGGGGTCAAAGTTTCTACACGCGACAGTGTAATAACGTGCGATGGAAGACTTCTCAAGTTGTATCGTATTTCGGTAACTTTGTATAACTTGCCTTCGCATAGAGCCTTGTCAACCGCTCGGAACTTGGTGAACTCGTCGACAGTCTGTCGGCAGCACGGGCACGTTTTCTTTTCGATGAGCCATTCGAAGATGCACGTGCGGCAGAAGGTGTGTCCACAACCCAGCTTTTCGTTCTCTTTTTCAACTTGACACAAGCATATAGCACACGCCGTGTGCACATGACAAAAAGGTGAACCGGTCAGCCTACATCTTTTTCCAGAGCACGTTTTGGCCGTACAACGAGACATTTTTACTTGGTGTTTCAAATATACACAGGGCATTTTGATACACCAAATTTTCCAAAAAAATCTTAGTACATAGTACCAATGTTTCCTCATTTCCCAAAAGGTGATAACCTGAAAGATATTAAATTTGTCCAGCTGCCTCCTTTAGACCAGCTCGACTGGACTACCATTTCAGCCGATCCTTCTAAAATCGTATTTATTAAAGCTCACCTTGACCTCGTCGACTGGTACGCTCTTGAAAAAAACCCACACCCAGACGTTGCTGAACTTTTGCAAAATCGTCCCTTATAAACCCTAAGCATCCTTAAAAAAAATCTCAGTAGAGAGTACCAATGTCACAAATAACTGCTATTAATCAGGAACTTCTTCGCCAAATCAACGATTCCGTTGGATACAAGATCAAGACTAAAATTGATCGCATTGAATCCAACGTAGCTTTGATCGCGTCGAGACAAGGTGGCGACTCGTCCAACATCTCTTTGATCGTGAGCCAGATGGGCGGTGATACTTCAAACATCAATTACTTGAAGGAAGTCACAGCCATCAATGATACCAGTCTGTCCAGTACCGTTGGTAAAGCTCTGGAGTTTCATAAATTTCTTACAACCGAACATATCCCCAGCAGCAATATAAATAGTACTTTATCTAATCTACAGGCGACAGGAGATACCTACGTAACAGGGATAGGCGCATGTGGTGTACGCAAAAACGGAGTTGATGTGTTCGAAGAGTACTACAACGGACAGTACCCCGGATCCATGTTCGGAACCTTCTCATGCGGTAAAGAACTTATGGCTATGACCCTTGCACGCATGCAAAATAAAGGTGTAGGTCTTCATAACGTCGTCGCTGATGCTTACACTTCCAACTTGCTCACTTTAGATACGAAAGTGTACGATATCATTTACGGAACCGATATTAACGTGTACGGTCAATATGGTATCACCTTACCAAAAGGTTTAGATCAGGCTCGTCTACGCGATTTAACCAGTTTCCGCGCCGGATTTCATGAGTATGATGCTCTGTTGTGGTTCATGAAAGTCGAAAATGATGCCACCTCTAATTATGGATCAGCCGTTTGGAGTTTAGCAAATACACCTTTGCTCTTTTTATACGCTGCATGGGCTAACGATGTCACCCGATTAGGAACTGCAGCTATAGCAACTTTCGCGGATGTACAAAATAAGGGTAATGAGAACGTCAGCGTGCGCAAATTCGGATTGTTTGCGTATGACGATATCCTCGGTAATCCGGCTTCACCGTACGCAGCTATCAGCACCATTTTAGGATACGCCTACTACAACGAGCTCACCTCTAACAATGTTATAGGAGAGCTTATGGTTGGTTCGGGGTACTCCAATACCAGTGTCAAGTACCATCGTTCAGCCTACGGAACAGCCCCTTATGGACAAAATAAGTTGGAACACTACAATAACGAGAATTTCGTCTTCACAACATACATGCTCCAACTCGCGCTCATGAAAGAAGCCATAAACGGTAATCGTTCTGTACTTACTTCTAATACTCTTTATTCAAACACCAACATATCTCTGAACGCTATAGGAGCCAACACGTTCGGAGCCAGTGGTCCTAACCCCGTGTACGTCGCACCTTTCCGCGACAACTTTCGCAACTTTTTCAATTATGAAATCCTTCTGCCTTCAGGGGTTCCTAGTGTCAATACCAAGTTGACACTGTTACAAGCTGACAAGTACGGTACTATCATGCCCGATTACACTCGAGTGGCGTTCCCTCATCTTATGGGAGTAGTTGATACGTTCAGTAAGGACTTGTTTGCTGTTCGTGACAGTAACGTTGCTATAACTTCGGTGTACTCTAACTTGTACTTGAGTAATATTACCGAGTACAACTTCACCAGCGCCTCTTCCAACATCGTACCACGTATGAATGCTTTTACGACTGATCCTTTTGAGAGTCCAGGTGTAACATATGGTGAAACACTCAACTCTAACATTTCCTTTTCCGTGACAAACGGTATCTGGACAGTGACTGATGTACTGCCTTTGAACAAACAACGATCTTCCAACGTTTATTACGTTCAGGGTGCCCAAGGCCAGAATGTCCTTATGGGACGCGACAGTACCGCAGCAAAGAACAGGTACACCGTAGGTTTCTTATCTGATGATTTTGTCAATAATCCTCTATTGTGCCAAGGAAATGAGTTTTTACAGACCTACAAGGATACAGTTGAACACTACAGAGTTGAATCGTCGGCTTATGGAAAATCTCCAACTGACGGTACTTCGTTACTCGTAGGTAAATGGTACCCCGACAGTGTATCAGTTCCTTTCTTTGCCTATGGAGCTGGTATCATAACCGGTTTACGTACCCGCCAAGAGGCTGATAAGGCTATTGCCTACATCCAGGATATAAAGACGTCTAGTAACAACTGGGGGTATGACAGCGTAGGCGGAGTTACCTTCCGTCTTAACTGTGATCGAAAATACTACTCCAACTTGACAGTTGATGCGAATACCATCAAGGTGGCTGATATTACAACCGGTAACGTGTACCCAGGGCTCTCAAACTGTATAGCCGATGTTCATTATACGTTTGTCGATATCTTCAACAAGGCTAAACAAGTGTTTTAATTATATAGTAGCGCGTAGGGGCATTAAACCCATTGAAATTGGATGAAGCGGCACAGGTGTACGCACCGAAATTCTCGACGTACAGTCGATCACCAACGCTTAAATCAGGTAAGAGGTAACTGTCACCTAGGACATCCATGGAGTCGCAGGTGGGTCCGAAAACAGTTGATTTTTTGTACAACACATTGTCACTCTTTAGAGTATAAGGCACAAACACCGGATAAGCGTGATCAAAGTATACACAGTTAAACGAGCCGTACAGCCCTTCGTTTATGTAGTACCTTCGATCACTCTTCACGGTTATCACACTCACCACGAGGGTGTGACTTTTCTCAACCATGTACCGACCCGGTTCGGCTATGATATTCGGGATGTCCTTGAAATACGTATCAAGGGTGCAGTTCACGGTTTGAGCGATACTCGCAAAAAGTTCGGTATCACTGGGGAACCCTCCTCCTATATCGAGCGTATCGAACTGAAACCCGTACTCTTTGGCTTTATCTAAAGCGAAGCGAGCATCCTTGATGGCTTTATGGTACGTTTCGGGATCGCGGCAGTTACTTCCGACGTGGAAATTGACCCCGGTCAACTTGTACTTGGCCTTTTTGGCAAATGCGTATATATCGTCAAGTTCGGTGAGACGGCACCCGAACTTGGAGCCGAGACGGCACATGGATTGGCTATCGTCTACTCTGATCCGAATAATCAGTTGGGCTTCGGAGTCGGGTGAAATCTTTTCGAGTTCACTGATACTATCGAACATCATTCGGTGTATTTTGGAACTTAAGGCGTGATCTATATGGCTTTTTTGTTTGCAGGGGTTGGAAAAAATAATCCGGCTGGGGTTTACCTGGAGCGACGTAACGGCATCCATCTCGTTTTTACTGGCGCAATCGAAGTTGGAGCCGAGTTTGGCGAGGAGTTTGAGGATCCGGGGGTCTGGATTGCACTTGACGGCATAGTGGGGCTTTACACGTGGAAGATGAGCTTTCCATCGCGTGTACTGCTCGGTCACACTGGACAAATCAATAATGTAGAAAGGGTGCTCGGACGAACCTATGAACGTGCTTATGATTGTTTCTGTACTTTCGCCATTCGAAAAGTAAGAAGTGTTCATTGGTATTTATTTAAATTATTTTTATTTTATTACAGGTATCTAAAACTATCTTTAAAAGCAGGGTTCGAGAGGTTAGGATTGCTACGTTCGTAACACACCTGTGCACCTGAAAATGGAGGAACCACTGGTACACAATCAGGTCGGGCTCTACAAGCTTCTACGTTTGTACTTCCGACGTTATCGTCAAACCTAGAACAAGGAAGTGGACCCTTGTACATTTGTCATAAAAGACGATGTTGCAACTGCAGCCACTGGTGCTGGTGCAGGAGGAGGGGGTGCCTGGTACGGAGGCAAGCCGGTCTTAGGAGGGAGCGCCATAGTGGGGTACGCGGGCGGAGGGGGTGCCTGGTACGGAGGCAAGCCGGTCTTAGGAGGGAGCGCCATAGTGGGGTACGCGGGCGGAGGGGGTGCCATGGTGGGTTTAGAGTATAATAAAAATGATGATGAACTTATATTACTGTAGTTTTTAATAGCTATGTCTGTACCCTGCGTTTTTGCATCGGTGATAAAACTTTGAAGTTTACCTGCTTCTATCAAATTATGAATAAAAATATAACCTTCTCGTTCGGTTGTTGTATTTTTAAGTTTTATAACGTACAAAAAAACAGTAAAATCGTAATTTGATAAACTTTTCAGAGTATTCACATCCGGCTGTGTTATAACATTAACAACAGCTTTTAATCCATTTTTAATTTGATCATTTAATCCAGTGGACATTGATGATGAACCACTTTCTAAATTTCGTTGTTTTATTAACATATCTTCAGGTATACCGACTGTTTTCATGTATACTCTCATATTTTCTAATAATGATTGCCTTCTATTAAGGAAGACGGGCGATTGTTTGTCAGGAATTGCAATTAAAGCGGTATATTCAGTGTTAATATAACTCAAAAAAGTATTCGGGTAACCTGGAGTGTTTAATTTAATAGCTTGTATAACATCAGAGGCGTTACGGGGTGGTTTTTTGTCCATATCATCTACAAAGTCTCCAATTTTTCCATTCTCTAGAAAAAACTGTTTCATTAAAAACTGATTATTCATGAAATCGTCTTTTGTTAAGTATGACTGTAAATACTTGGCAAATTTATAAGTTTTTGCATCGGGCATATCTATTAATTTTGTTACAAGTCTATCTTTTTGGGGATCTTTTTTCATTTCTGTTTTCATCTCAGGTACAATATATGTAATAGCCACACTGTCATATTTGGCTAGAGTATCCACATTTTTCAATTCATTCACTGGTGCGAGTTCTACAAACTTTTCGAACCCCATTTGATAAAACTGATTGGTGTTGGATAACTGAATGAGCTTGGCTTTCTGGGTAGGATTATTCATCTGATCGAGTTTTGTTTCGGTTGCACTTGCATAATACGAAGACGAAGACATGTTCATGAACAGGATCAGGAGGATCAGGATAAATATCAGAACGTAGACGATACTTGAGTTTTTCATTTACTTTACTGCAGATTTTTTTTTCATCACCACCATGAACAGTAGGGCTACGAGTACAAGCGAACATGAGGACGATAAGCTGCCGTACAATAGTCCGGTTGATGAGGAAGAGGAAGATGCAGTTTTTGTCTCTGGTGAGGGTGAAGCGGGTGAAGGAGACTTCGGGGCGGGCGAAGGAGACTTCGGAGCGGATGAGGGTGAAGCGGGCGAAGCGGACGAAGGGGAAACGGGCGAAGCGGCGGTGACACTGGGAGGGGTATTCGCTTGTTGACCTATAAATTCGGTGGTGGGTAAGTACGGTTTTATATATGTATTGATATAGACATAGTCTATATTTTTCTGAACTTCGGCAGTTTGACTAAGAACTTTCTCGTTGAGAAATTTACTCAGGTTTTTATTCACTGGTTCGTAGATTATAAGAGATTCTAGCATAGGATCTATATTGACTGCGACGTACATTCTATTGAACGCAAAAAGCAATTGGGCATCGGTGAGTGTACTCATAGCTTGAAAAACCTTCGTATCTTTATCGGTAGGTTTAAGATCAAGAATTCTTGGTAAATAAGAACGTATTTCGGAAACCGTCCTTGGCGCTAATTCAAATTCAGCGGCCCGTGCTTCATAAGCAATCAATCCGTTTCTTAGACCTTTTGATAGTTCCGATATGAAGTTTTTGAAGTAAACTTGATTGTCTTTTGCGATAAGTCCGTGAAGTATAGTAGGGTACGTCCGTACAAAGTATGGATCATCTTGTAGTACGACAAGTGAATAATTTACATAATCATCATCTGATATGTTAGAAAAAACTTTCAAGTCGTCTCCGGTCATAGGATACAGAACCGAACCTCGTTTCATTGTAAATCTCCAATCTGTATCATAGTTCGAAGTACTACTTTGGATCATGACAATAATTAAAACAAGTAAGATGATAAAGACTATAATCCAGTCCATACTAATTAATAATTGTCAATATATTTATTTATTTACTTGAAGTTCCAGTAATAGTATACAGTGGTTTGGACATGGAAGTTTTATAATTTATTTGATGCAGTGTATTATTAAAATCTTCGGTATTCGATGTTTTCAACTTGTCCTGTTCCTCTTTTGGTAGTTTGTTAAGAGCTTCTTTTACTTTTTCGGGCAACGTGTTGATTGTATCGTCCTTGTACTGATCTCCAGTCTGTATAACACCGGAAGAAGACGAAGACGAAGAGTAATCACTCTTGGTCCTTGTAACGAACCATAACATGAATAATAATGCAATGACTAAGAGCCACGTGAATACATTTTTGTGCATTTGATATAAGTACATATATTTATTTATTTATTTACTTACACACCCTTGGAAATCTCCGTTGGTCACGGTTTTACATAACGGGTCGCGGTTACAGGCCTGGGGATCGAAGTCCGCGCTGCCTATGTTTTTGTAAGTGTCCGTGCAGTACTTGTAGGCATTTCCATCATAGAACGAAATACCACGGTAATATTTGAGGAACAGGACTATCACGAGCAGTATGGCCAATAGAAGTTGGATTTTCATTTATAATCTACGAACATAAAAAATCTATTCGCTCTTGAGGTTTCAAGATTGATAAAAGTGCATTGAGAGCTTTTTCTTCGCTGAAAATATGCGCTACATTAATTACAAACGTGTCGACGTTCTTGACCCTTTTTACGAACGCTTCATTGTATCCGTACATAACGGGTCTAAAGTTGTTGAGGTACCCTAAAAGATCATTAATGAGAAGATCAAGGTCGCCTTGGTACAACTCTATCATCCACTTTTTGGTTTCGTGAAAGTTGATGATATCGTTTTGTAATTCCTTCGGCTGAGGTTGTCTATTAAACTTGTGAATGTACTCAATGAGCTCGATTGGAAGAAATTCCTCCATTTGGTACATCACTAGCCACTTTACTTTTTATTACATTACCGACAATACTGAGTTTATTGAACATAGTATACACCATATGGCAATAACAACCATAGAAATCGTGCGAATAGTAGGGTCCACTGAAAAAATTAAAGCAGCTATACCCGATGACGATAACAAACAGAACGAACTCGTGAGTGTACCAGTGGCATTTTTAGCTGTATCTAAATTAGTCATTTATAGTACATGAAGAAATTATAAAGACCCAGACCCAGTTAAAAAACTCAAGACAGAAGAAGTTCCGGAGGAAGAAGATGTTTGTCCTGATACATACGAAGTTACACTCTTTACTTGTTCAACCAGAGGATTGCTTTTGCCTTTTTCTGTAGGCAACGACATGTTTAGTACACATAGGAGAAACCATACGCCTATAACACCCATAGCAATTTTACGAACTTGTGGGTCAACTGAAACAACTAGAGCTATTATAGCCGCCGATGATAAAGAACAAAATGAACTGGTAAGTGTACTAACTACAGTTTGAACTGTCATTATTATTTATAATCACCAAATATAAAAATGTTGCGCATAATAGAAGTACATGAACCACAAGGGATACGTACGCTTAGTAGACAAACTAGGAAGTGATCTCTCAATTGTCAACGCCGCGAGAGTTTCCTACGACAAGGAAAAACAAGTTATCGACGAAAAGGACGTGAAATTACTCCGTTTCCTTTGGAAAGAAGGACACACTTCACCGTTCCGACATGCCGCGCTTACGTTTGAAATATATGCTCCTCTTATGGTCGCTCGTCAGTGGTATAAGTATGCTGTGGCGTCTACTCATCTGGACGACCAGAATGGCTGGAACGAATCGTCACGTCGGTACGTCACTGAGAATGAGGAATTTTACGTACCTCGCGAATGGCGATCCAAACCCGAGAATTCCAAGCAAGGGTCGGGCGATCCTATAGATTTGCCCGAATTCACCCAAAAGTTGGTAGAAACGATTGATAATGGGGTAAAACTGTACCATGAAGCCATGGAAGCTGGTATAGCCCCAGAACAAGCCCGGTTGTTTTTACCGGCGTACGGTATGTACGTGCGATGGCGATGGACGATAAGCCTGCACGGTCTCATGCATTTTCTGAACCAGCGTCTGGAAAGCGATGCCCAGTTTGAGATACGGGAGTACGCTGAAGAAGTGAAACGTCAAGCCTCACTGGCCTTCCCCGAGATTTTTAAATTGTAGATGTGTCCAATTGGTCCATTCATGTATTTTGTGTATATCGCGATCAGTAAAATACAATCCTGGATACTTTTCAGGTAACTTGTTTTTACGAACCCTGTTCGCTATCACCATACTGAGTAAAGCGTTATCAACCAACGTCCATCCACAAAATCTTGGATCCATATCGCCATACTGTTTACCATCGAGCCATTCATCGTTTTCCAAGGCTTCTTTCCATTCGGTGAGTATCTCAATAGTCTCTTCTGATTTACGCATTATCATTATACACGCGTGAACTTGAGGAAAATTATAAGAGAACGGATGATCTTCACCAAGTTCTCGTATCACGTTGGTTTTTGTTTGGTGTACAAGACGCACTGTATCGTAATTTTCCATGTACTGATCATGAAAAGGCACGAAGAAATCCGATCCACATTTCTCTAAACATTCCTTGGCTATTTCGATGATGTTCTCAAAATTTTTGTACTTGGGATACTTTTCATAATTTATATCACGATAAACCAGTAAATCACCATCATTCATTTTTGAAAGTTCGTGTAAAATCATAGCAACTTTAAAAGAAAAAAGACCTATAACATTAGCATATGCACCTAGCATAGGAGTAGGTTCATACATTTTAAGGAACCGATCATACCCTAATTCGGACAAAATTCGAGGTGTATAAATAAACACGTTATCAAAATGCTCCGAAGCTTTTTTGATTGTTAGTTCTCTACATTTTGTAAAATCACCGCCTTGGTCATGAGGTGGACCTTCAGTATGAAAGCATATGAAATGAGTTTTTACCGGAACAATTGGCTCTTTATACGTTTTATAAACTTTACACGTGTATGAATATCCAGGTAGTACTTCAACTCCAAATTCTTTGATATCTTCTTGTTGTTTAGGGTCTTCGAATACGAGTTGTTTAATGAGTGGTTTTATATAGTTGTACTTTTTGAATTCTAATTTTTCCTTGAAATTATATATTATATTATACATCTATATAGTAATCAAACAATTTCTTTAAATGGAAAATGGTCTCGAGATTTCGGAGAATACGAAACGTATCATCATGGAAGAACATATTGAGCCTACATACATATACGATGTGAAGAACACGTTGGCCCTGCGTAAATATTTCAAACGGATCGGTCTTTCGTTCGAGCTTCTTTCCAAGATATTCGTCGGTGTATCCAGTGTCGTTTCGTTCGCTGCAGGTATATACAAGAGCACCGAACTTTCGTTCGTTTCAGGTAGTACCTCTGTTATTTCTCTAGTCCTTTTACAGTTTGCTTCACACTCGTACAATGAAAGTAAAAAGAACACGTCCGAACTCAACAGTATACTCAACAAACTCCATCTGGTCACCGTGGTCGATACAACACCGACCGTATCAAGTTCTGCACCGAGTACAAGCGCCGCAAATTTTTGCCCTTTAGCAAAAGAAAAAAACGTGTCAGAATAAACCTTACGTTGTTTTAAACCTTTTAATAAAACAAGATGATGTTTGCACCAATTGCGAGTACCACCTTCAACTATATTCTGACCATGAACAGTTTTCGCGAAGCCGTACCAGAAGAACATCGACCTTCCTGGATAAAAATCACGACGATTACGATGGTCTCATCAGCCTTGAAAAATATCGACATTCACAAGATCCGCGATATCTTTCAAAAACTCAAGACGATCCGTATCCGCATGAAAAATTCCAAGCACAGCGGGTTCGAGTGGTGCCTCAAAGACACGACTTTTTATAACCAGATTACCCTCAGTTACCGCGACGAGTACAGTACCAAATCCATCAAATTGTTCCCCAATGGCAGTATACAGGTGGCCGGATGTTCTGACCTGTTCGATTGTAACCGGGTGATCAAACAACTGTCTTTTATTTTGAAGATGACGTTGGGGGTGACCGAGGATATCCCAATCGACAGTTTCCGGATCGTCATGATCAACTCCAACTTCAGTTTGAACTACCACGTCAATCTTATCGAGATATCCAACCATTTCGGTAAAGAACCCGTGTTCAATGTCAGCTTTGACCCGGACCGGTACTCGGCCGTCAAGATCAAGTTCAAGCCAGCCAGTGATATGAAACAGGTCACAGTCAGTATCTTCAGCACCGGCAAGATTATTGTGACGGGTGCCGAGACCCTCAAGGAGATTGTATTTGCCTACAACATCATCAACGAAACTATTCTTTCGAATGTCAAGAAGATCAAGGTGGCTCCTTCCGAAACCAAGGATGTATTCGATACGATATTCGGGTTCAAGGTTACTGATATCGTACAGCACGTGCCCAAACTCGGCTTTAAACCATGGACCTTTGCCGCCACAAATTATAAAATTAATTTCTAAGGGTCTTGTAATAAAAAATGTCACAACGTATGGGAATGGCCGATGGTCGAGTGTTCACAATTGCTACTTCCAGTGGTCTTCTTAATGATTTTATCATGGAGAAAAACGGTATTCAGTATGCCGATAACTACTCTTTTCGCCAAGCTTTACAAAAACAAGGACCAGCTTTATTAGATGTCGTGACCCAGTACCAAAACATTGACGTGTGTAAAGCAACGGTCACCGAAACTCTCTTAAAAGTTCCAGACACTTATTGAATAACAAATAATGAAGATTGTCATTGACGGTAATATCGGTTCGGGCAAAACCACCCAACTTGACCTTTTGAGCAACGAAAACTTCCAGGTGGTGAAAGAACCTATTGAGAAATGGCCTCTTGATTTGTTTTATAGCGACCCTGAACGTTGGGGGTTTCTTTTCCAGCTCATTATTTTACAAACCTTGACCTGTTTACCGACTGACGATATGGTCATATACGAACGGTGTCCCTTATCATCCAAAGAGATATTCTGGAAATCACTCAAAAAACATTACTTGGAAGATAAGACCTACCAGGAAGAATTTGAAAAAAGAGCATGGTACCCCGACGTCTACATTTATATCGATACACCGGCCAAGACGTGCTACAAGAACATCCAGTCTCGATATCAAGCCGGTGATCAAGGGGTTAGTCTCGAGTATCTCCAGACCCTCGAAGTCAGGTACAAGGAAATGTTCGAAGGTCTGACAACCTGTCACCGATTTTCAGTGGACGGAAATAGAGATGTTGATGAGGTACATAAAGATATTTTAAAAATTATATATAAGTACCAGTGAAGAATGTCAGAACTGTGCGAATGGGTGACGAAAACAGGTAATCAATGCAAATGCTTAGCGCTCATGGACAATCGGTGTTCTCGACACCTCAAACAAACCTGTAGTATATGCTTAGAACCGGTACGTAGCTCGAATTCCCAAGGCACCAAACGTCTCAAGTGTGGTCACGCGTACCACCTCCATTGTATACTCGGATGGTTTGTGACTTCCGATGTATGCCCCGTATGCCGAAACAAACAACGGGACGAACCACTCCTTAAATTTAAAGAAGGTATAGAAGAAAATATGCGAACCAAGTACAAGGATACGATTAACACGTACGAGGTGGAAATGAGGAGGCTCCGGGAGAATTTGAGACGGATGAGTGCTCCGGCTCGATAAAATTGTTCAGATATGGTAATATATGACAAACTTGAACATAATGATGATTTTTGCCGTTATTGTGTGTTTTGGGCTGTTCCTTTCCTCCGTATCAGCCGGATTTTTAATGTACTCAAAAAATAGTTCAGACACCCCTCCCCCATCGGAAGACGACTCGCCTTCGCCTTCGCCTTCGCCTTCGTCTTCGCCTTCGCCTTCGCCTTCGCCTTCGCCTTCGCCTTCGCCTTCGCCTTCGCCTTCGCCTTCGCCTTCGCCTTCG
>Ga0209550_10001529_pt1 | contig 22141 bp, 3 predicted proteins | sample LauGreSuBDMM15SN_2_FD_187567 | JGI IMG/M metagenome (GOLD analysis project Ga0209550, IMG submission 187567) | Freshwater lake microbial communities from Lake Michigan, USA - Su13.BD.MM15.SN (SPAdes) (version 5) | ecosystem: Environmental > Aquatic > Freshwater > Lake | place: Lake Michigan, USA... | reverse complement strand
GTCTGAGGTGATGGCAGGAGTGAGCAACAGCGACGGTGCGTATACCTTTTCATCAAGCAGTGCCGCAGTTAGCGTTGCGGGGGCGGTTGCGACCATCAACGCCTATACGCCCTCCGCGATAACGATTACCGCGTCCCAGGCGGAGAGTGATAACTACACTGCGAGCAGCACCACCTTCACGGTCCTTGTGAATCGTAAAACGCCATCCTATGGCGCGTTCTCGGTTCCTGCGGCAACCTACGGCGATGCCTCATTTTCAATCGCGCCCTATGCTCCAACTACGGACAGCACGACAGTGCCATTTACATACACGAGTTCCAATTCAGCGGTGGCGACTATCAATTCCAATGGAACCGTCATCACGGTGGTCGGGCAAGGTTATACCACGATAACAGCATCACAAGATGCGAGCGGAAACTACGCGGCAGGCAGTACGACGACGTCTTTCCTCGTGAATCGTGCGGCACCCACCTTCTTGCGCGCATTCACTATCCCGAATAAGACATTTGGTGTAGATGCGTCATTTTTGCTTCTACCGCTTACGGACGGTCTGGATAATACCGATGGAGCGTACAGTTTTACGAGTTCAAACTCGGAAATTGTCGCTATATCCGCAGATGGTCTTAGTGCGAACATTCTTGGTTATACGACAGTTACGCCTATCACAATATATGTCGCGATTGATGCGTGCGGAAATTATGCCGCTTCGTCCACTAGCGGAACGGTGTCAATTTCTCGCGGAATGCCAACATATCAGTCCATTTCACAAGTGGTAAAGTCGTTTGGAGATGCTGCGTTTTCTCTTACGGACATAATGGCGGGGGTAAGCGATAGCAATGGCGCATATACTTTTACTAGTTCAGACGTCTCTGCGGTGAGGATTGGCGGTGTTTCCGGAGATACCGCGACGATTCTGGCGTATACCCCAAGCGCCATAACCATAACTGCGTCCCAAGCAGCGTCTGGTAATTACGGATCAAGCAGTACAACATTTACAGTTCTCGTGAATCGCAAGACGCCCACCCTCGGCGCACTATCTCTTGGCCCGCTTGATGGATACTATGATGTAAGCAATGAGTTTTTCCCGCTGACTGCGCCAACGAGCGACAGCTCGGGTTCATTTGTCTATTCCAGTAGCCATACAAATATAGCGGTTATTTCAGATGCGTCCTTCAGTCAAGTAAATATGGTTGCGCGATATGATACAAGTTCTCTGTCAAATATGACAGTATCTAGTGAAAATATAACTACATTAAACAATCTTTATGGTTCCTCTAGCTATAATTTAAATGTCATCTCCTCCCCACCACAATTGGTCACTTTTAATTCCAAAACGATGATGAATGCCGCAAATGATGGATTATATAGAAATCTGCCACTGTCCCCAAACCTTACTATCATCATTGTTATGCGGTATAATCCAACTGAATCCGAACTTTCAAGTTATGCCACAATATTTCAGCACGGAAATAGGGATGGAGATGTATCTATTGTTAAAAAACCGAGTACATCAAATACATTTAGTTTCGTATCAAGTTATGACTATAATGTTGATGTACAGCTCGTTCCTAATAGGTCTTACATATTGGTGGGTAGAATAACTGGAACAACTCGTGAATTTTATGCCTATTCCGAAACAGGAACTGTAACATCTGACTCTGGTAATGGTGTATCAATTAGTCAACTAGGTTCTTCAGTACCGTTCTATATTGGTTCAGGGACCAACTCGAGTCGTAGTTATTTTGGAGAAGTTTTGTATTACAATACTGGAATTTCAAATGACGCATTAAACGCAAATGTAGAGTATCTCAAAAACAAATGGTTCAACATCGCCAGCTCTACGAAATATGTGCGCTTTATTTCCAACGGAAATGTGACAATTACAGCAACTCAGGATATTTGTGGCAATTATGCTGCGGGTAGTTCATCTAGCCTCCTTCGTATTGGAGCGACACTTCCCACTTTTGGCGTCTTTACGGTAAGCGCAACGCCAAAGACATATGGTGATGCGCCCTTCACATTGACGCCTCCTACAAGTGATAGTAATGGAAATTTTACATTTACGAGCAGCGACTCAAATATCATTTCAATTGTCGGAACCACTGCTACGATTGTTGGTGGCGGCGATGTCACGATAACTGTAACACAAGACCCAAGCGGGTCTTTTACGCGAAAAACCGTATCAACCGCGTTTACCGTTTTACAGAAATCACCCAATTTGCGTAATTTCTCTATAGCTTCACGCCCCTTTTCACTGAATCAAGCCTTTGATTTTACCCCCCCTGAATCAGATAACCAGATAATAACGTATTTTATATATAATGTAACTAGTGGAAGAGCTGTAGAAGTGGGTAATTCATCTTTGCCAAATCTGACTATACGTTCGGGTGGAACTGCTACCATATCAGTAACTCAATCTGGTAATGCGAATTATTTGACGCAAACCATAACAACTACAGTCACTATCACGGCAACTGCGCCTATCAATAGTTATTCCAATTTTTCGCGTGAGTTTCATCTCGGAACAATTCAGATTCCGAGGCCGATAACCTCCAATTCAGGAAGTATTTTTACATATACATCCAGTGATACGTCAGTTGCTACAATTGATGGTAGCAATGCGGTTATTCATAAAGTTGGAACCACGATTATAACTTCAAATATTCAGGGTAACGATTCTTACTTGGTATCCGACATTTCCGCCGTGATGACTGTTACAAAGGGGACGCCAACGATGTCCGGACACGGATTGTCAAATATAACGATTTCAATGACATCCTCTCCATATGTTCCTTTTGCTACGTCTACGAGCAATGGGACATTTACCTATGTTTCTGACAACTCAGGTGTTGTGTTGATTACCAACAATAACACTGTCAATCCAGTGAGTGTGGGAACAGCGAACATAACTGCGACAATTGGAGAGGATACATCTGGGAATTATAATTCGCGTAGCGTATCCTATATAATAACGGTTATTCGTGGAACCAGTAATCTCTCGTCGGCCACTTTTACTGCTCCAAATTCAATGACCTATGACGACACTCCGGCGAACCTAGTTGTCGTGCCTATCTCCAATAATACGGCAGTTCCTATTGTCTATTCATCCGCGAATACAAATATTGCGACCATTGATCCGTCATCTGGTGTGATTACCGCGCGAGGTGCAGGAACTGTAAACTTCATCGCAAGCCAGGCCCAAACCGCAGTATATAATTCTAACACGCGAACCAGCAGCAATATGATTGTCAACCGTAAGACCGTGACCCAGACGAAGAATGAACCACATACGGGTAGCACAATTTCAAAGAATTATGGCGACTCCCCGTTTACATTGTCCACTACGAGCGAAAGCACTGGTAGTAAGTCATACGGCTCAAGTTTTCCAGGAATTGTCTCTATCAGCACTTCAAGTGGAATTGCGACAGTTTCTATTATAGGTGTTGGAACGACAACGATTACTGGCATTCAATCGGCGAATTCGCAGTTTTCCACACAAAATGATGTGGCGTGGACACTCACCGTCGAAAGGGGAACAACCGCGCTCACTGGTCTCCCTGCTACATTAACAAAGAATGTCTCTGATATACCATTTGTTGTCTCCGCGACGAGTGATAGTTTGGGGGCAAAGTCATACGCGCTAGCGAATCCCGCGGATACATCAGTGTTGACGGTGAATTCAACCACAGGTCTCGTGACATTGATGGGCCCAGGAACCGCAACCGTGGTTATTTCGCAGGCTGTCAGTACACTGTATAATGCGCCTTCGCCTGTATCTTGCGTTATTACGGTAAATGAAGTTGGCACTGCTTTACAGGGCGCAACCATTGGTAGCAATCGTGTATTTGAAAACGTGAATATGGCCGGCGCAACCTTGACAAATAGTACCATTACAGGCGTTTCATTTTATGGAGCCACACTTACGAATGCGGTTATGTCAAATTCCACAGTTCTTAATGCCTCAATGACGAATGCCACAATGTCCGGCATATCCCTCACGAGTTCAGATATTTCCGGAACGGACTTTACCAGCGCAACACTAACAAGCGCGAATATGGCAAATACAATTCTTAGTAATTCCGTTATGACAAATGCGGTCTTGACGGGTGCCACGATGACAAATGCGACGATTACGCGAACAACGTTTACCAGTGCCAATGTCCGAAGCGCGAACTTAACCGGCGCAACGTTGACAGATTCCACACTTTCCAGCGCGGATTTGTCCGGTTCCATTCTTCGTTCGGCAAACATTACGGGTTCGTCCTTCGTCGGCGCAGTCTTGGCAAACACGGATTTATCCGGCGCCACGGTAACCAACGCCAACTTCACTAACGCGAATATCCGCGGGGCGAATATAACCAACGTCGCATTCTCTCCTCTTCAGAAACTTCAATTGTTGAAGAACACGAACAATCGTGATATTGGCGGCGTCCAAGTGTCGGACGTCTCTGGTTCGGTGCTTCTTTCCGCGATTTCCGAGACATCTGTGGCATTGACGATTCCGAACATTTCCGACTCAACCATCAAGGTGATTATTCCGACCACGTCCACCAATGTCGGCGCCGCGATTCCAAATGTAACGTTGGATACCACGACGAGCGACAAGTTTTACTTTCCCATTAATACCGACGAGTATTTCCAGATTGAAGGTGTAAAATATTACGTGAGTGATGGTGTCATTAAGAGGCAGTCTGACAATGTAGAAGTATCTGTTATTAGTTATGGCAATCGGCGTATCTGGCTTATTGCCGGCTCCGTCATTGCGTCAGTCCTTGCGGTTAATACAATATCCTCTTCCACATTTACGGTTCCCTCGTATAAATTAGATTCGGATTCGCCTTTCAGTATTACGGTCGCGCCTACAAGCAATAGCCCCGCGTCGATTGTGTATTCATCCAACAATCCATCTGTTGCGACAATTCATCCGACCTCAGGTCTCATAACCATTCACAAGCAAGGTTATGTCAACTTCACCGCATCTCAGGAAGCTACTAATTTGTATGAAGATGGTTCTAAGATGAGTAATGAACTCTTTGTTAACAAGCTTATCAACTTTACGCTTACTGGTTTGAATCAGACAATTTTGATGAATACGCTCGCTTCGTTGGATGCTTCAGCGGTGTCTATGGAAAGCGCCGACGCTGTTGCGGTATTCTATGTTAAGCAGTCCGATATGATGAACGTCTTTAAGTTCCAAAGCGACTCTAATGATATGAATGATGTTGCGTCTAGCGACGTCAAATATTACGTGTTTGACCGAAACTGGCCGGCTCAACTCAAAATCAATCCTCTTCACGCGATGATGAATAAGACGGAATCTGTTAATATGTTAGGAAATGCGGAATCCTTCGCCGTGAACAAAATGCTGGTGAAGCACGACTTCATCCGTTATTTGTCGCTTCGCTTATTCAATACCATTCACGGTGTGGATTTATTCAGCAATGAGTCCGACTTGTTGGAAAACGCGGTATATGGAGGTGAAACTATCCGAAATTCAATTCACGGGTTGCTCGGAAATGTCTCTACGACATCCAGCAATGAAAGCATGTCGTATGACGTGTCTGGAAATAAGTATTTGACAAATGACGTCTCTGGAAACACAAACTTGACTCGCGAGTTGTTGCGCCAGATTGTGGCGGGTGCTCCTGAGCGTTTTGGTTCAATAACCGACGCGAATACCCCGCAGTCATTGCCATTTCAACCGGATGACACGATTAACTTCAAGGTGACGCTTCAGGCTGCTCCGGCGCAGAATTTGTTGACAGGTGTGACTGAAATCCCAACGCGCTCATATTTAGTTAAACTGGTTGTAAAATCCACTCTCAACGGTGATAATGTCAACACAGTAGTGGCGGATAGTGAAATGTATCCAAATGCTTACCCATATTCTTCGTCCGTGGTGTCATATGAACCCACTTCTGAGTCATCTTCGGTATACAACAGTTATTCTCCTCCTGCGCCTATTCCGTTTTCGCGGTTTGGATTCAATGGTTGGTATTACACCAATAGCACCGCGTGGGTTAGCGTGGCGCCGGCTGTTCGCAATCACACGAAATGGCTGGTTCCGGCGAATAATGTGAGTTCGTCTACTGTGGGCGTGCTTAAGTATATCCGTGTGAATCTGAAGATTCATAATAAGACTTCGCTGCCATTTATCTCAGTGTATACACAATCCGGGTCGTATCGCAAATATGGGCTCTTGGCAGGAGGCGACTCACTTACTAACGGAACCAAATACACGTTTTATATGAACTTTAATTCGTATACACGAGAGCCGGCTGTGATTGGTTATACCAATGTTGAGCTTAGCAACGGAATAGGCGCTGGCGGTTTCAACAATAACGAAGTCATCTCATCCATAACAGTAGAGACGGAAAGTAATGCGTCGGCGGGTTCGGTGGAGTTTACACTGGCTGGAGTCATTGTAGGCGACGTTATTTCAGGTGTTGAGCTCGAGAAGGAATATGGATTCTTGGCGAGTGTTCCAGCGGCGTATCCTTAGATGAACCGATAAATGAACCGATAAATAAACCGATAAATAAATGAACTAATGTATACGTAAATACGTATATACGTAAATACGTATTTACGTATATACATGTATATTATACAGGTATATGGCATACGACGAATCAACATCGTTTCAGTTATACGCTCTCAGTAGCGGAGAAGGATATGCCGAGAGAAGCGCAGGAAGTGTCGCACCCGACGCCGTTTTTTATGTGAAATTAAGTGATATGCGCGCGGTGTTTCAGTTCCGGCGCGGCACCGGCACCGGCACCGGCACCGGCACGGGTCTTAACGACCAGGTATTTGACGCGTCATCCGATATTCAATATTATGTATTTCGCAAATATTGGCCAACGTCGTTGAATTTAAACCCGTCCCACGCGATGTTGGACCGTGATGAGTCGACGGGGATGCTTACCCCGGGCGCGGGCGCGGGCGCAGGCACATTCAGCGCCGATAAATCTCTCGTCAAGCACGATTTCATCCGATATATTGCGCTGAACTTATTCAATACAATCCACGGCGTTGACCTATTCAGCAATGAAGAAGACATTCGCGAAAATCTAGCATATTATGGCGAGGTTGCGCGGGTGGGTATTATGTCGGTATTGGATACCGTAGGAACACTCTCAGCGGATATTACAATGTCGGTGGATAGTTCCGGGAACCGGTATTCAACCAATGAGGATACAACGGTGACAAATATCTCTCGCGAGTTAATGCGGCAAATCTCGGTGAGCGCGCCTGGGAGGTTAGGGGCGATAGACGATGCGGGGGGTGACGTCGGCGTTATCCAGAGCATACCGCTGTCTGAAAATGACACATTGAATTTTAAAGTAGTGATGGAGGCATCGCCGGGTCAGAACGCGTTGACAAATGTGGCGGTGATACCTGCGCGGACCTATAATATCAAACTGATTATGAAGGGTGGTGTCGGTGGTGGTGGCGCTTACGCGAATACAGTGGCATCCGACAGCGTTTCATTTCCGAATGGATATCCTTATGCCGAAAATGTCTATGATATATCGGCGTCCAATGCGTCGGTTGCGTCGTCTGTTTATGCGGACGGGTCGCCGCCTGTGCCTATTCCGTTGCTACGATACGGGTATCAGGGCTGGTATTATACAAATTCGGATGCGTGGGTGAATCCTGCGCCGTCGGTGCGCAATAAAATCAACTGGTATCTCCTGCCTAACTCGGCAACATCCACCGTGGGTGATTTGCGGTATGTCCGGTTGAATCTACACGTGTTTTCGTCTGTTTCTACGCCTTTTTTGACGGTATATACGAAGGCGACGGGGTCGGGTGACGCGGGGGGATGGTATAAATCCAAGCGCGTCTATGTCGTCGCGAATGCGGCCGCTACGTTGAGTAACAACACCAATTATTGTTTTTATATGAATTGGAACGGATATTCGGTTGCGCCGTTTACGGTCGCGCATTCGGATGTTGCGTTGTCGTTGACGACGGTGGGGGGCAGCAGCGGCGCAGTGGGGGCGTTCGGTAGTGGCGAGGTGTTGTTCGCGTATTCTATCGGGACGGATAGCGGGTCTGCGCGCGGGAATGTAGAGTTTATTCTCTCGGGTGTGGTTGTCGGGGAAGCCGGAGGTAGCGGAGGCAGCGGTTCCGTAACCGAGAAGGAATATGGGTATATACCCGTGTAGACATACTCCGCGTAATCATAATCATCAATGAAATGTATCGTTTGTAATACACTTCATTTTACTAGTAGTAAGCACTTCACGTGTCAATGCGTGTCTTCATATAGTTTCTTCCGCAATTCCGCAATCTCTCGCTTCATCTCTTTGACTTCATTCACAAGCAGCGCAAACATCGGTGTATAATGGATTGACTGATAATGCTCGTCGTCTTTATTTCCAACGACAAGGTTAGGGAATACTTCCTGGACTTCGTGTGCGATGAACCCGTATTCATATTTATGAAGCAGTTTGTTGTAATACATAACGGGTCGTAGACCGTCAAGTGTGGGGAGGTTCGGCGTGGCGGAAAGTGAGGTGATATGGTCCTTGATACGATAATCACTCACGTTGTTGATGCCGAGTGTCTTAATGACACCGCTCACGTCAAGCGCATAACTTATATCTGGTGTAGCGATGCCGATGCCGACAGTGCCGTTGACATAATAAATATTAGTGGATGCGGTGACAAACGCCCACGGGGATGCTGCGCCGGTTGAACCCGTGGTTCCGTTGGGACCCGTTGCGCCGATGGCCGCGAAGGCGCCGTTGAGGCCGGTAGTTCCTTGGGGGCCTTGGGGTCCAGTGGCGCCGGTGTTTCCTCGTGGTCCGGTGGGTCCGGTGGGTCCTGTTCCACCCGTGGTTCCGGTGGGTCCTGTGGCGCCGGTGTTACCTTGGGGTCCGGTCGCGCCTGTATTCGCCGCAGTTCCCGGTGTTCCTTGAGGCCCCGTGTCGCCTGTGTTGCCTTGGGGTCCCGTTGTCCCTGTGGTTCCCGTGGGTCCTGTGGCGCCGGTGGGCCCTGTGGGGCCGGTGCTGCCTGTGGTGCCTGTGGGTCCGGTGCTGCCTGTGGGCCCTGTGGGTCCGGTGCTGCCTGTAGGGCCGGTAGGTCCCGTGGGCCCGGTAGGTCCCGTGGCGCCGGTAGGTCCGGTGGGTCCGGTGGATCCCGTGGGTCCGGTGGGTCCGGTGGTTCCCGTGGGTCCAGTGGATCCGGTATTCGCCGCAGTTCCAGGTGCTCCCTGTTGTCCTGTGGGTCCGGTGGGTCCTGTGGGTCCTGTTGCGCCCGTAGGTCCAGCTTCCGCATAACCCACCGCGATATTTTGTATCGTGTCGTTTTGCGCGGCGAGTGAGAAATAACCACGCAATTGCCGCTGTGATGCGGGGGTTGCCACGTCGGTATATACTTCGGCGCCATTACGGAAGAACCGTGTATACGAAACCGTAACGATTAACATAAATATATCATTGACAGCGTAGGTTCCGGTGGTTGTCGCGACATTATTTACGACTGTGCTATAACTTGTGCTACCTGACGCAAATAGAAAATTGTAATAGGGGGTGGTGGATGCGGATATATCTGTGAAACCGATAACACGGAGGTTGCCTGTGGTGGCAGGCGAGAACGTAATAAACCCAGTGAAATAAGACTCATCCGTGATAACATTTTCACTTGAACCCGTCGCCGATGTTTTCTGAATAGAGTTTCGGGTAGGGAATGTAAAACTGGCGGCACTTCCTGATGCGGGGGTCAGTGTGAACAATGCGGGTCCTGCGGCACCCGTAGGTCCGGTGCCGCCTGTCGGTCCTGTCGGTCCTGTGCCGCCTGTTGGTCCTGTGGGACCGGTAGGACCGGTGGGGCCGGTGGGGCCGGTGCCGCCCGTTGGTCCTGTAGGTCCTGTGGGTCCAGTAGGTCCGGTGGGTCCTGTGCCGCCTGTGGGGCCAGTAGGTCCGGTAGGTCCAGTCGGTCCGGTGCCGCCTGTAGGTCCGGTGGGGCCGGTAAACCCTTGGGGTCCGGTGGGTCCTGTGCCGCCTGTGGGTCCGGTAGGTCCGGTGCCGCCGGTGGGTCCGGTAGGTCCGGTTCCTCCCGTAGGGCCAGTAGGTCCGGTGCCGCCTGTAGGTCCGGTAGGTCCGGTAGGCCCGGTAGGTCCGGTGCCGCCGGTGGGTCCGGTAGGTCCGGTAGGTCCTGTAGGGCCGGTGGGGCCTGTCGGTCCAGTTGCGCCCTTTACACCCGCCAACCCGAAACTCACGTGACACGCGTGGGCATTAGCCATATTTGAATCAGAAATAATATTTGTCACTGTGAATACATACCATCCGGTGGAATTCGCGTCTTGGACAGTAGCGCTTGTCAGCCGAAATAATATAAACCGGGAATTGTCTTCAACATCTTGGATTTTAATTGTTCCGAGGTCATTGGTTTGTCCGTATAACGCGAGTGATGCGAAAAACGGTGAAATGACTGAACCAGCACCTGCGCTATCGGTATTGCTGATATAAATCTGGGTTGCGCCTGATTGCGTAGATTGGTTATACTTGAAATTACCCACTCCCGGGTTAGATAACTCGGTATTTACCGCATTAAGCGTATACCTGAATGTATTCTCTGATGTTGCTGCTGCGCCTATGGGTCCAGTAGGGCCGGTAGGTCCGGTGGGTCCGGTGCCGCCTGTTGGGCCAGTGGGGCCTGTAGGTCCCGTGGGTCCTGTAGGGCCGGTCTCTCCCGTTGGTCCCGTTGGTCCTGTGGGTCCTGTAGGTCCGGTGCCGCCTGTTGGTCCTGTCGGGCCGGTGGCTCCAGTAGGTCCTGTGGGGCCGGTAGGGCCGGTCCCTCCCGTTGGTCCCGTTGGTCCTGTGCTGCCAGTAGGACCTGTGGGTCCAGTGGGACCGGTAGGGCCTGTGCCGCCTGTGGGTCCAGTGGGTCCGGTGGCGCCGGTTGGGCCTGTCGGTCCGGTCTCTCCCGTTGGTCCCGTTGGTCCAGTGGGTCCGGTGGGTCCGGTGGCGCCTGTGGGGCCGGTGCCGCCTGTGGGTCCGGTAGGTCCGGTGGGTCCTGTGGGTCCAGTGGGTCCCGTGGGGCCTGTGGCGCCAGTAGGTCCCGTAGGTCCAGTAGGTCCTATCGGTAAATAACCATAGGATATATTTGTCACAGAGTCGTTTTGCGTAAGCATTCCGAAGAATCCGCGGAACGTTGAGAGAATATTCGGCGTGGAATAAAGAAGCACTCCGTTCTTGTAGAAACCCGCGTGGACTGAAGTGACTAGAATCGTGAATGTGTCATTTATGGTATAACTAGTCGGGTTATTCGCCGATGAAACACTTACATTATTTACATACATGAACAACTGATTTGCGCCCGAGTTGGCAAAATTAAAGTGGTAATACGATGTGGTTCCGTCGTCATCTGTGAGACCTACAATGCGCGATACATTCACTTGGGGCACTTTAAATGTTATATACACGAACTGATAGGCCTCTACGGTTAGGCATTTGTCAATGGATGTCGTTGTTGGGCCTGATTTGAAAACTGTGTTTGACCTAGGGAACTCAAATGCTGATTCATACCCTGCGGCTGCGACGAGTGTGAATTGCGCGGGTCCAGCATTACCGGTGGGGCCGGTGGGGCCAGTGGGCCCGGTGGGGCCTGTGGGGCCGGTGGGTCCGGTGGGTCCGGTGGGCCCGGTGGGGCCTGTCGGTCCGGTTGGGCCGGTGGGTCCAGTATTTCCGAATAGACCGGCTGGTGTAAATGAAACAAGGATAATTTCATCATTGTATGCGATGTTGTCATAATCAATAAATGACAGTGTCAGTGTATAATACCCGGTTGAGTTAACAACATTTGTGAGACGGCCGTTCCATCGACGACTTGAGTCGGAATAGGCTTGGAGAGTGACTGAACCATAATAATTGGCTGAACCAAATGATGTCATTCCGTTGAACCAACCACTACTTTCGCGACCATTGGCGTCATTGACGTCAATATACAGAGATACACTTCCTGGCGTTTGGTCATTCCATGCTCGGCTTAAACGGGCGTATCCACTTCCTGGGTCGGCGGCGGTGGTGGTTGTGCTGAAAGAATACATTTTGGTATATCCGGCGTATGGACCGCGTTCGCCTGTAGGTCCGGTGCTGCCTGTAGGTCCGGTGCTGCCTGTAGGTCCTGTGCTGCCTGTGCTGCCTGTAGGTCCTGTGCTGCCTGTAGGTCCTGTGCTGCCTGTTGGGCCTGTGCTGCCTGTTGGTCCGGTGCTGCCTGTAGGTCCGGTGCTGCCTGTCGGTCCGGTGGCGCCTGTTGGTCCGGTGGCGCCTGTTGGTCCGGTGGCGCCTGTGGGTCCGGTGGCGCCTGTGCTGCCTGTGGGTCCGGTGGCGCCTGTAGGTCCGGTGCTGCCTGTGCTGCCTGTTGGTCCGGTGTCGCCTGTTGGTCCGGTGGCGCCTGTAGGTCCGGTGGCGCCTGTTGGTCCGGTGCTGCCTGTTGGTCCTGTGCTGCCTGTAGCACCGGTTGGTCCTGTGGCTCCCATCGGCCCGGTGGCTCCCATCGGCCCGGTAGCTCCCATCGGCCCGGTAGCTCCCATCGGCCCGGTGGGCCCTGTCCCGCCATTCCCACTAAAATCAATCGTGAGAGATTTATTACCCGACACATCAACTGCTCCTGTTATGGCGATATTTTTCCCCGACTTGAAATTCACAGTATCTAATCCGTTCGCTGTTAATGCTAGTTGACCGTCTACTTCCCAATATTTGAATGTGCTATTCATTGTCACTTTAACTGTATCAGCGGGACCTTGAACGACATCAAATCCCGCATCTTGGTCAAACAATAAATTGGTTATGGAATAATAGCCCGTTACACCGCCGTTGGCGCCCGTAACTCCAACAAATAATGAATTTCCGACACCCGTTGGTCCGTTTTGGCCGGTTGGGCCGATTTCGCCATTACTGCCCGCCTGGCCTGCGCTTCCAGTGGGTCCGATGGGTCCGATGGGTCCGATAAGACCAGTGGGTCCGATGATACCAGTAGGTCCGATGGGTCCGACAGGACCGTCAATACCATCCAAATTCACATTGTAAATAACCGATGACGTAAATACACCATTGACATTTTGTATATTTGAAATATCAATAACTCCGGTGCTTGTGCTGTAGCCGTTGACAGTTCCTTCAAACGAGTTCGCGCGGGTGACCGATGAAACCACGATGACCGAATTTCCCGGAATATAAGACAATCCAGATGATACGGTGAGAGAAACCTGGCCATTCGTGGTGGGTGTTATAACAACTGCGTTCGTGGTTGCGGTGTTAAAAATATTGCCGGATAAACCGGTGGGACCTTGTGGACCCGTTGGGCCGTATGCGCCGGTTGGACCATCAATACCGTCCAGATTTACATTGTATATTTTTGATGCGCCGCCGTTGTAGGTTCCCTTGATGTTCGTTATTCCGGTGATGGTTATGATGCCTGTGTTATTGTCGTAAGAGAGAACCGTTCCTTCAAACCGATTATTGAAATTGGTTGAATCCACGACGACGACACTATTTCCGGAAATATACGCATAACCCGGTCCGATATTAAATGAAAGGTCCTGGCCGGATGAAGGGGCGATTGTGATACTGGTGGTTGAACTTGTATTATATTTATCGCCGGCTATGCCTTGGGGGCCGGTCGGTCCGGTGGCGCCTGTGGGTCCTGTAGGTCCAGTGGCGCCTGTGGGTCCGGTGCTGCCTGTAGGTCCGGTGCTTCCTGTGCTGCCTATAGGCCCGGTCCCTCCCGTGCTGCCTGTGGGGCCTGTGCTGCCTGTGCTGCCTGTGGGGCCTGTGCTGCCTGTGGGGCCTGTGCTGCCTGTGCTGCCTGTAGGTCCAGTAGATCCGGTGCTGCCTGTAGCACCGATGCTGCCGGTAGGTCCGGTAGGGCCTGTTTCCCCCGTGGGACCGGTTGGTCCGGTGCTGCCCGTCGGTCCGGTGCTGCCTGTGGGTCCAGTGGCGCCCGTGGGTCCAGTAGGTCCGGTGGATCCTGTGGCACCCGTGGGGCCTGTAGAGCCTGTGGGGCCTATCTCCCCCGTGGGACCGGTTGGTCCGGTGCTGCCTGTCGGTCCGGTGCTGCCCGTCGGACCTGTGGCTCCAGTGGGACCTGTGCTGCCCGTCGGACCTGTGGCTCCAGTGGGACCTGTGCTGCCCGTGGGACCTGTAGGTCCGGTGCTGCCCGTGGGACCTGTAGACCCAGTGGGTCCGGTAGGTCCGGTGGCACCCGTGGGTCCGGTAGGCCCTGTTTCGCCTTGAGGGCCTGTAGGTCCAGTGCTGCCTGTAGGTCCAGTGGCGCCTGTAGGTCCAGTAGGTCCGGTGCTGCCAGTTGGACCGGTGGCGCCTGTAGTTCCGGTAGGCCCTGTTTCGCCTCCCTGTCCAGTAGAGCCAGTGGGACCGGTGGGCCCGGTTGTTCCAGTGGGACCGGTAGGGCCTGTCGCGCCTTGAGGGCCTACCGGTCCAACTAGACCGAGTGATGTATGGAGGTGTGTGTATGTGGCCGAACTTTGGAAATAAATATAAGCTTGATGTGTGGTTCCCACATTATTATTGAACGCATACATTTGGATTTGTAAATAGGGTTGGACATAGGAACCGATGCTTGTATAAGGAACATATAGACTTGCTGTGTATTCAGTAATAGCCGCATTTAAATTAATGATTGCGTTTGTTGATGTCCCGCCGACTTTAACGACGTTTGAAGGTAAATTAACGGGTGGGATGGTTGCGGCATTTACGGTATCCACAATAGTCGTTCCTGGAACCTGGGGATGAAGAAGTGCGCCTGCGTCGATGATATACGCGGAATAATATACGACCAAATGCCCGACATCGTTCGCATCTCGTGCTGTCGCGAAAAAGTTGAGGTCCCACATACCAGATGTTAAAAATGGTTGACTCGTGAAATCGGAAATAAGACCGGCCATATTTGCTGGAATAGCTACAACGCCATTAATGTCTATGAAAAAACTATTCTGCGCCGCCGCATTTGGAGTCAGTGATAACTGGTTCAGTGTAGCCCCGCCGCCGTTTTGGCGGTTCAAAAATAACACCAAACCACCACTGCCTTGGATTCCTTGGGGTCCGGTTGTGCCGGTTGGACCCATCGGTCCGGTATATCCTTGTGGTCCGGTGGGGCCTGTGGCGCCTGTGGTGCCTGTCGGTCCGGTTTCGCCTTGAGGGCCTGTGGGTCCTGTGGGTCCGGTAGGTCCTGTGGGGCCGGTAGGTCCAGTGGGTCCGGTGGCGCCTGTGGGTCCGGTGGGACCGGTGGGGCCAGTGGGTCCCGTTTCGCCTTGAGGACCTGTGGGGCCGGTGCTGCCAGTGGATCCGGTTGGTCCTGTGGGTCCGGTAGGTCCGGTGGCTCCTGTCGGTCCGGTGGCGCCCGTGGGTCCTGTAGGTCCCGTTTCGCCAGTGGGGCCGGTAGGTCCAGTGGGTCCTGTCGGTCCAGTGGGTCCGGTGGCGCCTGTCGGTCCGGTGGCGCCTGTCGGTCCGGTGGCGCCTGTCGGTCCGGTGGGTCCGGTGGGGCCGGTAGGGCCAGTGGGGCCGGTAGGGCCTGTCTCTCCCGTGGGTCCGGTAGGTCCTGTGGGTCCTGTGGGTCCGGTGCCGCCGGTAGGTCCGGTGCCGCCTGTAGGTCCGGTGCCGCCTGTAGGTCCGGTGCCGCCTGTAGGTCCGGTGCCACCTGTAGGTCCGGTGCCGCCTGTAGGTCCGGTGCCTCCTGTAGGTCCGGTGCCGCCTGTAGGTCCTGTTGGTCCGGTTTCGCCAGTAGGTCCGGTAGGTCCAGTGGGGCCGGTTTCGCCAGTAGGTCCGGTAGGTCCGGTAGGTCCGGTAGGTCCGGTGCCGCCGGTGGGTCCTGTTGGTCCAGTTGGTCCGGTGCTGCCTGTTGGTCCGGTAGGTCCGGTGCCGCCTGTTGGTCCGGTAGGTCCTGTGCTGCCTGTAGGGCCGGTAGGGCCAGTCGGGCCGGTAGGGCCAGTTGGGCCGGTAGGGCCTGTCGGTCCAGTGGGTCCGGTGGGGCCGGTCTCTCCCGTTGGTCCTGTAGGTCCGGTAGGTCCGGTAGGGCCTGTGGGTCCGGTAGGTCCGGTAGGGCCTGTGGGTCCGGTAGGTCCGGTAGGTCCGGTAGGGCCTGTGGGTCCGGTAGGGCCTGTGGGTCCGGTCCCTCCCGTTGGTCCAGTGGGGCCGGTGCTGCCTGTGGGGCCATCAATACCATCCAAATTCACATTATACACCACATTTATCGCGGGTCCAAAGGCACCTTCTATGTTCTTGATGTTGTTAATGGTAATCGCGCCGCTTTGTTTATTATAAGTGGAAACATATCCCTCAAACCGGTTGGCGGGTGTAACTGAATCCACAACAATCACTGAATTACCAGTTATATACGCAAGGGTGGTGTCTACCGTAAATGAAACACTTCCGCCTATTGCGGGTGCGGGGGGGCTAATGGCGATGGCTGTGGTTGTTTTCGTATTATATCTGTCGCCATCCATACCTGTGGGTCCGGTAGGTCCGGTAGGTCCGGTGCTGCCGGTGGGACCATCAATACCATCCAAATTCACATTATAGACGACATTTATCGCGGGTCCAAATGCGCCCTCTATGTTCTTGATGTTGTTAATTGTAATCGCGCCGCTTTGTTTATTATAAGCGGAAACATACCCCTCAAACCGGTTGGTGGGTGTCACTGAATCCACAACAATCACTGAATTACCAGTTATATACGCAAGAGTGGGGTCTACCGTAAATGATACACTTCCACCTATTGTAGGTACGGGAGAAGTAATGGCGATGGCCGTTGTTGTTTTCGTATTATATCTGTCGCCGTCCATACCCGTGGGTCCGGTGGGTCCAGTAGGTCCAGTGGCGCCTGTGGGTCCAGTGCTGCCCGTTGGTCCAGTGGGTCCGGTGGGTCCTGTGGGGCCGGTCGGTCCCGTTGGTCCAGTGGGTCCGGTGGGTCCTGTGGGGCCGGTGGCCCCCGTTGGTCCAGTGGGTCCGGTTGCGCCTGTGGGTCCTGTGGCGCCTGTCGGTCCTGTGGGTCCGGTTGCGCCTGTGGGTCCGGTGGCGCCTGTCGGTCCTGTGGGGCCGGTGGGGCCGGTGGGGCCGGTGGCGCCTGTCGGTCCAGTGGGGCCGGTGCCTCCCGTCGGTCCTGTGGGTCCGGTGGCTCCCGTTGGTCCTGTGGGTCCTGTGGGGCCGGTAGGTCCTGTCCCTCCGGTGCCTCCCGTCGGTCCTGTGGATCCCGTGGGCCCGGTGCCTCCTGTCGGTCCCGTGGGCCCGGTGCTCCCTGTAGGTCCCGTAGGTCCTGTCGGTCCCGTAGGTCCAGTGGGTCCTGTAGGTCCCGTTGGTCCTGTAGGTCCGGTGGGACCGGTAGGTCCCGTTGGTCCAGTGGGTCCCGTTGGTCCTGTAGGTCCTGTGGGGCCGGTCCCTCCCGTTGGTCCTGTGGGGCCGGTGGCTCCTGTGGGTCCTGTGGGGCCGGTCGGGCCTGTTGGTCCCGTTGGTCCTGTGGGTCCTGTGGGTCCTGTGGGGCCGGTAGGTCCCGTTGGTCCCGTTGGTCCTGTTGGTCCTGTGGGTCCAGTGGGTCCAGTGGGGCCGGTAGGTCCAGTGGGGCCAGTGGGTCCAGTAGGGCCGGTGGGGCCTGTTGGGCCAGTGGGGCCGGTGGGGCCAGTGGGGCCAGTGGGGCCGGTGGGACCAGTGGGTCCGGTTGGGCCTGTGGGTCCGGTGGGTCCGGTGGGTCCGGTGGGTCCGGTTGGGCCTGTGGGTCCTGTGGGTCCGGTGGGTCCTGTAGGGCCAGTGGGTCCTGTCGGGCCGGTCGGGCCTGTCGGGCCAAAATCGGTAACGTGAATTGCGCCACTCATTGACGAGTGAAACATACAAGCATAATATAATGGGGGTGCGTCAAACGCCACCTCTATAATAATTATACCTGAGTCGGTCCCGTTATTTGTGACAGATGTGTTGTTATAAATGTTATTTGAATCATACGCACCGGGGACTGTCTGGATCCAAAATGGATGCCCGGGAGCATTCACATTAATAACATAACGGTGTCCTCTGATAAACGATAATCTCGGATTATTCGCACCGTTTATTACATAACTTCCAGAACCGCTATTTGTTACATTAAATGTAATACCCCCGCTCAATCCTTTTTCTCCCGTGGGGCCGGTAGGGCCGGTGGAACCAGTAGGGCCGGTAGGGCCGGTAGGTCCGGTGGGGCCGGTAGGGCCGGTGGGCCCATCCAACGCATCCAAATTCACATTATAATATGTTGAATAACCTGGTTCAAAAAAACCGCTTATTTTTTGGATTTTGTATATAACAATCCTTCCGGTGGTAACATTGTAACTGTCAACAATACCTTCAAAAAAACGTTTATCCCCCACCGTAAAATCAAATGGATCAGCTACAACTACTGAATTGCCTGTAATATACGATAAATTACCGGGTAGTTGTAAAACCACACTTCCACCCCATGTGGGTAAAATGGATAAGGCCTGGGTAGTTGTTGTATTATATACATTACCATCACGACCTATGGGTCCAGTAGAACCCGTTGTTCCAATTCCTCCACCAAGACCCGTTGGGCCTATAGTACCAGTGGGTCCGGTGGCGCCTGTGGGTCCGGTGGCGCCTGTGGGTCCTGTGGGTCCTGTGGGTCCGGTGGGTCCGGTGGGTCCGGTGGCGCCCGTGGGTCCGGTGGGTCCGGTGGCGCCCGTGGGTCCAGTGGGTCCGGTGGTTCCGGTTGCGCCCATTGCGCCGGTGGGTCCAGTGGCACCCGTAGGACCGGTGGAACCCGTAGGACCGGTGGGTCCGGTCACGCCAGTGGGTCCGGTGGCACCCGTAGGACCGGTGGGTCCAGTGGAACCCGTAGGACCGGTGGCACCCGTAGGACCAGTGCTGCCTGTAGGACCGGTGGGTCCGGTCACGCCAGTGGGTCCGGTGGGTCCGGTGGGTCCGGTGGTTCCTGTGGGTCCGGTGGGACCTGTGCTGCCGGTGGGTCCAGTAGGTCCCGTGGGACCAGTACCGCCAGTGGGTCCAGTAGGACCAGTGCTGCCAGTTGGACCGGTTGAACCCGTATTCGCGGCCTTACCATCAGCACCCGTTACACCGGTAACACCAGTAGCGCCGGTAGGACCCACACCGACCGAATAAATGTCAAGTGTGGATTCGCCCAACCAGTTGTTGGTATTAGATGACATAATATTAAATGACAAGTCTACCGCAGGAGGCGCAGCCGGCGTCGCTACAATAGAAATGCTGTTTATATTTAGCGGGTCAGCCCCCAACTTTGCGTGATGGATGATATAGCACGACCATTTTTGAATAAACGGCGTTGAGAGATTGTTTGATACATCGCTGAAATATCCACCCGTTCCTTCAATCACGTGTCCTTTTTGCTCGGGTGTGTTGTAAATACGAAACGTCATAACCATTTCAACTGAACTTAGATCCGTGGGTGGGGGAATAATCATAACCTGACTACCCGAATTATCCATCCTGTTTACATAGTTTGCGGTGCTGGATTCCGTCATATAGTAGTAGTTACTCATAACGAAGTCATCATTAATAATCACGCATATGCTATACGGAGCATTAAACGCACGTCCACTAGTGAGGGTTGTCGCATCATTCCTCTTTCCGCGAAAGGTGGCGAAATAGAAATTATTGGTTTGTTTGATATTTAGGTCGCCATTTCTCAAACGCCACGTGGTCTGGCCCGGGAGAACAAATCCGGTTTTTACGAGACCCGCAATTGGACCCTGTGGGCCAGTTGGGCCCGTTGGCCCCGTTGAACCCGTCGGCCCGGTCGCACCCGTTGGACCATCAATACCGTCCAAATTTACATTATAAACCACTGGTGCGTCCTGGTCGTCGCCGTAATACGTGCCTTGGATGTTTTGTGTGCGGTATAGCAGTAACCGACCGGTCGCGGATGTATACTCTTTCACAGTTGCTTCAAAATAACGAATGGTGGGTTGTGTGCTATCCGTTACAACCACGGAATTTCCGGTGATATAGGATAAGTAAGGCTCCACGTCTAGGGTCACTTCTCTATAGTATATAAATGGTAGTTGAACCAGCGGATCTTTCAGTGTAATCGGATTAGGAATATATACAATTTGCCCTCTTTCATCGGTGGCTTGAATAGATGTTCGTGTGAGGTATCTATCTCCGCGAGGTCCAGTGACACCGGTGGGGCCTGTTGGTCCGGTGGGGCCCGTTGGTCCTGTGGGGCCTGTTGGTCCGGTAGGTCCGGTGGGGCCGGTGGGGCCTGTTGGTCCGGTGGGTCCGGTGGGGCCGGTGGGGCCCGTTGGACCAGTAGGACCAGTCGCACCTGTAGGACCCGATAAACTAAAACTGATATATACGTGTGGTTCAAGCTCATTAAAATTGGTAATTGGGCCTACATTTTGGACGTCCATTTTATAATAAAGATTTCCGGATGGGTCCAGACCAACCCGAGTAACACCGGTATTCATCAACTTATACATCATAAATTTGTTGTAATCAATCGCGCTTTGTATTTTAAGATAACCATATTTGTCGGATGAAGCATATTCGTTGATTGTGTCTAAAAATGCGAAGATATTATTGCCGGAAATATCACTGATGTCTGTCCCAAATGCGTCTTGGACGAAATTGATACTGTTAATATAAATTATGGTGGAATCGGATTGTATTGTGTTTGAAAACCGAAATGTTCCAGCTCTCGGAAGATTTGAACCAGAAGGAAGCGCGACTTTATAGCGAAACGTATTTGCGGCAACGGATGCGGCGCCGACCGCGCCGGTAGGTCCAGTAGAACCGGTGGGACCGGTAGGTCCGGTCATTCCCATCGGACCGGTGGCACCTTTGGCCCCTTTATATCTCGCCCTGCCATCCATACCGGTTACACCCGTAGGACCGGTGGGACCTGGTTGTCCCGGACTACCTTGTTGGAAGGTCCAACCACCGAGACCAGTAGGGCCAGTAGGGCCAGTGTTATCACTCATTTATTATATTGCGTATCTGTCTTGATAAATGTGATTGTTTTTTATATTACGATAATGACAGATATATAATATTATTATATATGTATATTATACTTATTAAATTTAAGTAAAGATACATACGCATTATCTACCTATCTATTTATCTTGTTATGAGTTCTCGTGGATGCTTTGAAAATAGAACTTTTCATATTTATACGGAACATAATAAGAATCCGCAGTGTTGTAATGAGTCTAGTGACTATATCCAAAAAGTCAAATTTGCTGCTGTAATTAACCATACGTGTTCAAAAGTGTCTCAGGCGACAAGTGGGCTTTCGTCAGATGTCATTGCGCGGACGTTTGGCGTAAGATATCCGAATTATCAGCTTCGGAATGACACCTTTGATATTTCTTGTAATAAGGTTATGATATAGGCGGTGGCGATGACGGCGGCGATGACGGCGGCGTTCAATTACGCCGGAGGATTTTACCAATACAAGTTCCACAGCAGAATATTCCGAAAACTGAACCGATAACAATGGCGATGAACACCATTATAGACATCTAAATTGATTATGTAGGTAGTAAAATTGAAATGATTTATATATAGTATGGATAATATGTCGGCCTTATAACTGAAGAAGAATACGAAAATGATTGAATATGGATTGTCTGTCTCTGTCTCTTTGGATGGAACCCCTCGCACTCCTCATTGTTGTGACTATGGTCCGTCGCCGGTGAATAATGCGCCCCGCAAATATATGTCATTTGGCGACTTCGTCGGTGGCGGCGGCGGCGGTGGCGGTGGCGGTGGCGACAGTATCTCACCCCGTGTCTTGTTTTCAGATGTAGCGGTTGTTGCTGCTGCGCGTCGTTTGGACTTTTCGTCTCTTCCTTTGAATACTTCTGATTTGTCGCCAGTGTCCTTTGCGTCGGCGTCGGTGGCGTCGGCTTCGGTGGCGGCGGCGTCAGTGGGGGATTGCAGTGTTTGTTATAACGTTCTTCCGGCACGTTCCAACCATGTATTTACTTTGTGCGGTCATTTGTTTTGTGTGCGTTGTGTATTGAAGTGGTGGGATACGAACTCTACCTGCCCGATTTGTCGTGCGGAATTGTTTGAGTCGGTGGACGTTGATGACGACGTGAGTGTGGGAACGGCAGCAGGAGGAGGAGCGGGCGCGGACGCGG
>Ga0209550_10001528_pt1 | contig 22149 bp, 15 predicted proteins | sample LauGreSuBDMM15SN_2_FD_187567 | JGI IMG/M metagenome (GOLD analysis project Ga0209550, IMG submission 187567) | Freshwater lake microbial communities from Lake Michigan, USA - Su13.BD.MM15.SN (SPAdes) (version 5) | ecosystem: Environmental > Aquatic > Freshwater > Lake | place: Lake Michigan... | reverse complement strand
ATACAGTTTGAAAATAATGGAAATACAATATATGGATTGAAATCATCTACCTTTTTTTGTATTTTATAATAATTATATCATCCAAAATTAAAGCAGTTCCAAATAATTTGTGGGAATGAGGCAGAGAAAGTCAATTGTACATACTGGTGAAAAATTGAAACAATTTATATGATATTTATAGTACTAATACATACATATCATATTTTTGAAAATGTCGTTACAACAAATCGCATTTACTCAACATATTGCAAATTTACTGAATGGTACAACGGAAACATTGATATGGGAAGAACAATTCTTGAAAAAAGCATTTGCAGAATTACAACAATATTCCATAGAAACTAATCATGAACATAGCATACAAATATACAAGATTATATTCATGAGAAAACTGAAACAATTTTATAACTTTATACGAAGTATTCAAAGTATCTATAGTCAATTTGCTATCGATATATTGGAGTTAAATATGATGAATCATATCATTCATACAGTGGATTGTATAAAAGTGGTAATGGCATCGTTTCGGAATACATGTATTATTTTGAACAGGAATAAACCAGATGATAAAACAAATATCATATTGTGAAAAACAAAATAAACTGGTAAATACATAACTATTATAATGAATACCAATATTTATCATCAAGTATGTTCATTAGGACCATTTTGTCACAGCGCTAATTTATTGCAACGATTAAATCTTAAAATCGTATCATTTCCATTTGACTGGATATTTTCAAATCCATTAATCATTGCGAATTGTATTGAAACTAATTTTCGTTTTTTTTTAGATAAAAGCTATTTTATGTTTGATGCTAGTGCAAATCACCAACAAAATAAATATTATGTTGATCATTTTCATATAACCAATCCATTGTTTCCACATAGTAATCCTTTACATCAAGAAACATTGGAGCATTTTCAACGATGTATCCAACGGTTTCATATATTATTGAATTGTCCAGATAAAAAATTATTTATTATCAGTTATATGGTAACGTATACAGAAAAGGTAGATAGCGATTATATAGAAAAACTAAAAATACTGAATCGCATACTCTCTGTAAATACTACCAATTATGATATTTTATGTATCATCAATACACCAAAACAAGCTGTACAAAGTTCAGTATTTAGTACACTTGGTGAAAATATAATTATTTTAGAATTACATACCTTCAGTATTAGTCACGGTGTATTTTTCTTAAACGAAGACGACAATATTTTTTTGCAGAACATCATAAGGAACAAATTTGCATTCGACATCCAGAACATTTATACAGATGTACATAAATAGGAATCCTAATTTATATCTGTTTCGTTTTTCAAGAACCATTTCATTTTTTTCCTGTAATTTAATTGCGTGATATCATATTTGTTGCTCATAAAACCGATAAAATAATCATCATACACAGAGTGCATAATATTAATATCTTCATGTAATGCCTTAATCATTTGGGAATGAAATAACGGATTTAATGTATGACTGGTTAAAAAATTACGATACAATTCATAATGCAAAATAGATTCTGTTTTACTAACAGGATAACAATGGGTGATGATTGTTTTGACTAAGTGATTGGCGGTTACACGTGTTACTGTTGTATCTGGTAAGTGAAATTCGTTTTCTACTATGACAAACTTAGCCCCGCCTAATCGACGAGACATACTACTAAAACCTGAAGTGTAATGGAAAGTCGTTTTTCCAGATAAAGGATCCAAATCTTCATATTGTATTTTGAAAGGAACTGGTGATAACGGGTTACCAAACGAATGGACATAACTGATATGCATCATATCTAACACATTCTCAGTCACCATACTAAAAGGTCTTTTCATACAGAGTTTACCGGATATGCGAACAAATTTTTTATCAGATGCTTCAGGAGGAATATAAATAGTATGATTGTAGGTGATGCCAGTATTCGAATTGATATCATAGGTTGGCCTCATGAAAATATCATCATTCAATTCTTTCAACTCAAATTGCGGGGCTCCAAATAAACCACCAGTAACATCAGGACAGCCTGGTATATTTTCAACAAGGCCGTTTTTATATTCCCATCCATGATAAGGACATTGTAGGCAATTATTATTTAACAATGTACCACGTGATAATGATGCTCCTCTGTGTACGCAAATATCACTTATAGCAACGAACTTATGAAACTTATCCTTATAAATAGCTATTGGAAAATCATTAAATACAATTTTTTTAGGGGACGAACATTGTAACTCGTTTTTATTGGCTATTTTCCAAAACAATGGCAACGAGGTACTATATTTGGCGGAAGTCGGTTTCGTGATAATGAACGATTTCGACGAAGATACAACAATATGTATGATAAAAAAAAATAGCAACATATTTTGTATTTTTTGTTTTCATATATTTATATACGTATAAAAAATAGTTTATACAATACTTACAAACTATTTACATTCTTGTACATACTATTTTATTTTTTACTTTTTTTCAGTACTTTTTGAGGAACACTATTGACAATCTTTTCACGACTTTGTTTATATTTCATATATTCGTCTTCAAATTTTTGTAATTCTAGTAACCACATAGTAGTGAGTTGTGTATTCTTCAATATTTGTAGTTCTTTTACAACTTCGTCTTTATCTTGTATAATTTTCTGAACACGTTGTTTATTCATATTATGCATAGGCATTCTGGTCAAATAATCATATTTATCGTCGATTTTATCATATTGTTTCGATGTAAGTAATTGGTCAGTATCTTCATCGTCTAACATTTTACGTAAATCAATCGTATTATTCACAACTTCCGAAATAAACTTGGCTCTATTATTCATTTCTTGTACTTTCGCTTCCATGTTCCGTAACATGGCTTCTTTTCGCTTTCTATACATATCCATACGGACTAAGTAATAATCATCTATTACTTCTACAATTGACTTATATTTATGCAATTGCATTTTCGAGTTAAACATATTCATATTGGTGATACCAATGGTAGTGGTTAATTTCAAAAGCTTTTCTACACCGTTTACGCCCGTAACAGGATCCACTTCTGCTTCTAATTCTTGTATTTTTCCTTTTGTAAAATGAATGGTTATATGTACAATCACTTCAGTCGACATATTGACGAAATCTTTGACACAACACTCCGACTTCTTTTTACCGTCACATAAGTCTTCTAAATACGATAAATAGTTCATGGTCCATGTTCCAATCGGCAATTCAGTCACTACCACTTTATCATCGGCTATTTTTTCATATACTCCTTTGATGTGATATTTGCCATCTTTGTTTACAACTGTACCTTTGAAACCTTCATAGTAAGGGGTAAAGTTTATATTTTGAAAATCGTGATTACCTTGTAATTTAGACTTTAAATATCGAACTAATTCCTGAGGATTATAAGACGGGATATTACACGAAAATCCTGTACCGATTCCCGAAATTCCATTCACTAATGCAAAGGGAATAATAGGCACGTAAAATTCGGGTTCCACTAATTGTCCATCATCATCTAAATAATTCAATACGACATCATCGGCTTCTGGAAATATAGTTCGAGTAATTGGATTCAAATAGGTGAATATATATCTTTCAGAAGCACTGTCATCACCGCCTTTTAATCGAGTACCAAATTGACCATTGGGTATCAAAAGATTCAAGTTATTGGAACCAACGAAATTCTGTGCCATATTCACAATCGCACCATTCAAACTAGCTTCACCGTGATGATACGCACTGTGTTCTGAAACATATCCTGAAAACTGAGCTACTTTAATTTCACTGGTCAATTTTCTCTTGAAAGCAGAATACAGGATTTTACGCAAACTAGTCTTCAATCCATCCACCATGTTGGGAATAGATCTTTCACAATCATACACACTAAAATGTACCATTTCCTTGTTGAAGAAATTTTCATACTCTATTTTAGGTTTACTTGTATCCAAATAGACTTGTTTATCGTATTGTTCTAGCCATGTTTTACGATCTTCTGCACGTTTCTTGTTGAATACCATATCAACCGAATTATCACTTGTTTCGCCTGTGTATTGGAAATCCACTATTTTCTTATTGGCAAAGTACTCTTTGAATTCACTGGAGGTAGAAGTACCTAGACCTTTAAAATACTTCAGTACCCAACCTTTCGTCGATTTATCAGGTAGTGTATTTCGCCATTGATCATATTCACCAGTGTTATAAAACAATAGTTTTTGAGATCCTTTGGTGGCTCTTAATATAGGTGTATTCATGAACGATACAAATCCATCGAGTTTTACCAAACTTGGCCACATACTGTGAAACAAGTTGATACACAATCCTTTTATATGAGATCCATCTAAATCCTGATCCGACATAATCATGATTTTACTGTAACGTAGATACTGATGAACTTCTGCCATGGAACTATAAGACCGACCTAATTCCAAACCAAGAATTTTGATTAAATCAGCAAGTTCTTTGTTTTCCGAGATATCTTTCACAGCACCGCGTACATTGATGACCTTTCCCTTCAGAGGATAAATGCCAATTATATTTCGATCTTCACTTTGTAGACCGGAAACAATACCAGACATAGCGGAAAGTCCTTCTGCTAAAATCAAGATACAGTCTTTTGACTTTTCCGTGCCTGCGAAATTCGCGTCTACAAAGTTCGGAATACCTCGTACTGTCTTGATTTTAGTTCCATCGAGTTTTTTCTTGGTTTTACCAGCTTCTTTTGTTTCGGTCAGTTGACATGCCATTTCCATAACTCCCATTTTCGCGATTTTTTCAATAAATGCATCCGATACAGTGCATGCTGAACCAAATCGATTCGAGGGTGTATTCATATAGTCTTTCGTTTGACTATCAAAAGAAGGGTTTTCAATATCACAACGAACAAATAACATGAGTTGTTCTTTAATGGTATTTTGATTCACCGTTATTTTTTTCTTTTTCTCAATATAAGCACATAACTTGCGCAGTATTTGGCCTAGAATATAATCGATATGTTTTCCACCTTTGTTGGTACAAATACCATTCACAAAACTCACCTGCGCAAATTCGTGGCTCGGAGATAGCGCAACCGCATATTCCCAACGTTCATTGAAACATTCATAAATGCGTTTGGCTTCTCCTTTATCGCCAATGTATAAATCGATGTATTGCTGGAAGTTTTTAATAGGAACCACTTCATCGTTGTAGGTTATTTTTAGTTTTTTCGCAGATTGATCTGTTACTGCTGCAATATCATACACACGTTTCTTAAATAACTGAATCATATTCGCATTAATATTGGATATACCAAGACGTTTGTAATCTGGAATAAAAGATATCTTTGTGTAAGGTTTAGCAGAGCTGGCTTTGGTAATTTTAGGATCATTTACTTTTTCGAGATTATTATGAAATTCCTGAACATACTTCAATCCTCTGATATGGTCTACTGTTTCAATACTTCCCCAAGTAGACCATATAAGAACCAACTTAAATCCAAATCCGTTTTTACCACCTACAATACGTTTCTCTTCTTTGTCGTAATTTGTGGAAGTACGTAAATGGCCAAAGATCATTTCAGGAATCCAAATATTCTCTACAGGATGTTTTTCAATATCTATTCCATTACCGTCATTCGTCATAGAAATCATTCCTGTAGATTCATCCACCTCTATTTTTATATACGATACATTACGTTTATCTGGAGAGTTTTGTTGTATCATACGAATGACGTGATCACGACAATTCACAATGCCTTCATCAAATAACTTGTATAAACCTGGAATATATTCCATAGTTTTTAGATGAATTTTATCTTGTTCAAATACCCACAAATCAGAATCCACTTTTTCAACAGAACCAATATATGTATCTGGATTATCCAGAACATGTTGCTTGTCTGTTTTACGTTGGTATTGCTTAGCTAAATCGGTTGTCATTTCAATAATGTACTCCTTAGTTTTTTATATTGTTTATAAAATCATACTTGAAAAAAAGTTCAATTTTTTAATTTTCTCAAAAACGTGAAAAAAATGTATATTTATTTATATTTATTAATAGTATAATGCCGTTCGATTGGAATATATTAGGGCAATCTATTTATGGTGAATATTGGTACGATTATTCTGGATATTCAGTGTCATTGAGTGCGGATGGTACACGTGTAGCAGTAGGTGCATTTTATAATGATGGATTGTCGGGTGATATCAATGATAATAGAGGACATGTTCGCGTATATCAGTATAATAGCACAACATTACTTTGGACAAGACTAGGACAAGATATAGATGGCGAAACGACAGTTGATTTTTCTGGATATTCAGTGTCATTGAGTGCGGATGGTACACGTGTAGCCATTGGGGCTGTTTATAATGATGGATTGTCGGGTGATATCAATGATAATAGAGGACATGTTCGCGTATATCAGTATAATAGCACAACGTTACTTTGGACAAGACTAGGACAAGATATAGATGGCGAAACGACAGGTGATAATTCTGGATATTCCATTGCCATGAGTGCAGATGGTACACGTGTAGCTATTGGGGCTATTTATAATGATGGATCGTCTACTAGTATTAATGATAATAGAGGACACGTTCGAGTATATCAGTATACTAGCACAACGTTACTTTGGACAAGACTAGGACAAGATATAGATGGTGATAAAGGAGGTGATAATTATGGATATTCGATGGACATGAGTTCAGATGGTTCCACTATTATAATTGGAACTATTTTTAATGATGGATCGTCAACTAATATAAATGATAATAGAGGACAAGTAAAAGTATATCAATACAACAATGTTACTGATATGTGGACACAAATTGGGCAATCCATTTATGGTGAAAATAATGGTGACTTTCTAGGAAAATCTGTATCTATAAATAATGAAGGTACAATAATAGCAATAGGAGTAATCGGGTTTGATGGGAATGGAATTAATGATGGGTGTGTTAAGATATTTAAATGGAATAATACTACTTGGATTCCATTCGGACAAGATATCTATGGTGAAAAAAATAGTGATAGTTTTGGTTATTCTGTTTCGTTAAGTTCAAATGGATTAGTTGTTGCCATAGGGTCAATATATAATGATGGTACAACGAATAACAATAGTGATAATAGAGGTCATGTTCGTATATATAATTATAATACTAACACTGCGTTGTGGGTACAAGTTGGACAAGATATTGATGGTGATTATATAGATTACAGATCAGGTACATCAGTATCATTAAGTGCAGATGGTTCCATAGTAGCCATTGGAGCTTTGATGTATAGTGTAAATTACATTGGTCAAGTGAAAGTACTTACGTATCCGATACGTAATGGTGTAGATGTGTTTAAAAGAGATCCTATTAAAGAAATGTGTAAAAATGTTTGTGAAGTAATTCCCTTGAAGCAAACGTATGCACAAAAATCAAGTTTCTCAAGTTTTATCAATCGAACCAAATATAAACGGGTGTATCAAGGGAAACCTTCTCAGCTAACCCTTTTAAGTGTAGAGTTTGATACGTTAGAAATCACTTTTAGTCCGGTTGGAACTCCAGAATACTACGAAATTTATTTACGACAATTGCCGAATTATAATAAATTGGCTCCTTATACTTTTTATACCAATAGGGGAATATTGACGAATTTACAAGTAAACACAACCTATGAAATAGACGTAATAGCCTATTATATAACAGGCCAAAAGTTTAGTTTGGATTTCAAACAGAATTTCACTACTTTAAATGAAAGTGCCCCTGGTCAATTGACAATATCGACTCCTACTGGTTTGCTTCGTTATACAGATAGATTATTATTTTTTAACATTTATTTTGAAGAGGCATCTGGAAGTCCTATTCAATATAGTTTGGATGTATCATTTCAAGAAAATGGAATAACATCTCATAATACATATTCTGTGTTACCTAAGCAAAATAATAGAATACCTAATATCATACCTAATAAATCATATACTTTTACATTAACTACTTTATACACAAGTACACTATTTAACCCTGACTATAGTACTATTCCAGTAAATAAAAAAATGATCAATGAAGGTCCTGCAACCAATATTATCGTTGAAACTATTACTGGAACTTATGTGAAATTTCAATACACAAAGTCACCTCAAGATCCTGATCATGATATAAGTTACAATATACAGATAGTTTCTGGTACCTTTAGTGCATATACGTCCTTTTATTATGAAGAAACGGATCCGACAATTATCGATATTAGTTTTCATAATTTAATCAATGATTTATCCTACGATATCAATATCATCAGTTATTACCCCGATACAAATAACTCCTACTTAATACAATCTAGTTTTAAAACATTAAATGAAGATTCAGTACCTTCTATTCAAGTTATTTCATACGCTATAAATGCAACTATATCTATTATTTCTTCGCCAGGATTTACTGCAAATGATACATATACACTATCATTATTCGATACTTCTTATAATAATATTCTATTAGGTTCCGTTGATATTCCTGGAGATGTGAACAGTTTTAACATAGCATCCATTTTTCCATCCTATTTATATCCCATTGTAGAAGACAATTCATATAATCTGCAAATCACTTCATATTATCAATCTTCCGGAAATTATTATTCCACTCAGAAGGCATTTAAAACATTACTAGAAGGAGTCATTGACAATTGTACCTTTGACAATTTCACACTCACTGGTTCATCTGTAAAACTGAATATTGTTCCGTTTCGAAATAGTAATCCTCAATTTTATATTATTCAATTCTCTTCCAATGGGAGTAACTTTTCCACTACACGAAATAATAATGATCTATTATTTGACAATTTATTTACCAAAAATACTGTGTATGATGTTAGTATAACCGCGGTCTATGGTTCTTTAAATTCTTATTCTAAGAATACAGTGGATGTTACATTTCAAACCAGAAACGAAGAAGCTCTAACAACGGAATATATAAATATAATACCTTTTGGTACATCTATACAAGTGTACATTAATTATCCATTTATACAAGATATTAGTTCTTCTTTTGATTATGAGGTCATTGATATAGCGACCAATAATGTAGTTATTTTGAATACAGTGTCTAGTATTTATAACCCAAATATCGACCAATACACAACCTATATAAATACACTAGAGAGTAATGGACATAGTTTAGATTATAATAAGCAATATTCCTTCAAGTTATATTCAAAATTTGGAAGTAATCCAGTACGACTATATTATTCATATAAACAATTTACTACATTAAATGAATTTCCTCTATATATTACCACGAGTAAGAATTTTACTATTAATGGGCGTTCTACAATAATCAATATCAATGGTACGGAAGATATTAGTTTCAATACAGGAATGATAAACTATGAGGTAAGATTGGATAACGAACTCGTTAGTGGTACGAAAAATATTTTTCCTATAACATTTTCAGATTTACTATCCAATTCTAATTATAAGCTACTTATACGATCTACTTTTACAGATACAAGTCATGTATACGATTACAGTGTAAATTTTATAACACAAAATCAAAGTGAGTTGAGCAATATATTATTTATTTCTCCTAGTACTTATAATCCTTATCCTTCTATTTTAGTGGATACTAGTTACATAAATCCAGGTTTTAAATACACAAGAGCCACACTATATTCTCCATCTGGTACCTTTCACGATATGAGCATTAATTTATATAGATACAATAGTTTCAACAACACTAGTTTGACTCTCAGTAAATCGTACGATTTTAGTAGTACGTTCCTGAATAGTTCCTATTTTATAATCGACTTTAGTAATTTAGATGTGAATACTAAGTACAAACTAGAAGCCATTACAAATTACAGTAATGGTAATCAATATACAAAATCGAACGATTTTACAACATTAAATGAAAATAGTGCTGACATAAAAAACAATTTTTATATATATACCACTAATAATACTCTTTCAATCGATTTTATTGAAACCGGTACTTCTCAAACTTATATTACGAATATAAGTGGTAGTGTGTTTCCGTCCCAAACCAATGCACCTCTTGATTATGATATATCATTAACAATGCAAAGTTATCGTACTTACATAGATACAGTGTATAGTGCAACCCAAAATAAATATAGATCCTTACCTTTTTATTTTATACCCGGATTTACAGTAGAACAATTCATTCGAAATGGTATTTTTTATGGGGATTATGAAACTATAATTAGTACAAATAAATTTACAAAATCGATTCCTTCTGATTGGAGTTTATCGAAAAGTATGATAATTACAAAAAATAGTGAAACTGATAATGGATTTTTTAAATTCAACTCATATTCACAAAGTACTTATATAGCCATTTTATATTTACCATCTAATTTAAATGATTCCATTGTGTTAGTACAGCCAATTAAACAATTCAGAGGGCCCAATTATGACCTCAATGATAATAACTTATACAAAGGATTTTATATGGTAAATTTTTATGTCGCACTTCATAAAGAAAGCGGTACATTTTCATTTGGTAGTACTATAGATCCTAAAATTACATATGATGTTATTTTATATAATACAGCTCCTCCAACTATTATAGCTAGTCATACATTAGAAGTAACCAGTGAACACTTTAAAAAACAGTCTTTACTATTTACACTAAACGAGACTTATGAAAATGTACAGTTCAAAATTCAACGGAACTTCAAAGAGAAAAATAATTTGTATATAATGGATGTTAGTATGACCAATCTTAGAACGACTGATTTCAGTGCGAATAACGTCTATTTATCTGATATATCCAATATACCAGGATTAGTTGCATTATATACGGCTGATCCGAACGAACAATATACTACTCATTGGATGAATCGTGTTACAAATGGTTTTAATAATGCAATGTTAAATGGCAATATTGGTGTAGCACTCAATACCGGCGATAATGGCTCTACTAAACAATTTCCTTATTTATATGGTTACAAAGAATCGTCTCTCACCATCAATCAATGGTTCAGTAATGCTGAAAATTATACATTTATACATATAACGAAATATAATGGAAATACACAAGGGCGAATTTGGGATGGTATTGGTGCTAATTGGTTATCTGGTTTTCATTTTGGAAAATACGCTTATTATCATAACGGCTGGATACCGAAATCTGATATATATCCTACTGAATTTTTAAATAGTAAAATGAATGATATCAGCTATAATTCAACTATCATGAACTGGGTATTAAGTATTGATACCATTAAAAAAGTGTATATTCAAGATAGTTATAATAATCTGTCTATTCAAAACAACGATTTATCATTAAATGGTTTAACCGGTATCTCTATTAATAATGGTGAATATTCAAAACAAAGAACATTAGGTTCACAAAATTCTGATTGGGCGTGTGCTTTTGTTGCTATATATGATAGAGTATTGACAGAAAGCGAAATAAATCAGGTAAAAACGTATTTATCTAATAAATATTTTTAATCATTGTAAAATAAGTATAAATAGTATTTTACAATTAAAGTTATATCATGAGCCAAAGTGACACAGTATTTGTTTTAGTAACGGATATTCAGTATTTTCCACGATGCAAACGCACCATCATCGATTTACGTAGTATTGGTAACTGGAAAGGTGATATTGTATTGATTGCAGTAGATTTTGATGTGAATAAAACATTTTTAGATTTTTATCAAGTAGAACAAAAACGATTTCATACCATACACGAGAAATATGATTTGTGTAACAATTTGAATTACACACCCTTTTTGGACACAATCGATGGTAGGGAAATATCCAAAGTCAATCAGTGGGAAAAGCTGCATGTGTTTGATGAATACTTCAAAAAATGGTCAAGAGTCGTATTTTTGGATGCGGGGTTACGTGTATTACATGATGTACATACCAGTATTCTTATGCTTCAATATAAAGATCACTTTTTAGCACCCGATGATGGAGGTAATTATATTATGTTACCCAATAAAGATAAATTATTTAAAACACAAGTGAGTCACTCTTTTTATAAGCGATTACATGATACATTAGACCAATTTGGTGGAGAAAGAATACTCGAAGAATGTTATTTTCTAAATTGTATATGGGTGTATGACACAAGTATACTATCCGTTGTATCCAAAAATGAAATGATTGAAGGCATTTTAAAACACCCCGTGTGTAAAACGAACGAAATGGCATTAATGAATTTGTACATACATTTTAAGTATGGATTGTGGAAACGATTTCCCCCAACAATAGGCGATAAAATTTTATTCGATTGGTCCGAACTGAATAACCCGTTACCTTCTACTTGGAGAGAATATTGTTTTATCAAATATCCTTGTACGATTTCATTTGAAGATACATAATCACACATAAAAAAGATTCTAATTAAATTGTTAACAAAATATATATATACTCTTATAAAATCAAATTTTTATTCATCATGACAAAATAGTTTATTCATATTGATTGCTTCTAAGTTTACGCTAGGATATTGAAATAATTTATCGATCATTTTATTATCTCGGAATCGAACAGTATAATTCTGTTGTATATTATTTCGACCAATACGTCCCATAGATTGTAGCGTTTTTTGTTGGGTCATATTTTCTAAGTCCTCTCCAATGAATCCATGACAGAATTGATAATTAGTACCATATATATAGTCAGATGTCGTGAGGATTACAAACAATTGCTGATCTTGAGCAAGACGTTTCACTACTTCTTCATAGTTTGTATTTTGTTGTTTCATCAAAACACCAACGCCCATCAATGTTAATAATTTGAAAGACGGCTCAATATGCAATGCCATGATGGTTTTAATAACATTGGAATCGATTCTGGGAACAAATGCACGATTATTGTATTCAGGAGCCCATTTTTCTTGATGTGCTACAGTATTTGGAATATATGGTAAATCTAAATTGATACTTTGTATGCTGGATTTCAACTGATTGATATTGAACGATAAAGATTCTGTGGAGTCGTTATTAATATCTTTCACTTTTTGTTTTCCGTTTGACTTTTTATGCGCTTCGTTGCTCTTGTCGGAATTATCTGATTTTTTGAGTTTCTCCTCTAACTCTTTCTCCATCACATCGATTTGTTCCGATATCTTTTGATTCAACTCTATTTTCTCCATTATTTGTTTTAGTAGTATACTAGATATATCACTATGTTCCGCGTAAAACTTGGCTATTTTACTCACGTCTTCTACTAAATATATAGTCGGTCCATCCGTTAATGTATATGCATCTTTGGTCGTAATCAAAATACCTTTCAAATCATCCATCAGTTTTTGTTTCATTTCCGAAAATTCACTTTCGCTATGTATCTTTTCAATGGGTTTTGATTGATAATGATTCTGCGGAAATTGCATACTGTAACTGCGAGTTAAGGTATTTTCCGTTTTTTCTTTAAATCGAGGAATTCTCATATCACACAACTGTTCGTATATATCATTCCAATATGTACCATCTATATTTTGTAGCAGTTTTAAATAGTAAATCTTGATACTGTCCATAGTGATTTCAGATATATCCGAGAAATAATTAGACATTTTAAATCGAGAAGGGACTACAGTACTTGGTTTCGGTACTTCGTTATCCTCCTCCTCATCATCATCATCGGAATCACAGGGTTTGTATATATGAACAAATCCAATGAACTTTACCACCTCTTCTAGATCAAAATAACGTAGAACGGTTTTGTTGTTTTCACAAAAGTCACCAAATTCTCGGATTTTTTCAATCGAGTCGAATTGAGTATGAGGTAAATAACTGTATCCTTCTCGATTTATAATCGGGATCGATTTCTTACAATCATAACTAGTGATTGTACTGATGGTAGCATTATTGAAATAAGCTTTGAAATCTTGTAATACATCTTGAATTTCATGTTCCTTTGGTAATGTAGCACATGATAAGACCATATTCGGGATTTTATTTTCGCACCAGTTTCTATGAATAATTTCATGTAGTTCATGCGTTTCATAATCCATAGTAATAGTCGGTTCATCCCAATATGTCAGTACTTTGTAGGAATCATTAAACGCTAACATATAATGCATGGCGCATAAATACGACTGTACATCACATATCATAATTTCTACATTCTTGCCATTACTATTATCCACCTTTCCAATACCACCGGATCGTTTATTGACAGTATAATCTATAGCGGAATAGTAATGTAGACGAATATCATCTGCAGTAGTACAACCGAATGCGAATGCCACTTTCTTATGGATAGAAATAGCAGACTTGGCTAATGCAAGGCCTATATGTCTGGCAACACATACAAATATAACTTTATACTGGTCACAAAGACCTATTGGAGATAATGTTTTACCAGTACCAGTTGGAGCAATATAGAGAATTAATTTAGGTTGATTCGGAATATACTCTCCTTCTTTGTCCTTTTGAATACGAAGTAAGGTAAACAGTTCTTTTTGATGCGGATATAATTGTAAATCTTCGTATTGAATAATATTTTTGTTTTGTTCTATTATTTTGGGTGCTTGCCAAATAACGGAAATAATGGACGTTTTTTTGCTTGCGATTTCAATCACAATATTGGTGAATTTCATGACATCTGATATACAATTTAGAATCGTATTTTTTTTCCATTGTATCAGTGTGTATAATTCACATATATAGTCATTACTGTTATTATGGATACATTTACAAATTTTGTCGCAATATTCTAGTAATTTGTATTCGTATATTTTATTTTTGTTATCTTGAATATTGGAATCTAGATTATTGATTCGCATGGCTTCTATAGATCTTAGTTTTTTGATTTTTTTGGAAGCAGATGTGAACAACTCAAAATGTTTCGATAAGCTTCCGCTTTTTTCTATAGTATCGGTAATGATAGGATGAAAATATTTATGGTAAAGAAAGTATTCGAGTTCAGACGAAACTTCTAGTTTTGTGAACGAAAACATAGTTTGAGTATAGTTTATACGATAGTTTACATTACTGTAAGCATCGCATATCAATTTCAAAATACGCTGTTCTTCCATTGATACAGGTTTCTCTATTGAAATCCATTCTTGACGAGTAAGTTTTGATTGCTGTAAAATATCCATGGTATGAGATTACACTTTATTTTATTTATGATAATGATTATGTTCTTAAAAAATAATATCAATTTTTTATCATATTATGTTTATTGGTTTTTTTTTCACACACTATTTTCAAAATATATGCGTTAAATAACGTGCTTAATATATAGCACACAAAGTACGATAAATAATAAATAAATAGTAATATTGCTAGCGTTATTATTGGTCATACCCTCTATATACAAACCCTTGTAAACATAAAAATATAGGTTGAGCATGATAACAAATAAAAGAGGCACTATAAACTCTTTATTTCTTCTTAAAAATACACCAATAAATACTGACAATATATAAAGTATAAGTATTACAAGTACATCAAAAAAACCAAATTCATCGAATAGCGCATATGACATTTTATGTATATCATAGATGTATATAAAAAACGTCAAAGTAGTTACTAAATTTGTATTGGATCGTTCTATGCGGAATCTTCTAATGTTTGTATTAGTATAATCATTCCATGAATTATCTGAATTTATTTCATTTCCATCAGTCTACTATCCATAAAACCAATTTTGAGCACGTACAGTATGCCATTAAAAACAGTTCAGACTATTATATTGTAAATACATTACCATTGTATGACCAAAAGGTACTTATTAAAAATACCATTCACGCAGGAGAAGAAGAGGCCATTATAAACGATATGATTTCTAATATGAATGTACCAGATAAAAACATTATTCTATACGGTAAGAATTGTAACGATGAATCGATAGAATTCAAATACAATCAATTTATCAATATGGGGTTAAAAAACGTATTTGTCTATACCGGTGGTTTGTTTGAATGGATGTTGCTACAAGATATATATGGCACTACCGAATTTCCTACCACAGAACCTTCCCTCGATCTATTGAAATATAAACCTGCATCCCCCTTCCATTATCGATATGGATTATAATAATCCATGAACTCATATAAAAATATACTTATTATATTATTTAGCAATGTCTTCGTTAGTTGAGAATCCTTACTTTGCCTGTGATACTAAAACCGAATCGAGTATAAGTTCTGCACGACCACAGCCAACCATAGATCCTTTATTAGATGAGTCCATCGATCGGTATGTTATGTTCCCTATTGTAGATCATGATATTTGGATGATGTACAAAAAACAAGTCGATTGTTTTTGGAGGGCGGAAGAAGTGGACTTATCGAAAGATCTTTCCGATTGGGGGAAATTGACCACCGACGAGAAGCATTTCATTTCCATGGTACTGGCATTTTTTGCAGCCAGTGATGGTATAGTCTTAGAAAATTTAGCAGTTCGCTTCATGTCAGATGTTCAGTTATCGGAAGCTCGTGCATTTTACGGGTTCCAAATAGCCATGGAAAATATTCATTCGGAAATGTATAGTATTCTCATCGACACATTTATTCAAGATATAAGACAACGAGACGTTCTATTTAAAGCATTGCAGCATTTTCCTTGCATTGCCAAAAAAGCCATTTGGGCCAAAAAGTGGATCAATGATAATCAAAGTTCGTTCGCAGAAAGATTAGTTGCGTTTGCTTGTGTAGAAGGTATATTCTTCAGTAGTGCCTTTGCATCCATTTATTGGATTAAAAAAAGGGGGTTAATGCCAGGACTGACATTATCGAATGAGTTTATATCTAGAGACGAGGCTCTCCATACTGAGTTTGCCATACTGTTATACAGTAAACTACAAAAACAATTATCCAAAGAGAAAATATATACTATCATAAAAGACGCTGTGGAAATTGAAAAAGATTTTATTACCGTGTCATTACCATGTCGATTAATCGGGATGAATTCGAAATTAATGATACAGTACATAGAATTTGTGGCCGATCGATTAACAGTACAACTTGGGTATGATAAAATTTATAACGCTACGAACCCTTTCGATTTTATGGAACTAATCAGTATCGATACGAAAGTGAATTTTTTTGAAAGAACCAATTCTGCATATGCATTGGCCAATAAAGAAGTGAAGGATGATGTATTTGATTTGAATACTGATTTTTAAAAAATATATACTGGTAATTTATAAACCATGGAAAATAATGCAGGAAATTATAATATATTAGAAGATGATCAATATGCTGATATTTATATTGATTTAGAAAGAAATAAACCCACAGAAAAGCAACACGATAATAATATGCTTTATATCAACGAAGAAGATTCCGATATAAATTCCGTTCAAATATCCATGTCAGGTGTTTATGAAAACGATCTTGTACCAGAAAACGATAAAGATAAACAATTCATCCATAAATTACAACATGAATTAGAACAAGTGAAGTTATCGGATCAAAGTGTGTACTCTATCAACGACGGTAATCATAGTCCATTATCTATGTCTGTCGATTCACGATCAGTGAATTCAGAATCTGACGCGGAAACGGATTACACGGCCGGAAAAAATAACCATTCTAAATTTCATAAACTTACATTCGAAGAAGTAGAAGCATCTCTGAATAAAACCTATACAAAAGAAATCCGTCTAGCCAGTGAATTGGACATTTTATTGACGTATTTGAAAGGACAAAAACATATATTTAAATTAGCCAACCAAATTACGTTACAAAAGTTTTATGCATTGATGTTTCCTGCTATTTTTATAACCGGTTCTATTACTCTAATAGGTCCGTTTTTTCAAACAGTACAGTGGAGTGGATGGGTATTATCTTCCTTGAATGCATTACTTACTGTATTGATTGCAGTAAACAATTTTCTGAAATGGCAAGCAACCGCCGCCCTATTTCATAATATCGCCTATCAATTTGATAATCTAGCCATTTCGGTTGAAATGACTCGAAATCAGTTATTTGTAGATGATGAAAAAGAAAGGAGCAGACTTACGTTTGAAAAAATGAAAGAAACGGAGAAACGAATCATGGATATTAAATATAGTCACAATAACCTCATTTTACCTTATGAAGTTCAGATCCATAATCCTATTATAACTCACATCAATATTTTTTCGTTTATCAAAAAGATCGAACATCATAGTAAGAATTTAATACTGAAGTACAAGGATATCAAAAACGAAATCCGTTATATTATGTACAAATGGGAGAAAGAAAGTAGAGGATGTGTAACCACCATCGAATACAAGAAGCAAAACGAGATTAAACGGTTAGAACATCTCATGAAGGAAAAAGAAGTAATAAAACAAGAAATTTTAGAAACGAATAGCAATAACGTGTACGCTTATATTGATACTTTATTTACGGTTGAAATGCAAAGTTCAGAGGAATATTATAGTTATAACAGCGCGGGTATGTATTTACTAAGACCTATTCCAGCATTTCCAGAGTTAAACGGTAATGCAGTGGTAGATAAATATCTGAATTTTGTATTCAATCAACGAAGAGTGACAAAAAAGAAAAAGAATTACTTCATGTCGTTTATAGTATAAAATAATTTATGTGGTATATTATATACTATGAGTACTCATCCGTTGAATTCGTATGTCAACTTAGTCATTGAACCAGGAGAAAATGAGTTTATTGCAATACAACGCACTTTAGATTCAATGCCTTGTGAAGATTCTACTTTACTGATTCCCCAAAAGGATCAAGTTGGTCTTTATCAAAAACCATCCAAACCCAAGTTGCCGTTAGATGTACAAGTATATGTAGGACTTTTGACGGTCGTTGGTCTTTATATTGTGTTTCGATTCACTCAAAAATAATTATAACTGATATCGTTTGTAAATCTCCAGACCAACTAAGCCACCTAATACTTGAGCAATCATATAGGGTATCAAATCACGTGTATCTAATTTACCAATAGATGCCATGACAAGAGAAACCATGGGATTCACATGTCCGCCTGAGATATTACTGGCCAAGAGTACAATTAATGTTAAAGAAGCACCGATTGCAATAGGATTTCCTGTCGCCAATATTACATAAATAAAGAACAAACTACCTAGAAATTCTGCTAAATATTTTTGCATAATATATATTGCTACGATATATTTTTTACGATGCTTCTTCTGTATTATCGCTACTACTTTTATCGTTTGCTGTTGCGGTTGTTGCTGGAGCAGTAGTTGTGTCATCTACGTTAGTGATACTCTCTTGGAATTTATTCATGGTGGCTTTGATGTTAAAATGGTTTCCAATTACGTCAATCATATTTTTGACATCTGCCATGACAACGTTCATGTTCGTTAAATCATTAAAAATAGATTGTTTTGATTCATTATCAATTGTTTCAATTGTTTCTACTTTATATTTTTTCAATAGTATTTCTTCTACTCGTTTGTTTAGTTGCTCTCCAAAATTACAATCACGCATAGCTCGCTCGATACCATTCAGAAGCATATAGATTCTGTCTAAGGTTTCTTTGCGTAGATAATGTTTCATAATAATTTCTTCTAAATTTTTGCAACTAGTATTTTCTTCGTCTGCATCTCTTAGATCGTTTTCCGATAAATAAAAATCTGAATAAAATCCTTCTACTGTATTTTCTGCATTTTCCGTTATAGTATATTTTTTCAATAACGGTTCAAGTAGTGTAGTTTGAATATTTTTCAATATAGTATTGAGATCATTGATAATTTCTGTAAGTTTGTCTACAGCGTATTTACTTTTTTTCACATCGTCTATAAAAGCATATACTTTCGGGAATTTACAAGTAGAATGCAATGCATTGAAAAAGGTGAGCACTTGTTTCATTTTCGGTTCATTTTTTCCTTTTCCAATAAACCATTCATCTAAATTATCTTGCGAAATATTCACAATGAGATTATCACATGTATACTGGTTTGCTTGAAACTCTTCTTTTCCAATCGAAGAATAGCTTCCATATATACAGGTTGCTATAATGATGATGATGAGAATAATACAGTATATAATATTTTGTTTCATGTATATACTGTACTAATAAAAAATAGGGGCGTTTGTATTCTTCACTACTTTTGGAGGAACTACATACCCTTTATTTCTGGTTCGTAATTTCGCTTGATTTATGGCATTTTTGTCAAACGATGTGAAAGAATATTCTTTATGGTTAGGATTTTTACTGGTATATCCTATTTCTTTACTTTTCAAACGGCTGTATATAGCGGATGCATCGCGATTGGAGTTTGCTATCCATTTCTTTTCTTCCTTGATTGATTGAGTATTCGCGACATAGGTATCATTTGTATGAACATAGGTATGGCGATTTAAAGAAAAGTGGTTTTCGTTTTCAGAGGTATTGTCTTTTAGTGGCATTCCTCCTCGCGAATAGGCAGTACCATTGTTTACAGATGTACGAATAGGACCATGATTCAATTGTAGATTCCAGTTCATGCTATAAACAATATAAAGAAAAAAGCTTCTAAAGCATTATAGAATGCATTTGTCGAATATTACATTAAAACTTCACGTGGATCCAGAAATGCCTGAATTGGTTCAAAAATATAAAGACCATGTACAACAACATAATCAGCATGTGGAAACCGATCCGTATCCTAATTCTGGTTTTGATTTGTTTGTACCGGAAGATCTGTGGATAACGCCTGATAAATCATCTTCTTTGATGGTGAATCATCATGTCAAGCTAGAAATGGTAGAAGGGGATCAGTCTTGTGGATTTTTTATTTTTCCTAGGTCATCTATTTCCAAAACTCCTCTTATGTTGTCGAATCATACTGGAATCATTGATTCGGGATATAGAGGGTTTTTATTTGGAGCGTTTCGAAATCTGAGCAATACGAGTTATAAGATCAGTGATGGTATTCGTTTATTGCAAATATGTCATCCATCTTTGAAACCATTTCAAGTAAAAATAGTAGAAATGGATCAGTTAAGCGAAACGATTCGAGATAGCGGGGGGTTTGGGTCTACTGGTAAGTGAGTTGAATTGATGTTGATATTATTTCAATTCAACTATTGAGTCTTGTGATGTATTATTCCTATAAAATGAGAAAAGGTGTAATTTCGTTATATCTCTTAAATAGTTTGCTGAAGTTATTTATAATATATTTATCAGTTGAAATTTTTGATGAAAAGGTAAAGTAATTAAGTCATCGATTCATTCACTTTTTGAATTACAAATGCAGCGAGATAGCGGGGTTTTGAATCTGTTGGTAAGTGATTTTATACATCATAAAACAATTGGACTATTTCAATTTTTTTGTTTGTGGTGTTTTCTGGATTAGACCAATACTCTACTTCAGCTTTTAATGTGTTTAATCTTTCTGTCCACTCATTGTTTTTTGATTTTTTTACAACACAAACTCCATATTCATCTAGATACCAACATGAAGTTATTTTCATTCCATTTTTTTGATAATCATCCGGATTAAATCGTATGAATATAATTGGTTTGTGTCCTACATCTTCTGATATTTCCATCATACGTTTATTTTCTAGTTCATAATTATAATAGGTGTGCTTGTTTTCATCTACTTCTATAATAATAGTTTGATGTCCTAAATCCAACAACAAATCAGGTTGTTTTCTTGAAGATCCACCATCTATCATTTTGTTTGCTACAAAATTGTAGTCTGGAAACTCTGATTTTACAAAATATCTGACCGCATATTCTTTTGTTTTATAATTACGCGATAAAGGTATATTTGGATACATATTAACATAACAATGAAAGCAGTAACCATCATACTTTTTTGTAACAGAAGTGAAACATCCATAATTTTTACATCTCTTACTTGTGACATTCACCATTCCTTCTAGTTTATGATTAAAACAGTATATAGGTGTTTGACCTTCTATATTGTAGACTCTGTGTTTTTTACATCCATCATGATCACATCTCTTACTTGTGACATTCACCATTCCTTCTAGTTTATGTTCAGCACAATATATTGGTTGTTGACCTTCTATATTGTAGATTCTGTACTTTTTACATCCATCATGTTCACATCTTTTACTTTTAACCTCCACCATTCCTTCTATTTTATGTTCAGCACAATATATTGGTTGTTGACCTTCTATATTGTAGCTTGCTCGATTTTTACATCCATCATGTTCACATCTTTTATTTTTTACATCCACCATCCCTTCTAATTTATGAACTACACAATATCTTGGTTTTTGACCTTCTATATTGTAGCTTGCTCGAGTTTTACATCCATCATGTTCACATCTCTTACTTTTA
>Ga0209550_10001525_pt1 | contig 22179 bp, 20 predicted proteins | sample LauGreSuBDMM15SN_2_FD_187567 | JGI IMG/M metagenome (GOLD analysis project Ga0209550, IMG submission 187567) | Freshwater lake microbial communities from Lake Michigan, USA - Su13.BD.MM15.SN (SPAdes) (version 5) | ecosystem: Environmental > Aquatic > Freshwater > Lake | place: Lake Michigan... | reverse complement strand
TGCGGCGCTCAATGGGATTGTTGGTAGTGCGGCAGATGCTGCGATGGATTACGTGGCAGAGGCAACAGGGTTTAAAGGATTAACGCTCAAGCAAGCTGCCAATAAGGTTGATGGCTACTTCAACGATGTTAAAGCCAATGTCGTAATGGGCGACTACACCGATAGCCAAACTTACAAAGACTATATTGATAGCCGGAGCGCGGGTAGTAGTGAATCCGATGATGGCGCGGGTGGACTCCCTGCGTCAAATAACATATTTAGTCGTGACACCGAAGAGGAGTTTGGTGCAGGCGCAGGCGACTACGTTATTGCAAACTTATTAGGCGTGCCAACTAGGATTCCTGTAGAGGACGTTTTAGCGGCTTACCAAAGTGAAGTTAACCCCAATGCCACCATTGACGATCCGGGGTTTCAAGCGGCGTTGTCTAGAACAACCACGCCTGATGTTGGAAGCGTAACGGTTGAACAAGAACCAATTACCAATCCTAACGCGCCTTTTGATTCGCCGTTTAAACCGCAACTCCCTGCAAGTGCGTATGATCCGGTGCAAAAAGCGTTAGAAGACGCAGGATTAAATGTTACATACAAAACGCTAGATCAGTTTACGCAAGACCCCGGCGCACTTGTAGACGCGGTGTACCCCAAGCTTGCAGGGCGGCAACCTACGGCGCAAGAGCGCATTAACTTTATAGACCAGTATTCAAATAGCAATACAACATCTCCACAGGATTTGTTAAAAGAAATCTACGACCAAATCCAAATGGATAAGCAAACCATTGTTTATCCCGATATAAAAGCGCCCGTTACTCCTGCGGTTACTCCTCCCGTTACTCCGGTGGTAACAGAGCCGGACAAAACAAAACCAACAGAACAAGTGGCGGGTGGTGGCGGTGGCGGCGGTACAACAGGTGCGCCTAGTCCCTCTGCTGCCTCAACTGCTGCGCCTAGTTCGGCTTTAGACCAATGGTTTGCAGATAACATTGTGGGTGAGTTTGAACCTATTGACTATATTGCCGCGCCAGATGGTGTAAAGCGCGAATTAGCCAACAAAAATTATGTTGACTACAACGGATACCTAACACCTAGAGGCAGGCAAATTCTCGCTGGTGCGGGTACTGGCGGGGTTGGCTCTGGTGGAACTGGCACAGAACCGGGGAGTGGTGGCACAGGCGGCACAGGTGGCGGCGTGGGTGGTGGCACTGGGACAGGAACCGGAACTGGGGAAGGACCCGGCGAAGGCACGGGTACAGGTGGTGGGAGTGGCGGCGGTACGGGTGGCGGAATTGGTGGGGGTAGCGGTCCGGGTAGCGGTCCGGGTGGCACGGCGGCTGCTAAAAAAGCTGCTGCTAAAAAAGCCGCCAACCTTAGGTTTAACCAATCACTTAATATGGCATTACAGTCGGTGCAAACCGTATCAGCTAAAACCCCGCCCGGTGCGGAGATTGACTACCTATACGATATTGGTGGCGAGAGTATCTTTGCACCCATGAAAGGGCAGAGCAAATACCAGCCACGTGAAGACTATTACGACCCTAAAATAAAACGCGCCTCTGGCGGAATAATTGATTTGTTAAGGAGTAAATGATGGCTGATTACAGTGCAGATGATCTTGGTAGTTTTGAAGACTTAGCGGCTGTTGATAAAGTCAACGCAATGACCTCAACGCAATGGGACACTTACGCCAACAACATTATGGCGAACGCTGGTTCAGGCATCAACTTCGGTGATCTTGTTAAAAAATATGGCAGCACCGCAGCCAATTTAATTGGTGCAGGACTAGGTGCGTCAGGCTTGCTCGGTGGTGGTCAACAAAAAACTGGCTATCAGGGAAAAATTCCATCGCTTACGGCTACACGCCAGCAACTACCGATTGATTACAACGCACCTCGCCGCCCCGGAAGTGGTGGTAGACGTTACTTTACTGACATGGTGTATGCGCCTAAAGCAGGTATTGCTGCTGTAGCCCCTGCTGCACCGGTTGTAGAAGCGCCTGTCACTCAAGCGCCTCCCGCGTCTTCTAATCCTAACGATGCATTCACTGCGGCTGCACATGGCGGGATGATTGGTTATGCCCAAGGCGGGCTTGCTGATCTTGGTTATTATTTAGGCGGTAAAACAGACGGAATGGCTGATAAAATACCTGCAAAGATTGACGATAAGCAGCAGGCAAAATTAAGTCACGGGGAGTTCATAATTCCATCGGACGTGGTTAGCGCATTAGGCAGTGGCAATTCAAGCGCAGGCGCTAAAGTTTTATACGACATGATGGACAGAATCCGTAAGCATGCACACGGTACAACCAAGCAGATTAAACCTGCTAACTTAAAGAAAACGCTACCCGCGTGAGGTGAATGATGGCTGAAGCTACTCCCACAACTGCACCAATTAAAATCCCTGATCCTCTGGCGGGGGTGCAAACCTCTACAGAATCTTCGCTATCTAATTTTGCGGGTCCTTACGTCACGGACATGCTTGGCAAGGGTCAGGCACTAAGCGAAACGCCCTATCAAGCGTACATGGGACCGCTCACTGCGGGTTCGTCTAACCTACAGAACCAAGCGTTCCAAGGTGTTGCCGGACTAACTCTGCCAAGCACGATGGGTGGATATACGCCTCAATCGTTTACGAGTCCGGGCATCGCGCAGCAGTACATGAACCCGTACTTGCAGCAGTCCCTTGACCCACAACTTGCAGAAATTCGTAGGCAGTCGGACATCAACCGATTGGGTTACACGGGCAGGCTCACGCAGGCAGGTGCATACGGCGGGGGTCGTCAAGCCATCATGGACTCAGAAAACAACCGCAATCTTGCGACCCAACTTGCTGCGACTACTGGGCAGGGTTACAACACCGCATACGACAAGGCAGCAACTCAGTTTAATACTGAGCAGGGCTTGGGTTTAAATGCTCAAAACTTAACCAACCAGTACGGGCTATCGGCATTGGGTAAAACAGCGGAACTTGGTGGTGTGCAGCGTGGCATCGAAAGCGAAGGGATTGCAGCAGACATGGCACAGTTTAACCAAGAACGTGACTTCCCCTACAAGCAAGTTCAGTATCAGCAGTCATTATTGCAAGGCTTGCCGCTAGCTACGCAATCGTACACATATCAACAACCTAGTACGATTTCTAATATAGCAGGAACAGCCGGTGGACTAGGCGCTATGTACAACCAATTGTTCGGCGGAAAATAAGGAAACATCATGTTCGGTATTGACCAACAAGTTCAGCAAACGGCAGATGCGTACCGTGGCAAGCCTCAGATGCTTCAGCAGAAATACGCGCAGAACCAACAGCTTATTGACTTGTTGGCATTGCAGAAGCTCAAGTCTGACAAAGAAGAAGCCTCGCGTCAGATAGCGCTACAAATGGGCAATCAGGGTAAACCCCCAACCGTTGCCGCTCAGCGCGAGTCGCAAGTCTTAGATATGACTAAGAAAGAAGTCATTGACGAGCAAGCCGGTGTCATGCAGAACAAGATGAAGCAGATGCAGGACGCGCAGCGTAAAGTCTTGCAAGCCGCCGGTGCGCCTCCTATGCCCGGTCAATCCTCACCTCAACCACAACAGCCCCCATCGGCAGGGTTGGCAGGCTTGCCTGCGCCAAATATTCAGGGCATGGCAGGTGGTGGCATTGTTGCGTTTGATGAAGGCGGCACTACAGGCGAGGAAGAAGCGCGTCGAGTGATGGAACAACGGCGTCAACAACCCGCACCACAACAAACACGCGAAGCAGCACCAAGAGGCGGTATGCAAGCAGGGCTAGATTCGCTATTAGCCATCCGACCTGAAGAACTCTTTCAGCGTCGCCGCGAAGAAGCTGCTAGGGATGCCAACTACAACGCCGAAGAGCGTGCGGCTTATGCGCGTCAGGCAGATGAGAAAAGAGCGGCATACGATCAAAACAAATTAAATCGTATGCTACTAGGCATGGGTGGTTACAGCACTAACTATGGTGCTATTCAAGGCGGCGGTGCAACAGCCGTAAATGATGAAGACCGCTTTATGAGAGAGCGCCAAAGTGATGAGCGTAGGTTAATTGATATTGGACCCGCAGCACGCATGGCAGGAATGAAGGCGGGTGAGACTGCATACGGACATGGCATGACGGGGTTAACTTCAGGTGTGGATGCCGCAGCTAGAATGGCAGCAACGAGTGAAGCAGGGGCAAACCGTGCGCAGGCGGCTAAAGATGCGTTGGAAGGTCGGTTGCAGATTGCGCAAGATGCGGAGCGTGGTAGGGCAGATGCGCGGGTTAACTTGTTACACAAAACAACGCTTGAGTCCGTTATGAGAGACCCTGCGTATGTTGCTGCTTCAAAAGCACTGGAACAAGCAAATCAGATGGCTTTGGGCAACGACCCAAAAATGATAACCGCACGCGATCAGAAACAACTTTCGCTACAGACACTAACTCAACAATTGTATAAACTGCATAGAGAGTTGCAGCCGGGCGTTGCATCGGTAGGAAACGCGCCACCCATAGCCCCACCGCCCGTGCAATCACAATCTTCAGGTCAAAGACCACCCCCACCGCCGGGATTTAACGTAACTCCATAAAGGAATTGGCTATGGAACGTGCAGTTAATCCTACCACGGGCGAAGTTGTCTTCTTGGTCGATAACCAGTGGGTAGCCCCATCGCAAACTGCTAAGAACGCGGCGGGAGCCAATGCTTACCTTGTGAATGATGCGTGGGTGTCTCCTACAGAAGCCGGTGGGTACGACTATGCCGACAAGCGTGCGGCTATTGCGCGTGCTGCAACCCCTACTAGCAATCCGTTGGTGGGTATGGCGGGGCGTGCGGCTGCGGGCTTGGGGTCACTGATCGAAGGTGTTGCGCGGGTGGCGGAGCCTATAGGTGATTTTCTTGAAACCAAACTGCCGCTATCAGGCATATCCCCAGAAGATATTAAGAATAAACGCCAACTTGAACCTATGTTTAAGGTTGCGGATCAACTGCGCGATTGGGATGCAAGCCTCGGCTACCAACCATCAACCAAGCTAAGTGATCTTGGTGACAATCCGTTAAAGGTAATACCGTTTATTGCAGAGCGTGTGATTTCGTCATCTCCCGACATGGCTGCGGCGGTCTTGGCGTCTCCGGCGTACATGGCAACGCGAACAAATGAAATCCTTAATGAGCGTATTAAAAACGACAGCAAAGCATACGAAGACCTGACTGTTAAAGACGTAACCCTTGCAACCGCAGCGGCAGTAGCCGAAGCTAAATTAGAGCAATTCACCACAAAACGATTGCTTAAAGGCGCAAACATATCGGGTAAAAACGCCGGTACGCGTATCTTAAAAGAGGGTGCGCTACAGTCGGCTACAGGCGGTGCAGAAGAAGGCATCGGGTACTTGGGTGGTACGTTTGACACCAAGCGGGGTATTGATAAAACAGAGTTGCTTGAGTCCATAGTCGAAGGCGCTATTGTAGAAGGCGGGTTGGGTGCAGGGGTCAAGGGTGTGCGGGAATACCGTGCACGTGGCAAAGACGCGGAAGCTGCCGCAAAGGGGCAGGAACTATCCCCAGAAGACAAAGCAGAGCGCGAGAAAGAACAACAAACCCTTGGGTACATGCGTGCGCAGCGCGATGAGCAAGAGGCGGCAAAGGCTGCACAAGCTCCGTTCATTGGGCAAAAAGAAACCCCTGAGGGTCAGTTCGGTCTAAACCTAGAAGGCGGCAGACGCGTAGCACCCACTGAGACGGTGCAAGGCGGTGAGTTGCCAGAGCGTAGGGCAGGCTTTGATGCCTACGGTCGCCCAAAAGCAGAAGAACCCACACCTGCTGCACCCATGCCAATGGGCAGTACCGCTACACCAATGACGCAGGCGTTAGATGCCACGCAATCTACACAACAACACCGCGCAGAGCGCGATGGCTTGCTGCAACAACTAAACGACTTGCCTGATACCCCAGAGAGCAGGGCGGTTAGTTCGCAGATGGCAGCACGTATCCGTGAGTTAAACAAGCTGATTAAAACCGCAGAGGCTGTACCTGCGGGCACACAAGGCGCGTTACCTGTTGTGCCTAGTGCAGAGCCTACACAAGCTACGCCCGCCGCACCTGCGGCTCCTGCGCCCACGACAAGTGCCTTGGTTAAGGCAGCGGGTATCCCTGCCAGTGCGCCCGTTGCACAACAGCTAAAGAAACTTGACCTCACACAGCAGGCTGACCGCACGGCGGCAGCGCAGTTTATTGCCACGGCACTTGAGAACAAGAACGTTAGACCTGAGACGAAAGTTGCCATCCAAGCGTTCTACGATCAACATATTGCACAACCCGCGCCTGAGGGTCAGGGTGGCTTAGACTTAGGCGAGCCACAACCGTTGGTGCAAGACGCACCACCTACACCGCCCGCTGCGCCTATCACCCCTCCAGCGCCCCCTACGCCCCCTGCTGCGCCTATTACACCGCCTACGGCTGTCACACCTGACAATGCGCCTCCGGTCATTGATGCGACCGTGTGGAGGGCGCTCGGCATCGGACCCACTGCGGCTATCCGCAGGAACGTGGACGTTAACGGCAAGGACATCACCGATCCGACGGACGGTGCGTTTGTACGCCAAGCACTTGAGGCTTATCGTGCTGCGTCTAGAAGTGACCGCATTAAGGCGAATATCGACAGATATCTTGCACGGTTCCCCCTAGCCGCTACACCTGCGGCTGCACCCGCGCCTGCGTCTAAGGCAACTAAACAACCGAAGGCAGCGAAGGCAACTAAAGCGGCTGCACCCGTTGCACCTACACCACCGCCCCCTCCTCCCAAATCGCCTGTTGAGCAGCGTGTTGAGTCTGGGCAGATTGAGTCTTGGGCGCAGACCACTAATCCGTATATTGGGAACGGTGATGTGGTGTACGCAGATGCTACGAAAGGGTTGGTACGGGTGCAGTTAAACAATGGGGTAATTCAGTACAGACCCATGACCGCCACGATGATTGTTAAGGAAGACATATCGCAACTAAGTTTTGTTAATCAAGGCACGTTGGGGTTAACGCCACAGGACGTGCGGGAGTTGGTTGAAGCACGTAATCTAATTGAGGCGCGTGAGAACGCCTTGCTTACACAGTTTCCCGATGGACCGTTTACAAATGCTACAAATAACGTAGTCGCCACAGAGAACGTTGACCCACGCTACACGCAATACCTAACTGCGCTTATGCAGAAGCTTGGCATGGGTGATGTAAATCTGTTCTTAGTAGCGGGCAAGGACTTAGTTGGCAATAATGATAAGTATCATCTGCACGGTGCATACGGCACGTTGTCAACAGCCGGTAACAGCGCAAGCAGAAACGGCATGCTTATACCGTTTGGACCACGCCAAGATACCCTTGCTATATACCTTGATCCTACGTTGTCTGAAGCTAAGGCGATTGAGACCATTGCGCATGAGCTTGGGCATGGCATTGAGTACACATCCTTTGTGCATGCGCGATTTGCTACGAAAGACGCTATTGTAAAAGAGTACACGGCATGGCGAGACGCCGCACGCAAGATGAGCGTTGAGCAGTTCATGAACTCCCTGCGCAATCGTGAAACAGCCGCATTAAATCTTGCAAATGTTTCGCCTGCAACCTTAGCTTCACCCGCACAAAACATTACCGATGGGGAAGGCAACCCTAATTTTGAATCGTATTGGGCGAGCTTTCCTGAATGGTTTGCGGATAACGTTTCGCGTTGGGCAACCACAGACGCTAAAGCTACAAGCCTTGTAGCCAAGTTCTTCCAAGCCGTTGCTAAACAGATGCGGGCACTTGTGGCAGCGGTTACAGGCAAGCAGTTTAATCCAGCAACAAGCGTTGCGGATTTCCTTAATTCAATGAGTCCTGCTAACCCCGTGATGTGGCAAGGCGCTGTCGCAGACAGAGCAGCGGGCAATAGTCGCGTGCGCTATGAAGAGTCACTAGCAGAAACAAAACCCACCGCGCCCGACACACCTGAGTTTAAGAAGTGGTTTAAGGGTAGTAAGATTGTCAATGAAGATGGCACACCGAAGGCGATGTATCACGGCACGACCGGCAACATCAGTGAATTTAAAATATCAGAAAAGAAAAATCGCACTAGCATGCCTGATGGGTTTTACTTTACTTCTGACCCAAAAGAAGCAAGTGATTATGCTACCAACGACGAAAATGCTAATGTTGTTCCGGTCTATCTAAATGTAAAAAATCCGTTTAATCTAACCGGAAAAAACAAGATTACCAATGAAATGGTGATGCAATTCAGAGATGAGTTGCGAAAAGACAATCCAAATTTAGGGTTTGATTGGATACAGTCAAAGGTCAAACTTTTTAAAGAAAAAGCTGCACGGGGTGGGATGCCCTTTCCTAACATATCTTTTCCAACAGACGCAATGCAACGTGTGTTTCAAGTTGGTGGGTATGACGGGTTGATTGATGGTGGGCGACACATTGTGGCGTTTGAACCAAATCAAATCAAATCCGCATACAACCAAACGCCGACTGACGTTAATGACATTAGTGGTGAAGAGTCACTCGTAGACCAACAGCAGATGGATGAGTCAACCATCATGCAAACCTCGCAGAGCATTAACACTCCTGTGGGGCAAATCACACCTGCTACATGGAACAGCATTAACCAAGCCAAGTCGCAGCCACAGCGTACAGCCATGACGCAGTTTGCTGCCGTGCAAGCGCAAAATGATATTAGCTGGACAGATTGGTTCCGCCAAAAGACTGTGGACGTGTTTGCGCCAATCGCTACCAAGCTCGGTGCGCGTTTCGATCAGGGCGTGCGTGATTCGTTTGGTGATGTAAACCCCGTGCAGTTTATTCGGCAAGCCTTTGACCACGCACGTGTGGCACTTGATGTGTTCAGGCAAGGTGGCTTGCGCATGAACAAGGATGGCTTCTGGGAAAGCTATCAACTTAAAGATGCCAACGGCAAAGAAATGTCGGCGCAGCAGGTGGTCAAAGATATTGACGCACTGTCTAAGAAGAACAACGAAGCCTACAACGTCACCAAAGGCAAAGTTGCAACCGTCCTAGAAGGTATGCGCCTGTTTGATTTGCGCAAAGAAAACGCAGATAGGGAAAAACTTGCCCAAGCGTATGAAGCACGTGGCGAGTTTGATAAAGCCGATAAAGAACGTGAAAAGAAAATTCTTCTGCACATGAGCTTTGCTGAGATTGATGCGCTTGAGCAGGTGTTTCAAGCATCGCCTGAGATACAAGAAATTCAACGCATCATGAACACCTCGCGTGAGTCCGCAGTGGACGCTATGGTGACTTCAGGTCGCATCAGTCAAGACCGTGGCGACCTATGGAAGGCGGTCACTAATTACGTGCCGTTTGATCGTGAGAAAAACGTGTATGAAGACCCGTCACTCACGCAACGCCCAACCCGCAAAGGTATCTCTGCACTAGGCGAATTACCCGCGCTGCGTGGGTCGCTTAAGCGCCCTGTAGTAAACACCGTGGACAGTTACATGAACACGATGGCGTGGATGGTTGACCAATCCATGCGCAACTCAGCCGCTGTGCGCGTGCTGAATCTAATGGCAACTCCGGGTGTGGACATGGCTACGAAGTTGCCATCCATGAATCAAGCATCTAATTCCGGCATGGTTGTGCCTAAGCTCTACGAGAAGGGTGAGCCGGTTTACTTTGAACTGTACAGCCCGTATGACTTTGCAGCCTTTGTGCAAGCCCCTGAGATCAAATCAAGCGCGTTGAAGTTGCTCGGCGCATCCTCACGCCTGTTGCGCACGACCGTTACTGCAACACCCCAGTTTGCAATGTTGCAGGTTATAAACGATGCGCAACGCGCAATGTTTTTGTCGGGGGTTAAAAACCCCGTTGCGGCATTAGGCAAAACTCTATACAACTTCCCTCGTGCATGGTTTGGTGCGTGGTTTGGTAAGCAATCGTCTACTGAGCGTAGGTTAACAAGCTTAGGTGTTATCGGGGACTATGACTTTAACCCAATCAACCCTATTGAAACGCTTGAGTATCAGACAGGTGCAGAGAAACGCGGTTTTGTTCGGGCGTTAATTAACAAGCTTGAGCAGGTTACCAAAGCATCTGATATGGCTGCACGTATGGCGGTGTATGACCAAACACTAAAAGAAACCGGCGACCAAGCTGTTGCAATAGTCCGTGCGCGTGAATTGATTAACTTTAACCGCCGTGGGTCATCCACGGCTATGAACGTAATGTCGCAAACCGTTCCGTTCTTTAATGCGTACGCACAGGGGTTAGACTTAATGTATCGCGGGGTGTCCGGCAAAGACTCGTCCACGGGCTTAAACAAATCTGCTGCGCGTAGGTTCTTTATTAGTCGTATGTTGGTAATGATGGGCTTGGGATTCTTGTATGCCGCAGCTATGTCAGAGGATGACCAGTATGAAGACCTGACTGATGAAGTGCGGGATCGCAATTGGATTCTGCCTAAGTCAATCAATGAAGGATTAGGGCTTAATTTTGCAATTAAAATCCCTGTGCCGACAGAACTTGGGTTTATCTTTAAGTCAATCCCAGAGCGTGTCATGAGCTACAGGAAATCTGCATCAAAGGATGAAGATCAAGGTGTCGGGCGTGCGGCAACTGACGCTCTTTTAGCGGGATTAAAAAACTACAGTACTGTACCAATCCCACCTGTAGTGAAATCAGCGATTGAGAACACAGCTAACTACTCGTTCTTTACGCAGCGAGAGCTTGTGCCTAAATCCATGCAGGAACGCCCGTCCGCCCTGCAATACACATCCAACACCTCAGAGCTTGGTAAGGCAATTGGTAAAGCTGCTGACGTATCACCCATTAAGGTCGATAACTGGATACGTGGCACGTTCGGGCTAATGGGTGCGTCTGGTCTGCTCATGACTGACGCGATGATGAACCCTGCACGACCTGATCGTTCACTTGCGCAAATACCATTCATGAGTATTGCGTTGGTCAACCCCGCAGGGTCGCGTGTCAAGGATGAGTTCTATGATTTCCGTCAGAAGATCACGGAAGCCGTGGCAGCAAAGAACATGCTTGAAAAAGAAAACCCAGTCAAGTACGCTGAGTTCGTGCAAAAGAACTACCACTTACTTGCCGCAGCACCTTATGTGAATCAGAAACTCAAGGTGTTATCTGAGCTACGCGCAACAAAAGCAATGTTTACCCACATGCCTGCATCAGCCATGACCTCTGCCGAAAAGCGCAAGAACATTGATGAGATCAACAAGATTGAAAAGGTGATGTTGAGTGACATGCGGACGATGCGCTCTGCGATACAAAAAGCGGGTCCTAAATAAAAAACCCCCGGTGCTAGACCGGGGTAAACACAACCAAGGAGTATCAGCATGGACGTGCTGATTGCTCAATTATATCAGCGCATGCGCCAGACACCAACCCCCCAAAGCCCGTTGCGTTCGCCCACTGCAATGTGCAGCTTGATGCGGTGCTTGCGGGCACTACCTACCAACATCTCTGTAATACGGTTAGTTGCCACGCAAGGTATGAACACACTAGCCCCCACTGAGAATGTTGCCCAATCAAACGAATAGGTAACACCCTCTGCATCAACGATGCACACCGTAGGAAGTTTAGGCTTGGGGTTTTGACTCATCCGCTATGGTGTCCATATCAAACACACGGCTCTGCGGGTCATGGATGGCAAGCACGTTCGCAGGTGGGGTACTGAGCAGTGTGCCCTTTGCCATGCGTTTCTTGGCGAGCTTAATATCTAACCCACTAGCTTGCAATCCACCGATCAACTCGTTGTAACCTACCTGACGTTTCACGCACCACGCCTTGAACGGCTGCGATGCTAGGAAGATGGTCTTGGTATTTGGCTCGTAGCGGATCAGCAACTCGCCTCGTGGCTCACGTAGCGCGATGGGTTTGTAGGTTGTATCGCTGTCGTCAATGATAAGAACGTTGTTGATGTTCTGGTTGATGTACGCCGCCAAGCTATCTGACCCGTCTACTGAGCCACGTGTAGCCTCGGCAGCGGTCGCCAAGTGTGCGGATGCCCAACGCCCAACTCGCGCAACATCAATATTGTGCAATCCTAGCGTTGCGGCAATCGTACCCCCTGCAAGTGCAATAGCTGCCATGTTTGACCAGATACGTTCACGTTGGGTCAAGTTCGCATTCAGATCAGTCTGCGCCTGTATGGTGCTTAGTATCGCCTTTGCGTTATCAGGATTGTTAACCACGTAGGTCATCAGTAACTCCCCTGCCAGCCCGTGGTTGTCGTGCAACTTAGCAAACAACGCATCGGTATGCACCTTAGTGAACTGCATCGTACGTTGCACCGCCACCTCCATTACGCGCATCAACTCGCCTTCAGGGAAATCTTTTTCAGCAGAGAGCTTATCAATCACGCTGCTGTTTGATGATGTGATGGTCGGTGCTTGCCACGTGGTGTTGTTCACACGCTCTGCGTTCGTACTGGCTTGCAAGCGGTTCTTGCCTCGTGCAGCGGTTGCGGCATACACCATGTTTGACATTTCAATCGGGGACATGTTGGTGATTTCGTCAATGGTAATGGGCAAATGTTGCAGTACGCCCATGCGGTGTATGCGGGCGTTGTAGGTGTCGTCCTTCTGCAACAACAGATCAACCGGATGACCCCAGACACTGTTGGCTACCATGAGCGCGGTGGACTTGCCAATACCTGATTGGTTACTCATAAGGTTGTAGATGCCCCCACGGTACTGCGTGAGGTACATAAGCGGCGCACCAAAGCTCAGAAACACAGCAAAGGCAAACGGTTCAAGTCCGGGGGTGTCGTAGAAGTTTACGACCTTGCGCCACTCATCCATCGTGCCTTTCTTTTGCAGCATGCTCGTCACGCGTAGCGTAGCCGTAGACGGGGGGCTATACCTGCTTATCTCAGTTGTCGGGAGGGCTGTCGGGATGATCTCCCGATCACCAATTAAAAATGTACCCTCGCTTGTCCAACCCATTTGGGTTCTCATGTTTTCAGTGCGTTCACGCATTTGTAGCCTCTTAGTAGATTTTTGGATATAAGTCATAAGTGCATCAAAGTTTTTACCACTAGCCATAACACCATACTCCGCAATAGCGTCACGAAATTTGTCTTTAGCCACCACTACGGGGAGCGGTAGACTAAATTCACGAATACCATCGTGGGGCAATTTCAAACGTACCAATATGGATTCCCCCAACATAGGGTCTTGCATACGTTTAACTACGTAAAAATCATGTTCATACACGCACGTTTCAGTGCGCTGCTCACCCTCACCCATTTCCGCATACACCCCACCTGCTTTACCGCGAAAGAACGGAAACGGAAACGGCTCAATAACCTCTTGCACGGCTTGCTTAGTCAGTGGGTCGGCAACTGTAACAACGTTGTCTTCGTCTGTTGCGCGTTGTATCTCGCGCCCAAGCACTACGGGGGTTGTAATCTTACCTTTAAGCGGACACGCTTTGCAACCATCAGGGTTTAATCCTTCAAAGGTCTTGCAGAATTGGGGTCCCTCAGTCTTGCTTGCTTTAGCGTCTGTCGCTGCGTGGGAGTAGTTGGGATGTTTGTCGGACATTGCATGGATAGCTTCGTCACGGTCGATACAGACCTGTGCAATAGACAATCCTGCACGCCACAACGGTTCACTGATTGTGGCTTGGTTTTCGCAGATGTGCTTTAGCTGCAAGCATGTCTCAGTACGTACCATGATGTTCTTAAACCGCGTAACGTGGTTTTGCAAAAACGTCTTGGTGGTGTCATCCATCTTGTACTTGATGTGCTTAGGCACAGCAAACGGCAACACGTTATCAGGGGCTTGCGCTTCACCCGTACCCAACTTCTCTGCAAACGCTATGAGCTTGATGGGGGTCTTGCGTGACTTCAGTATCTCAACGGGTTTGGGGTTGCTTGGGTCACGGTAGTTGTATGTGCCCGGAATACGCAGTATGCGTGCAGAGTCCGCTGTGCATGTTTGGTCTACGCGAAGCCCCTGCTCGTCGCACACTGCCTTAAAGCGCGTGGCTATCGGTAGCCACACGTCAGGGCTAATCTCTTGCTCTAGAGGCCAATATAAGTGAAAGCCGTTGCCTGAGTTTACAACGACCGGACGGGGTAATCCCGTAGCCTTGATGAACGCCACGATAGCGCTAGCTGCATCTTCTTGCGTGGGGTATCCGCTACCGTCAGGCTTGTTGCTGTCAACATCTAACCAAAACGATTTGAGCCATGCAACGTTTGTCTGTTTGCGCGATGAGCCATCATTAAAAGATGCACATGCAAAATACTGATTTACGGGCGCATCTAGTGCGCCACTCGCGGGTTCAAAATCTGCAATAGCCGGTAGAAATAGTTGCTCAACCTTCTTGTTTGCTATGGCTGCGAGACAGTATGTTCCCGATTCAGGAAGCACAAGGCGCAGAAATTCTGTAGGTGTCATATAGTGCTTCTTCTTATACGATGACAGACCCGCGAGGGGCTATTTGCCTAGCAATTTTTCCAATCGCTTTAGCTTATCGGGGGCGGGTGCATACTGCCCTGTAAACCAATCGTATACGCACGTGCGTGACACACCTAACTTTGCTGCAATCGCCGCTACACCGATCTCTTTGCGCACTGCCAACATGCCTAATGCACCGCCAACGGTGTTCTTTGCCGTGCTGATACGCTTTGCAAGCGTGATTGAATAGCCACTCATGTATATCTCCAAGGTTAAACATAGGGTCACTGCTTTCGCAGTGACCCCGCAGTGCTTACTCGTCGTCGTCAGCCCAGTTGTCTAGCACGGACTTAACGTCAACAGCCTTGGTCTTGCCACGTACCTTAGGTGCAGCAGCTTCGGGCGCTGCGTCCTCTTCAGGCGCATCTACTTTGGCGTGCTTGGCAGCAGCCGCAGCAGCTACGCTATCTGACTCTGCGTCTCCGGAGCTTTGCTTATCCAATTTTGGAGTAAACGACATGGTGATCGCGGCTAACGCCTCGGTGGTATCCGCACGTTCGGTTACAGCGGTGTACTCGTCTTGCTCAAGTGGGCGCACAGGTTTGAACGTCAGCTTAGGTGTTGCTGAGTTGGTGTCAAAACGCATCTCAGTCACCACAGCCGTTACAGGCAGGTTATGCCCTGCAAGAAACTTAACGTATGCCTCAAGGGGCAGCTTACCTTTCTCGCCCTTACCAAAAATAGACTGTGCGGGTAGTGCGAGTTGCAACACATCACCTGCAATGTCGTTATCAAGCACGACAGCAAGGCGGCGTGTAAAGCGGCATGCACGGCTATCGCCCTGACCTGAACCTTTGATGTTCTGTGGGCATGTGGCGCACTTCGGGCTTTGCGGATTGCGCACAATAACATCAGGTGTTTCGTTGTTTGATGACCAACAATCAGGTGCGGCGTTCTCACCTTCTTTGTACGTACCTGCGTAGAACGTGCGGTGTACGTTTGAGGCGCTCTTAACAATGATAATGTTCATAGCGCGGTCGTCGTTCTGCATGACTTCTTCGCCGTTCACAATCTTACGAAACACGCCGCCACGAATAGAAATGCGGGGTATTGAGCCGCCACCACCCATCAAATTGCGGGTGGTTTCATCCATCGTAATACCTTTCAGGTATGCGGGTAGCTTCGCCGGATTAAAAAGACTGAGATCACTCATGTGTAACTCCTGTTGGTTGGGAAATAGATTCTACAAGTTTGTCGGCGGGAATGCCAAAATACTTTCGTACGTCACTTAAAAAGAAACGGTAATGCTTGCCAATGCGAATTGACGGTAGTGGGTTTACGGCTTTCTTTGCTAGGTTTGCAACAGTGGTCTTGCTTATGTTCATTGCGTGTGCGACCTGCGTGGTCGTCATAGGGCGTTCTAGCATCACTTGCGACTCCGTGTGATGGTTATGGCGTACTGGCTTGTGACATTCAAACCGGGCGGCATAAGCTCAGGGTTGTTTTCAATAAACTCTTTCATTGCACGTTGTGCGACACGCCGCTCAAGCAAGTCAGGTGCGCTTTGCGCAAGGATAAACTTGTGCATCGCTTCCCAATCTGTTGCGTCATAGCGGGTTTTGACTGAACGTGATACCGTGCCAAACTGTGTCTTTAGTCCGTCTGTGCCAACGGTCTTGCACAACTCTAGTAACTCGGTCTCAATAAACGCCATCTGATCTTTAACGCTAGCGTCTTCATCCTCGTACTGCGCCTTTAGTGCTGATCTGTGGTCACGCATTTTTATATATGCTTTAACCATTTTGTCTGCGGTTATGTCCATGTGATTCTCCAGTGAGTAGCTATAGTAATTGTTTATATTTACATTGTCAAGTGTTAGCTATTGATGATCTCCTCGTATAGGGCTAGTAAGCTTACATTAGTATCTTCACAATTATCAAGTGCCTTGTAACGCTGCACCTCTACGGGACTACCCTGTAGTTTTACGACCAAGCACTTGTTCTTTTGCCCTGCGCGGTGGATACGCGCATTGGCTTGTGCGTAGGTTTCATACGACATGATTGGACCCCACCACACAATAGTGTTTGCCGCATGTAGGGTAATCCCGTGGGAGGCTGCTTGTGGTTGGATGACTAGCACCTTGGGGTTCGCTTGCTCTTGAAACGTTTTAATAACCACTGCGCGTTTTGTTGGGGTGATGCCCCCATGTATGGTATCAACCGTATACCCGTCAGCGGCAAGCTTCTCTAGCAGTAGTTCTATGGTGTGCGTGTAGGGCACGAAGACCAACACCTTGTGTGGCGTGTCATCAATTACTTCGCGCAACACATCGTAGCGCGGGCGTATATCAAGCTCTACGGTCTGGTGGTCATCGGTGTACACCGCGCCACAACTGATCTGTAGCAGCTTGTTAAGCCCCGCTGCTGCGTTGACCGCAGAGATGATTTCACCTGCTGCAAGCACGGCTAGGTTCTTGCGCAAATCGTCATACATCTTTTTCTGTTGGCGCGTGAGCGGCACTTCGCGAGTCGTGTAGATAATGTCGGGCAAGTCTAGGCACTGCTCTTTGGTAAACCGTATTGCGGGTTGTAGCAAATTGTTGACCGTAGTGATCGCGGTAGGCTTGGGTATCCATTTGAAGTTTGTAATCTTAGACATTACAGAATCACGGAACATACCAAACGATCTAGGCGCGGTGCTTGGGTGCATCATCTTGACTAAACCAAACGCATCAAGCGGTGACTGTGAGGCAGGTGTGCCCGTCATCATCCATACCCAAGTGTCGGGTCGAATTAATTTATTGATTTGCTTCCATCGTTCAGTCGTAGCAGTCTTCACAGCGTTGGCTTCGTCAATGATGATAAGGTCGAAGGCACATGCCATCAGTTCTTTCTGTATGACTGCAACACCATCAAAGTTGATGATGACAAACTCCGTATTGGCTTGCAGAATCTTCTTGCGCTTGTCACTGCTACCATGCGCAATAGACACGGTGCGGTGCATGACGCACAAGAACAAATCACTTACCCATGTGGCTTGCATAACCGACACAGGGCAGATCACCAGTACGCGCTTGATGCGCCCTATGTTCATCAGGTAGTCCGCTGCCCAGATAGCGGAAGCAGTCTTAGCAGTGCCTTGTTCGTTAAAACAAAAGGCTCTGCGATTGAGAGTGAGAAATGCTGCGGTTTGCTTCTGATGCGCGAAGGGTGGGCGCGTGCCTGTCCACTTGTACTTGGCAATGATGGGTGACGGTACGTTGCGGATATTCAGGTTCTTTAACACCTGTGCGGTGTCTATATCCCAATGCACTAGCACTTCGTACAACCCATCAACCTCATCAACAATTGCACTCTTTGGTATGACGTTCAGCACCCTAGCGGGGTTTCGCAGACGTAATTTCAACGCTCGATTTTCAATGACTTCCATACGGCTCCGATGCAAAGTAGACCGAAAGCACAATGTGCACGGTCTGAGAACTACGCGTAGACACTATGTGTCTACGGATTATTTACTTCTTCTTACGTTCGCGCTTGCTAACTTCTGATACTAAGTTGCCTTTCGAGTCACGTTTAAATGACCGATTGCTATTTGAATCTTCAACCTTGATACCGTCTTTGATTGAGCCGCCCTTATCGACAGCCTTCACGTGTGCGGCGTCCTTGCCATCACCCTTGCGCAGCTTACCCGCTTTGACCAAGGTGGTACGAGCTTTGTTACGCTCATCGCGTTCTTTGATCTGCTCAGGCTTGCCGTGGTACAGCGCATACTCGCGTTTGTAATTACGGTCTTCTTTGTTCTTGTATGGCATTACGTTCTCCGTGGTTCATAATGTTCGCAACTTGTGACAGGACACCACCCACGGCACAAACCCGATGGGCTTGCGTTCCACACACCGTGCTTGTACGCACCCTCAAGGCGCTGCACTTCTGGTAGCCAATCCATCCACATAGTCGGTGCATCAACTGCTGCGTACTTGGTGGGTACTAGCTTGTCTTCTTGGCAGAACAACAACCCTGCCTTGACGGACTTCACGTGCGGGTACAGCTTAAACACTGCTAACGACATGAGGTGCAACTGACTGCTATCGGCGTTCTTAGATTTACCAAACTTGTAGTCGATCATGCGTGCTGTGCCTTTGTCGTGGTTGATAATGAGCAGGTCAACCGCACCACGCAACCACACATCCTTGGCAAAGAATCCTGTGGGTTCCATCGCCGCAGTCAACCCAAACTTCAACTCACACAGCTTCTCACCCTCAATTGCTTTTAAGCGGTCTAGCTGCTCCTGCATATAGCTGTACTGCGATGCCAGTGGCACGTCATCTCTGATATACAACTCAGCAGCTTTATGCGCCGCAATGCCGTACAGCATGATCTGTGAGGCTGACTCTTTTACGTCTTTAACAACTTTCAGGTGGTAGTATTTTTTGGGGCACGACTGAAAAGTTTTAAGCGCAGAATACGACCATGCTACTGCTTTGTCCATATCAACATTCCGCTAGGGTTTTGCCGGATTTAACTGTGGCATTTAAGGGTATATCAGGCATCCACTTCGGTGCTTTACACATTTCAGTATACACAAAGGACTTTGCAGCTTCAACATCTTTGTCAAGTGCAAGCACGTAGTCCGCATCGTGAATGGTAAGCAACGTAGGGTAACGCCGATCAATACGGATCATGCTCTCACCGATCACGCACCTAGCTAGCGACTGCACCACACCTTGAAAGAATTTAGCTCCGTAGATGAACTCCTGCCCCTTGCGGGTGATGTACGCCCAGTTGGTCTTATCCTCTACCGTGATACGGCACAGCTTGGGGTAGCGCAGGACTAATTCAGAGGGTAGCCGCACACCTTCTTCACCTAAAACCTGTACAAGCCCGCGCCTACCGTAGCTCATCTCTTTGTTTTGGTGCACTGCGGTAAGCGCACGTTCGCCGTGATCCCATGCAGCCTTTACGTGCACATACTCCTGCCGATATAAGCTCACGATACGCTGACTCTCAGCCTCACCAATGTCAACCTTTGACCCCGACTTGATTGCTGCACGTAGCTTTTTAGCCCCGACCCCGTAAATTAAGGATAGTTGCGAGGTCTTGCCGATGAACCGCTGATCGTCTGTCACCTCGTCGTAGGGCACACCAAACACCGTAGATGCGAAATCTTTGTACAGATCACGCCCCTCACCCAAGGCACGCAGCTTATCCATCTGCCCGGCTAACCACAAACCCACACGTAGTTCGATGTTGGATAAGTCCGCACCCACGATGGTGTAGCCTTCAGGTGCACGGATAGCCTCTTTAATCTTGGACTTGCGTGGTAGGTTCTGTAGGTTCACGCTGTCAGCGCCCGACCATCGGTAGGTTCTCGCACCTGCATAGCGCAGGGGGATTGCAAGATTGCCACGCCCACCCATACTGATGAAGCGTTGGGTGCGGGTTTCCTCAAGCGTGGATTTAAGCCCAAGCCGTGCTGCGCACACAATCTGCACCCGCACATCGTCATGCTCAAGCAATGCACGGAACCCCTCATCGGTCTTAGCAAAGGCGAACGTAGGCTTGCCCGTAGTGGGGCTTACCTTCATCGGTGCATCCACGCCTAGCCCCTCTAGCATGGCTGCAAACTGCGCACTGGATCGCAGGGCTTTCTGCACGTGTTCGTGATCCGTGCCACCCACGATGGCTACCGCTGCTAGGTCATCACGCCCGACCGCTTTGAGCGTGTTAATCAAGTGCGTGCGCTTAGACTCTTTGACCTCGACCAAGTGCACATTGAGCATGGCTACATCAAGCTCAAGCAGGGGGCGGGTAAACATCCTGATGGTCATATCAATGAGCTTAAGTTCCGGCTGTGGAAAGCCATCATCCATCATGCGATCAAAGATTGCACGGGCTAGGATCACATCATTGACGCAGTAGTTGCCGTAATAAACTAGCTCTAGTGGGGTGAAATCTTCTATGTGCTTGCCTTTAGCATCTAGCACTTCCGTGCCTTTTACGCCCACCTTGTAGTGCGTGGACATACTTGCAAGGGATACGCTCGCATCTACACCCAAGGCTGCACGCCCCATGCTCAGGGTGTCTATAAGGACCTTGGGGTGAATGTTGTACCTGAACGCCAGTATGCCCGCATCAAACGCTGCGTTGTGCGCCACAAGCGCGGTGTTAGCCCAATCAATTGAATCAAGAACATAGCTCACCTCGGACTCGTTGCGCCCTGACACCCACACGGTAGGCTCATCGTTGCGCCTATAGGCAAAGCCGATCACTTCAAATCGAAGGTCGTGGATGTACTCTTCCGTGGTCATCTTGCTTAGGCTGTAGGCGTTGTCGTAATACGTTTCAAAGTCGAGCACAACTATGTCCATATCAAACTCACATCCATGATGTTGTCTTCGTTGATGACCAAGGCGATGCCACCTGCTTCTTTGATCTTGCGCAATTCGTTTTCTTGCAGGGCTGTGGTCTTGCCTTTACCCGCCTTGCATTCGATAGCAAAGAACTTGCCGTTGCAACACCCGACAAGATCAGGCACGCCTGAGCGACCATACCCACCTGTGGCGGGCATGAAGTGGTACACACTGGCTGCGTCTAACATGCGCCTGACCCGCGCCTTAACCTTACCCTCAGGGGTTAGTGCCACGTGCTTCCCCTTCGCGCATTCTGTGCAGCGCATCCCACAGGCGGTTAGCCAGTTCTTGTTGCAACTCTTTTGAGGGTGGGTCGTTGTCAGCGGCGTGGATGAGTTCTTTGTCCGTTAGTGTTCTGTAGATCATAGTTGTTCCTTGGTTTTACGTGGTTTTTTAACTGCGGCAATACCTACTTCGGGTGTTGCGTACTTGGCTTCGATCATTGCATCGGCTAGGACATAACACCACGTAGCAACACGCGGTTCACTCCCATCCATGACACCTCTACTAGCCAATCCTTGCAACGCCATACCCGCAAACAAGTCGCGCAGGTCTTCGTCATCCATTAGCTTTCTCCGTGACTTCAATTAACTTCTGCAAGTAGTGCTGTGCTTTTTTTAAGTCTTCGATACCGCCCTTGTCTTTCCAACGGGATACGTACTTTACAACATTACCTTCAAGATAGCCAAGGTCGTTTGCAATAATGTAGTCCCACGGCTGAATGGCTTTGACTGCGTAGTGTGCGCCACCTACCTGTTGCTCGTTAGCCCGTGTCGTAATGCCTTCTCGTTCCTTGTAGTTGTCTACAAGTTTCTTGATGTGGTTACCTAATTCTTCGTTTTTCATATCGGGTTCCTTAACCATGCTGCTGCCGCATCGGGGCGGGGGATAAATGTTGGCTTGCCGTTGCTATCTACAGGTTCTCGTGCATCGTCACCGTCACCCCAGTACCATACCCTTGATACCTTGCCACGACCACTAAGCTCGTAGCTGCCGATGTGAATCTTGCTTTGGCTATGCAATGATTTGACCGTAGACAGCACAGACCTGACGGGTCTACCCGTTAGCTTCACTAACGCACTTGTTGTAGCACGACCAACCGCCTGCAAAACCTTTGCTACCGTTGAGCCTTTAATCGTTGTGAATTTTGGTATGTCAGTCTTTTCCATGCTTCCTCTGCTCTGCATACACCCCTGCACGATAGCCGATCTCATAGGCTCGCTGTAGCGTCATGCTGCCTAAGTCGATGCTGCCCATGTCCATCACAAAGTTAAAGGCTTTCTGCTGCGCCTCGCGGCGCACGTTATCTTCTACCCGCCAGTTTTGCTTGCGCTCAATCTCTGCAAATGCTTCGTCTTCTTCATTCATTTTGCCACTCCACTTTGTA
>Ga0209550_10001524_pt1 | contig 22190 bp, 23 predicted proteins | sample LauGreSuBDMM15SN_2_FD_187567 | JGI IMG/M metagenome (GOLD analysis project Ga0209550, IMG submission 187567) | Freshwater lake microbial communities from Lake Michigan, USA - Su13.BD.MM15.SN (SPAdes) (version 5) | ecosystem: Environmental > Aquatic > Freshwater > Lake | place: Lake Michigan... | reverse complement strand
AGCATATATAGTATGTGGTGATGAAAAATACATATGGAAAGAAGGTGAAGGTATAGTATTTGATGATATGTATCTTCATTACGTAAAAAATCCAACAAATCAGACCCGTGTAGTATTATATTTAGATGTGAAACGTAAGTCAGAAAATCCGTTTATAAATTTTATCAACAATGCGGGTATTTATTTATTAGAAAATTCTATTTTATTGAAAACCTTTTTGAAAAATCAGCACAACCAAAATAAAATAACTGAATTATAAAATTGAATATACGAACCAATGGTATATTCAATAAAACAAACACACAATATGGAAACTCAAACAGAACCCGCAGAAACAGTAATAGACAAACCAAATATAATGATAGATATTTTTAATAATCCACAAGAACACGTATGTAGTATATGTATAGAACCTATGGTTGTTGAAGATGAAGAAACCACTCGATATATGAAATCTTGGTTAAATTATAAAGACAAAATATTCCATAAACCTATCTATCAAACCCAATGTAATCACGCTTTTCACGGAGACTGTTTACTTGAATATAAATATCAAAAACGTATATCAAAACAAGGAGGATATGATGCGAGTATGAACCCTATTGAACCAGTTGTATGTTGTCCCAAAATAGATTGTCCATATTGTAGAACGAATCTAGACTATGTATACACGTATACGCACTTCAACATAGACGACCCTTGTAAATATTATTTATAGACGATTTACAAAGAAACATATAAATAAAAATGAAATAAAACTATTTTTTTATCTATATAAAGTTGTCTATGCCTCCTAAAAAATTTTTCAAAAAGAAATCTACCACAACATACGCAAAAAAAGAACCGAATATAAATCTAAACGCCAAATACTTAATCATTGTCGAATCACCATCCAAATGTGGTAAAATAGAAAGTTTTTTAGGTGAAGAATATTGTTGTATAGCGTCCAAAGGGCATATTCGCACGATAGAAGGATTAAAATCAATCGATACAAAATCTACATTTGAACCAACATTCACCATCATTGACGAAAAAAGTTCTCATATTGAACAAATGCGTTCGGTAATCAATAGGTTCTCTAAACAAAATATTATATTAGCGTCAGATGATGACCGAGAAGGAGAAGCAATCGCATGGCATATATGTAAAGTATTTGATTTACCGATTGAAACAACCAAACGAATATTATTTCACGAAATAACAAAAAAAGCCATTGTTGATGCGGTAAATAACCCAACAAGGATAAATATGAATTTAGTTCACGCGCAACACGCTCGCCAAGTATTAGATATGGTGGTTGGATATAAAATTTCGCCACATTTATGGAAATATTTATATCATAATAAATCAAACTCTTTATCCGCAGGGCGTTGTCAAACCCCCGCGCTACGTTTAGTCTATGATAATGAAAAAGAAAAATCGGAAATCGAAACCAAATACAAAACCACTGGTAGTTTTACGTCAAAAAATATATTATTTACATTGAATCATGAATATGATACAAATGAAGAAATCCAACAATTTTTAGAAAAAACAAAAACATTTCAACATAAATTAACCGTAGGTTCTCCAAAAAAATCCACCAAAACTCCACCGAAACCATTCAATACATCGAAATTATTACAAACAGCTAGTAATTTATTACATATGTCTCCCAAAGAAACAATGAGTTTATGTCAACAATTATATCAAAACGGTTATATTACATATATGCGAACCGATAGTATGAAATATTCCAAAGATTTTATTGATAAAGCGAGTGGTTATATCATAAAAGAATGGAACAAACCGGAATATATTGGAAAAGTGGAAACAATTGAACAGAAAGACCTTCAAAACCCGCACGAAGCCATTCGTATTACACATATTGAAACCCGCACGATATCGGATAGTGATAACCCACGTCTAAATACACTCTATAAATTAATATGGCGAAATTCAATTGAAAGTTGTATGTCCGATGCGTTATATAACAATTCAACTATCAAATTAACAGCGCCTGATGAAAAATATTACACATACACAGTAGAAATCCCCATCTTTTTAGGTTGGAAAATACTAACAGAAAAAGAAGAGAAAGCGACTGAAAATCAAAATCAGCCAAACGCACTATTGTTATTTTTTCAATCCATCGAACAGTCTGGAAAAGAAGTCGCCTATCATTTTATTGAAAGCACCATCGCAGTCAGAAATAAACATCAACATTATACTGAAGCAACCCTGATAAATACATTAGAAGAATTAGGAATCGGACGACCATCGACCTTTGCGACGATTGTAGAAACAATACAGGATAGAGGATATGTAAAACGCAAAGATTTAGAAGGAGAAAAGATAAAATTCATAGAATACAAATTACGAGGAAAGGTTCTCGACAGTATAGAAAAAGAAAAGGTATTCGGAAATGAAAAAAGCAAATTGGTATTGGAACCCTTAGGATTAATCACCGTAGAATTTTTAATAAAACATTTTCAAACCATGTTCTCCTATGATTATACCAAATCAATGGAAGATAAATTAGACCAAGTATCATCTGGTATAGAATCGGATTGGGCCAAATTATGTAAAGAATCTTATCAAGAAATCAAAGAATTGTCCAAACCCATCGCAAAATTGGAGAAACAAATCTATCCGATAGATGATGAACACGATTTCATATTTGAAAAGTTCGGACCAGTTATACGAAGTAAAACAGAAGACGGAACATTTGTGTATAAACCAGTGAAAAAGGATATGAAAATCGATTTAGAAAAATTAAAAAATCGCGAATATACGTTGGATGAATTATATGAAATAAAGAATAATCATTTAGGTGAATACGAAGGCGAACCAATGTATATAAAAAATGGTAAATTCGGTCCTTATGTGGAATGGGGAGAAAAACGAGAAAGTATTCGAAAAATAGAAAAGCCATTAGACCAAATAACGTTGGAGGATGTTATAAAATATTTAGGAAGTGATATTACTTCAAAAAACAAGGCCATCTTGAGAGTGATAACAAAAGAATTGAGCATTCGCAAAGGGAAATTCGGCGCATATGCTTATTATAAAACCGCGGCGATGACCAAACCCGATTTTTACAATATAAAAAAATTCCCCGAAGGTTTTGGAACATGTGAAGCAAATGTTCTCATTGAATGGTTAGAAAAAACCTACAAAATACATATTGAATAATGCTATGAATAAAATATGATAAATATGTATAAATGAGTTCAAATATTATAACAAAACCTCAAAGAATAATAGACGGAAACAAATATATTAATGTAGTAAAAATAGTAGGATACTTAGCAATATACATCATATGTTTTGTATTTATATTTCAACGCGAGAATGAGATTTCTAGTTTCATTTTGTTAAGTATATATCATATGTTTTTCTTAGTATTCATATTACAATCAATGATAGAAAAATCTAAATTCGATATTCGTAGTATTACCGCATTTATAGAAGGTGGAACATTCATTTGGGGTGGAATGTTAATAGGAGCAATCTTAAATTTTGTATCCTTAGTATTATTTTTGATATCATACAATCATGTATATAAACAACATAAAATACAAGGGGATGGAGTTGTTCCATTGTCTAAAAACAATATGAAGAAAACCAAAGAGTTCAAAATCTTTTTTGTGGTAAGTACTTGTTTAACCTTATTATTATTAATCTTAATGAATATGAGTGAACATATTATTTATAAAATATTTTTAACACTCATTTCGGGAGCGGTGGTCGGATTAACCTCATATGAAGTATTTTTATGTAATAGTTTATTAGAATTAAATAAAATAACAGTCATTTCTCGATAATTCATTTTATATTCGTAAAAATATAAAATGAATGTTCTCTATAGTATATAAAATGAAATATTACGAAACTCATTACGATGATTATATAAACGCGGTAGAAAAATCGAATATCCATCCCGAATTAATAGAAGTATTCAACCGATTTCCCAAAAATAACAATGACTTGAATAATTGTATCATATATGGTCCCACCGGTTCAGGAAAATATTCACAGGTTCTCTCTTTATTAAAAAAATATAGTCCAAGCGAATTAAAATACGATAAAAAAATTACATTACAAACCGATAAACAGACCTATATGTATAGAATTAGTGATATTCATTATGAAATTGATATGTCGTTATTAGGGTGTAATTCTAAGTTGGTATGGCATGAAGCATTTTTCCAAATAATAGATATTATATCGGTAAAAGCCGATAAATTTGGAATCATTGTCTGTAAGAATTTCCATTTAATACATAATGAATTATTAGAGATATTTTACAGTTATATGCAACAATACAATAGTCAATCTAATATCAAGGTTAAATTCTTTATTTTAACTGAACATATTAGTTTCATGCCGACCACCATTATAAATTCTTGTCTCGTAATAAATGTGAAGAGGCCAAAGAAAGATGAATATAATAAAATGATTACGACGCATCAACCACAAGCCATTATGAATTCAAATCCGTTTTTCAAGCAAATAACTGTAAAAAACGATGAAGATACCAAAATTAAAAAGACGTTGGAGATAGTAGACTCCATAGAATTGGAGGGAGTATTAAATTTAAAAGAAGTTCGTTATTTTCCATTGGTAGAAGATATAGAAAAAATGCCCAAAGACGTCTTCAATATCATATGTGATAATATTATTGCCGAAATTATGAAATCCGACAAATTAGTATTTACAGATTTCCGAGATACATTATATGATATACTTACTTACAACTTGGATGTCACAGAATGTTTATGGTATATATTAAGATATTTTATAGAGAATCATTATTTGAAAGCGGAAGATATCACAGACATATTAGAAAAAACGTTTTCCTTTTTGAAATATTACAATAATAATTATAGACCTATATACCACTTAGAGAGTATTATGTTTTATATAATAAATAAGATACATAAATACGATGAATTATAAAAAAGCATGTAAACATCTAGGAATTGAAGAAACCGCAACTTTAACCAAAGAAATATTAAAAAAACATTATCGAATGAATGCGTTGCGTTATCATCCTGATAAAAATAATACACCCGACGCTTGTAGTAAGTTTCAAGAGATACATGCGTCCTATGATTTTTTATTAAAAACGATCGATGGAGAAAACATGTTTAACGTGAATTTTGAAAATGAATTTGAAGAAGAAGATAATAATGATAGTTATGCCGGGATACTTATGTCGTTCATAAAGAACATCATGAAAAATGATGGAATACAAAATAGTTTGTATTATATCATTATCGAAAAGATTTCAAATGTGTGTGAAAAAAAGGCATTGGACATGATAGAAAAGGTGGATAAAACGGTTTTAATAAAAATAATTGAAATCATAGGTAAATATAGAGAAGTATTACATTTTTCAAATGATTTCATAGAAAAAATACGAATGGTATTGAATAAAAAGATAGAAAACGACGAATGTATTATTTTGAACCCATCTATCGACGATTTATTCGAAAATAACTTGTATAAACTCGTTGTAAATAATACGACTTATATTGTTCCTTTATGGCACGATGAATTAGTCTATGATAATAACGGCAATGATTTGTATGTGAAATGTTTTCCAATATTACCTGAAAATATAACCATCGATAATAAAAATAATATCCACGTGAATATAACATATGATGTAAAGGAAATATTAGATAAAGATATAGTGATAGTGGGTATTGGAAAAAAGAATTGTGAAATAAATCCCGAAGAATTATTGCTAATGAAAAATCAAACGATTGTTTTAAAAAATGAAGGGATTTCCAAAATAAATACGGTAGATATATACGACATTAGTAAAAAAAGTAATATAATTGTCTATATTACATTGGAATAATCGTAATATTACCGGTATCTGAAGTATGATTGGTAAAGATCTGATTGAACATATTTGTTTTGATGGACAATGAAACTGGATTTTTCATAATATCTTTGAAATACAAATTAAATAGCCATAAAGAGGCGAAATTATAATAATCCACCGCGGTATTTGGTTTCAATACCACTTCCATATTATAGACAAATTTGAATTCTTTTTCGTGTTTACAAAGATATTTTACTACAATATTATTCTGTAATACTTTCGACAATACGTTCGCCAAGTCTATATTATAAAGTGCTCTACATTTGTCTGAATTGATAATTTGTTTCAAATCGTCGTATACAATCGTCGCTTCAAAATAGTCTTTGTAAATTTGTGTTTTTATTTCCTGAGGTAATCTTTCAATAATGGTTGTTATGTCGGTCATTGTAGTATATAGTGTGAAATTAAAATATACCCATAAAGTCTTGTCAATTTTATCCTTCTTTTACGGAAAATGTAATACAAATATATGTTGTATTACATTTTATAATAATAATTTTATCCATTTATCTAACGTATCATTCATATGAATTTTACCGAAACGTAATATCTTATCTCTTTGATTATCAATATATGTATCTAAATTATTATATTTGTTAACAAAATCACTCCAAGAATCAAAGTAAATAAATAAATCATTATATAATGGATTATACCACTCTATAATTTCTTTATTTTTAAAAGCATATGATTTGTCCTGAAACCAAAAATTACATGAAGAGTTATTTAATGTTAATAAAAATTCAAAACTAGGAATGAAATATATTATACCTAATTGAAAAATTTCAAATAATGCTAAATTACTCAAAGCATATGGTATATGGATAACTGCTTTGTATGATTTTAATTCAAATGGACCATTATATTTTTTACAAATACAATTAATATTATAATTTTGTAAAAATTGTTGTAAATTCATGATATTCGTTTCATTATGATATGGAACAATAAACAATGTATTCGAATTATCATATACATCAATATTTGAATAAACAACAGATATACCGCCAGATGGTTTAATTAAATTATGAATTGGTATATTAATATTATAAAGTTTACAAAATTCGATTTCAAACTGAGTATACGCAATTACATGAATATTTATATTAGTTAATGCTTCTCTAAATAGAGTATAATATTCTTCATCAGGGAATCCTTTATTATGTATTCCAAAATTAGCATAATTAAATCGATTACATACCCATATAATTAATTTTTTTTTCCAACTATTATTTTGTAAAAATATGCGAGATAATGGCGCGGTATCAGATGTAATTATACAATCAAAAGTATTAAAATAACCAGAATATGTATTCCAATATTTGATAGCAAGTTCTTTTGTAATGTTATAATGTTGGTAATTATATTCAAATAATGTTGGTATGTTTTTATTGGTATTCCAATCTAAATTTTGACTTAAAACTTCACAATCAATATTTAAACTATTACATATAAAATTTATATCATTGATACAACCCTTATGAAAAGACAAATGTAATACTTTCATATATACATTATTAAAATATATTTATATTTTTTTTCGTAATATTGTTTGATACTCATCCATTACTAATTCGAAACCATTATTCAAAAAATATGGTATAGATAAATATCCTTTTCCCAAATCTATAGATTCACCATATTTATATGGTACTACAGAACGAATATCATCTATCAAAATAATACCATTATCATTGATTAAATCTCTTTCAATTATTATTTTAGCTTCTCTTAAATGTAATTCTGCTGTATGTTGAATTGGCGTCATATCTCCTGTGTCTAAATACAATAAATCGATTTTTTTATTATAATTTTGTAAAAAATCTTCAGAAGTGGAAATATGAAAATTAATAAATGGAAAATCTGTTTCGTTCATAACTTTACATCTATATATATGATTTGCTGCTAAATCTACAGTATGAAATTCAATATTATCTATATGTTTGAAGGAATCAGCAAAGGTACGCGTAAAAGATCCTGCGGCCCAATCCCATACTTCTGGATTATTTGGTTGCCAATATATTGGATTATTATTATTACAACCTTCATAGCGTCCATCCACATATGAACGAGACGTTCCTAATTCAACAACTGTTTTAAAATTATTATTTATAAATTCGTCAATACAATATTTGAATGTATAATATCTAGACTTAGGAATTCTATTGAAATATTTTACAAAGTCATTTTGTGAATCATACTTCATTAATGCTGTATCGATAAGCTCCTTATGTTTTTCTATGATGGTTTCAAACATTTTATATAAATTATGTTTAATTATATTTATACTGTTTATGTTGTTTATTCTATTATAATATTTCACGTATATATTGAAAAGATAAATAAAGATTATTTCAAAGAATATAAAATGTTCTCGTGTAATATGAGTATATGATACAAATAGTTGGAATATTCGGTATATTATTAGTTATAAATTTGATAAATAGTTGTAATGGTTTTCTAAATACGGCACAATTACAAAGCATACGGTATATATTATCAAACCCGACGACACCGATTGATATAAGAAGAAAAACGCAACAAATATTATTTTCACAATATATGCCGTGGTTGAAAAAACAAGTGCGTTTGTTCAAACAATCGAACGAAAAATCGCTCAAATTTATACTAGAATATGATTTACAACAATATGCGATTATTGGGTTTTTAGATGCTATTCAAAATTTTAATGGAAATTCCTCACTAACTCATTTTGCGACGAAACACGTTCATGGTAAGATGCGTTTAGGAATGTTAGAATTAACACCATTGAAACCTCTAAACCATTATCAACGATATATTAAAAAACGTCGATATATGATGCCAGGTATCCTATCGTATGATAAATATTGGTTATTTGATAAATGTAAACGATCAGTCGAAGATGAAAAAAATATCGTGTTATATGGTTCACATGCGAATGATACATTGGTCGTGAAAGAAAGAGATATGATTACCAATATTAAAATGGCGGTGCTAGAAATGCCTGACCAATATAAATCGCTCTTTTTTGCCCGTTATGATTTTGGAACTTTGAGAAAGATACGAAGTGTATATAAAATATGTAAAATGTTTCGTTATAGTGATGGAACTTATCGAAAACGAATGAATGTAATACATACATATTTGCGATGGAGACTGAGAAAATTAGTATTTTGAATAATAATATAATAAACTTAAAATGTTATCAATATATATATTCACTGAGAACATTAGAATGTGTGGAATTATAGGATATCTAGGAAACGACGAACATAAAGAATATATATTATCCGGATTAAGATTATTACAAAATCGGGGTTATGATTCCGTCGGCATATCTTGTATTTCCAATGGAGAACTTCATACCACAAAATTCGCATCCAAAACGACCTGCGACGCATTAGATCAATTGGAAGAGTCGGTATATAACCAAAATATCACTTCAAATTGTGCTATCGGTCATACCAGGTGGGCGACACACGGAGGTAAAACCGATAATAATGCTCATCCACATCACGATAATTCGAATAAAATTGCCCTCGTTCATAATGGTATTATAGAGAACTTTCAAGAAATCAAAACGAAATTATTAGAGAAAGGTTATATATTTAAATCACAAACCGATACTGAAATTATCGCGGTTCTCATTGGTTATTATATAGATAATGGAGAACCTATACAGCAAGCGATACAAAAAACGATTGAAGAATTAATCGGTACCTGGGCTTTAGCTATTATACACGCAGATTTTCCCAATAAAATATGGATTACTCGCAACGGTTCTCCTTTATTGCTAGGAATGGAAGAAGAATTTATAATGATTGCTTCTGAACAAATCGCCTTTGGTAATTATATCAAAAAATATATTGTATTAGACAATCACGATTTAATAGAAATTACCAAAGAAGAGAGAACCATTACCTACAATAAAAACATTCATAGATATACTATCAAAGACAAAGCAAACCAACATATAGAATTGAAACCCACTAATTATAAGCACTGGATGTTGAAAGAAATTATGGAACAACCCGATTGTGTTATCCGCGCCATGAATAATGGAGGTAGAATAGAGAACAATGTATCTGTGAAATTAGGCGGATTAGATACCAATAAAAGTCGATTGTTAGAAATAAATCATTTAATCTTATTAGGTTGTGGAACATCATTACACGCAGGATTATGGGCGTTGGATATTTTTAAAACACTAGACATTTTTGATACAGTTGTCGCATATGATGGTGCGGAATTTCAAATCAAAGACATTCCCAAAAAAGGAACTGTCGGAGTCATTTTATTATCCCAATCAGGTGAAACGAAAGATTTACATCGTTGTATTCAAATCGCCAAAGAATACGATTTAATCAGTATTGGAGTTGTAAATGTAGTAGATTCGATGATTGCTCGTGAAACTAATTGCGGTGTCTATTTAAACGCAGGTCGTGAGGTAGGAGTCGCGTCTACCAAATCCTTTACCAATCAATGTGTTATACTCGCCATGATTGCTATTTGGTTTTCACAAAACAGAGGAACTTGTATAGAGAGAAGGAAACAAATCATAAATGATTTAAGAAATTTACCATTTCATATACAAAATGTTTTGAACAAAGAAGAGAACCTGAGTATATTTATTGATTTTTTTATAAACAAACATACTTGTTTTATATTAGGAAAAGGAAAAAATGAAGCGGTAGCTAAGGAATGCGCATTAAAAATAAAAGAAATATCCTATATACACGCCGAAGGTTTTAGTTCAAGTTCTCTCAAGCACGGTCCATTTGCGTTGATTGAAGAAGACTTACCTATTATTATTTTAGATGTAGACGAAGAGAACCGAGAGAAAAATAAGAATGCTTTTCAAGAAGTATCTGCGAGAGATGCTGTGGTAGTCCGAATTTCCGATGTAGAAGGAGAACTAAAGGTGGATAAAAACGCGACGTTTGGAGGTATAGTAGCCAATGTATATATTCAATTACTTAGTTATCTAATATCTATCCAAAAAGGGTATAATCCGGATTTTCCAAAAAATTTGGCGAAAGTAGTAACGGTAGAGTAATTTGTATTTACAATTGTAAATATTTGTAATGCGATTATGCTAACAAATAGTTTATTTAGTGTTATTTTATATATTTCGGATATATATAATATGTCGGGGTGTACTTGTCTAGGTATATGTGCGTGTTCCGCAGTAGCACTAACCGCTATATTTTTCGGCGTCAAACAAACCAATCAACCAAAATGTAATCATAATTGTAATGAGAAAGAAACCAAAGTAATCGGGGATGAATTGGTATAACACACAAAAAATAAAAAATAAGGCAGAAACGCCCTATTTTTTATTTTAGTTTTTATTTATTTGTAATCGTAATGACTGATACGTCATCATATGAGTGTGAATCATACGTAGATTTTATAGGATATACTTCTTCAGGTGTTTGCGGGGATTTTGCGACAAACCATTGTTGTTTCCATCGTTGTTCGGCTAAATCCGCAAGTTCTTCACCGTTTAATGTTTTCATATTTTGTAAATCATCTGGATGGTCTGGTGTGAATACATCCCATAATCCATCAGAGGCTAAGACTATTTTTATTTTATCTGTTTCATTGTTATAATAAATGGTTTGACGTTCTGGCGCAAATTCAGTAATACCTTGATGTCCTAATGATTGAGTAGGAATGAACGAATGTGTTGTATTATAATCGATCATATAGGTGGGTTTATTCACAATAGTGGTGGGGTTGATAGCGAAAGAACCATAACTTAATCGCGGAAATATGTTAATATCTTTTCGTTGAAATAACCGGATTTGTTCCGCTGTATTGCTCCAATCGTGTATTGGATTATGATAAACAATTTCGTCGTTTTTGATTACATATATTTCAGAATCTCCTATCGAAAACGTTTCCACTCGATTATCATAAAATTTAGTCATCAAGAATGTAGAACCAGAACGCGCTAATTGCTTTAATAATCGAGCTTGTGCGAGTCTATAGATTTGAAGTTTTTCAATATGTTCGTTTTTTAATATTTCTATTTGTTGTTGTATGAAAATATGTGGATGTTCGGCTTCAAGAATTTCCGCCAAATGCGTTTGTATAATGGAACGGATATCATTGACACCAATATCATTTCCGTGTCCGTCGATGATGATACCATATACATAGGGTTCGTTTGTAACGGGATTAACGGCATTACCTTGGTAAATTTCATCTTGTTTTTTGCAGAGTTGTATTACTTTTGAGTGAATCATTTGTTTGTTGTTTTTATCATAGGATATCAATAAAAAAAGAATTCAATTTTATAAATCCAAGCTAAACCATTTGATAATTATATGGTGATTGTAATATTAAAACTTCATTCATAACAAATTCAATGATATCATATAGTATAAGAGTGTATAAGATATATTTTATATATTTCACATATTTTTGTAATTTTTTTTGAGTGATATACAAATAAATATTTTTAAAAGCGATATCTACCATATAGAAGATACATTGAAACCCTTTTCCTAAGATAGCAAACACAATGCCCAATAAATAAAATCCCATCAATTTATCCACAAATATGGATAATTGATAAATACAATACGGTATATATGGTAAAATTATCATGTTTTGTTTGATATATTGAAAAGAATCTATATAAATATATTCAATTTTTTAAATATCTGTTATTATGTTATTATGTTATTATGAAAAGTCTTTTCTTTTTATCATTCCTTCCATTTTCAATCGCAAATATATATGTATTTGCTTATTCGTGGACCCCCGGATTTTGTTTTACTACCAATCCGGATTATCCTGGTTGTTTAGAACCAAAATCATATTGGAAAAATAATTTCACAATTCACGGATTATGGCCACAATACGAAACTACGGGTTATCCGTCATATTGTTCTACGGAAGAATTCGACACCGACGTTCCTATTGAAGTTGGATGGGATACAATGACGACTTATTATCCTGATGTAAAATATGACGAAACAAGTGCCGATTATGATTCTTTTTGGGAACACGAATGGGATAAACACGGAACTTGTTCGGGCTTATCACAATCCAATTATTTCCAACAAGCCATTACATTAGCCGAAACATTTATTACGCCTACTGTATTACATGAATATATCAATACCACGAATTCTTTATCCGCAAATGATCTACGCAATTCTTATGGAGGTTCTCAATATTGTATTTTACAATGTAGTAATAAAAATATATTCACTGGATTATATACGTGTTGGTCTCAATCTCCTGTTTTACAAATAGAATGTCCTTCATCGGTTCAATCTGAAGATACATGTAGTTCTCAATATTTAACAATTGTTTCATTATGATAAATCATATAAAAATTTGTTCTTCTCTTTATTATATAATTATTACAATGAGCATATTACCATACGCTATATTCGGCGGTTATTTTTATCAATCGAATAGTGGAGGGTTTGATAATATATATGATTTTGCGGAAACACTCGAAAATGCTATACATATATATGAAATATTATTGAATACAAAAAATAAAGAAAATATGACATATAACTGGGTACATATAGTAGATTTACGAACCAAAACTATTATAATAGATAGTAGATATATATATAATAAAATAAATTATAGATGCAAGCTATAATAAGTAAAATGATTAATTTACTTATTATATGATATTATTACAATGTTCCCATTCAAAATGATCAAATACATAATCTAATCCATCTTCATTGTTTGGATTAATTGCCAAATAATATTCCCAATTTGTAATGATACCATCTCCATCTGTATCCGCGATTTCTTCAAAACCATCTAACCAAGTTAATGATGAAGGTAAAGCCGGGTCTGACGAATCGTGCCCTGTACATGTATATGCGTCAGGTAAATATTTATTTTCATTCGCGTCTAATGAAAAATATGAAAAAGAATACCAAGTTTCTGCGGAACCATCTACTACTGGCCATCTATAAATTGGCGTTCCACCATAATCTATATATCCATTTAATCGTTTCGCAGATAACAATCGTTCAATGGTTGGATGTATGACCCAAAACAATATATCAATTGGCGAAGACGACTCTAACATTTCACCTTCAATGGGAGACATACTACTTAACATATATACCATATCAATGATAAATTCTTCGGGAAATATTTTATTAAACACCATTTGACTATGTCCAGACAAAATACAATCATACACATTTTCCCAGTCGGTTGTTCCATTCATTAATGCTTCTACTTGACAACCACAATCTTTAGTAGGAGTATTTTCATCGCAATTATCCGGACAAACTAATAAATTAGGAGTTCCATCCCTCGCACACATATGTGAACGCCATAATGATTTATATACGTGAAAATATTCACCCATCACCATATTTTCCAACATGGTTCGTCTAGCACCTTTCGTTCCCCATTCCCATTCATCCATACTATAACCATGCGACATAATTTCATCAGTTGTCATATCTGCGTCTAATAATTCAGACCATGTATCAGTGAAATTATTATAGGTTTCTATACAATCTCCTCCCATACCACCTAATTGAACATGAACTGTTCCGTGTCCATCATTTGGAGATAATATTTGAAAATCGGATAATGTGGATGAGTTAATGATATCAAAATGAGTTTGACAATTTGGAATTCTTTTGTTTGTTGCTTCCACCCCACATATATCAAATAAATGTCTAACCGCATATTCATCATTATTATTATTCCAATATGAACGAATATAACCATATGAATTTGGTTCTACAATCGATTCATTGGTTATTTTGGGCATTTTCACATACGCAAACTTAGAATCTTGAACGTGGTCATTTTCATCCGTGCTTCCAAACCATTTATCATTTAAAAAAGGGGTTATTTCTAAAAAATAGGAAGGAATTTCACCAGCGTCTGTTATTTCTTGTCCTTCAATGGTAAAATCCCAATAAGGTAATGTTACGGATGGATCAATCGATCGCAATGCTGCTTCAAATGATTGTGTAATGGCGAAATGATGAGTGAAAAACCCACTACCTTCGTGAAATTGGTCGCACATGATATCATTCGAAGCCAACGCATGTTCTTCGACGAATTGATTAATTCCTATAAATTTCTCGCCGTATTTTGTCTGTCCTTCTACTGTCGTATATTTCCATATTTTAGAAGCTGCGTGTAAAAATTTATGCCTGTCTTCCGAACTAAGTGATCGCAATTCACGTTTTACATATTTTACGATAACTGGAATGCTTTGGTTTATCACTACTTCATTATTTGTATCTATACCATGTAAATATAAATCATATTTTCCAGGAGTAGTAAAGACTTTTTCAATTGAACTTCCCCATAAAACATCTTCATCGGGATGAACCCATTTCCACGATAATGTATTATCTATAGTATTATCCGTATTGATAGAGAAAGAGGTTGTTTTATATGGTTCTACTAAATATTTATCAGTTAACCATTCATACTTAGCTCCGGAAAATTCACCATATTCATTCGATACCGTAATATTTATTTTATCATAACTATACATTGTTGATTTTATAGTATCATCGGTTGATACGGTAGTATTGGTTGTATCAAAAAATATAAACAAACTTGCGGTTATGGTCAATGTAAAAAAAGTTAGCATTAAACCAATAAATAATCGAAGTTTAAATACACTTGGACTTTCATATTCATCCGCATTTTTTTCATTCAATAATGTTGCTGTTGCTATTGCTATTGCTATATCATTATCTTCTATTGAATTATTATAGATTCTATTCACTTCCGCATTCACATCATTCTCATCTATTGCTTGATATTTTCGGAATAAAGACATTTATATATGAGCGCAAAATATTTTTATATGATTTATGAAAATATTTTACTTCAATTGCTATTGAAATTCAAAAAATTGCTAACTAAATTGATAAAATCCAAATAATAATCGAGAGATGCGGTTACAAAATCACCATCGTAATTACGTGATAAAATTTGTTGTGTATCATACAAAATATATATGGAGAACAATGCTATTCCAAAAACAGCGAACATCTTCGCATATAAACTGTATGTTCCTGCGAACAAGAAAACAATACGAGATATAATTAATAACAATAATGCGATTATGAGAAAAATTCCAAATGTACTTCCCAGTTTTATACCAAAAGACAATAAACCTAACGCAAAAACAATCATAGATATAAAAACACCTACAACTGATAAAATAACTGCTTTCAACATTTCTAAACCATATAATTTTTCCCAAAAATTAAGTATCAATCCCATATATGCGGAAAATATAGAAAACACGATAAACCGCGCCCACGAAGGCATAGGCATATTCATAATGAATATCAATACAAACAAGGGTAAAAATCCAATAAAACTATATCTATAAAAGAAACTATTTTTTCGCTGTTTTATAACCTGTATATCTGTATTTACTAAAATATAATAGGTAATCCCTAATTGAACGATTAAATTTGCGAAAATCATTATTAAAAATGTTTTTTTCTCTTGTATAAGTTTCATCGTATTTACTGGGTTAAACGCACCCCCTTTCATTAGTTTTGACCCGCCATTGAATAAATGATTATATAAACTAGTATTCACCATTTATATAATACATAGAAATTTTTTAGCAAATAGTATGAATCAAATAATATCCACAATAATTTGCTACCAAAATCAAACCATTCATAATTATAAATATCTTACATTTATTTACTAATGGTTCGTCATCTGATAATATGGAATATATTGGGTCTTTTGTGTAATATCGCCAAGGAATATATATTGAAAATATCCAAGTATATGCCCATAAAAACGAATAATACAAATCATTCGTACTAAAATATTGATAACATACATCCTGTATATATATTTCTCGCAAAAACAATGAAATAGGAAGAATATGAATTGCGTATGCCCATAGATTATTGAACCATACAATATAATCGGGGTGTATAATTTCACTAGTATCCTTCATATTCACTACTATGATACCATACCAATACCCTAATGTAATTATAAAATGAATATTGAAGGCTACTGGAAAAATACGAGGATAAAAGTAATATATAAATGATAACATATGACCTGTGTCTGTAAAACGAACAAATTGTTTCACTTGATTGTATCGTTCATAAGGTTCTGGAAAATAATCAAATGAATTATAAAACCAATAAAAATAATTGGCCGGAAATAGTTTGAGTCCTATAATGGTTGATAAAAATAAATCTTCTGTATTTTTATATACAATATAGGATACGATAGGAATATAAAACCCATTTTTTATAAATAAATTAAAATATGTCTTGATGGATTGAGTTAACGCAGTAATCATTATTATAAGAATACAATTATGATTCTATATTGGTTTCAAATATTTAATTTAGTTTCTAAAAAATCTTTATGATTATTAGCATCTTCATAGCCATTCAAATACAACTGTGTAAAATTATATTTATTTTTAGAGAACAAAGTAGTAAATTCATTGATATCGCCTATGGTTGTTCTATTTGTTCTGTCCTTCCACATACTGGGTGTAATATGGAGTACATTTTGTTTTATATTCAAATAGGGAACTTTGCTAAATCCTCCGTCAAATGTAAATTTATTATGATATCTATTTATAATTCCTCCACTTATTAGAGGAATATGAGAACTTGCGATACAACAATTAATAGCATCTTCTAAATTCTGAAAATCGGAATAAATTGTGGTTTCTGGATAAAACCCGTTCAACGTGGTAACCCCTATAAATAATCGTCTCAAATCAAAATCTTCTGTAGTATAATGTTGTAAAATTCTAGTTTTCATTAGGTTCTCCAATTCAATAATCGTCTTTGAATTTTTTATACTATAATCGAGAATTTCTTCTTTAAACAATTTCACATCTTTCTTACAACATAATACAAGTGAATTCCATGCTCCCGCAGACGCACCTGAAAAAATATAATTCTCCAAGTCAAAATGGTCTTTTATATATAAACATATGCCTAACATATATACACCTTTAAAACCGCCGGGTGATATAGAAATTATTTTTTTATCTTCAATAAATTTATTTTCATTCATGTATATCTCTTTATCATTGATACCAAATGTTCTCTTATTCGTATTGGTAATTATATTTTGTGAATTCATACGCATAGAATATCTTACATGATATGAACGCATCATTCTTGAAAACATCATATTACACAAATAAAAAAGGAATACTTTATATATATATTTCATCATACATATAATACAATGAAAAAATAAAAAATAAGAATATTTTTACTCAAATATTCTTATTTGATAGTTTATTTAAATTACATACGATAAATGCTATTCACTATTTTTATTTTTTATATTTTTTCGGTATTTTATACTGCCTTCTTCTTGACTACCTTCTTCTTGACTGGTTCTGCTTCAGTTGCGACTGGTGTTTCTACAACTGGCTCTGCTGATTTTTTGATGACCTTTTTGACTGGTGCTACTGCTACCACAGGTTCTGGTTCTTCTTCTTGTTCTTCATCGCTATCTTCTACTTCAACCGCATTTTTACTGGAAACAGTTGGTTCAACGACTTCTTCGTCGTCATCTACTGCTTCCGTAGGAGCTGGTTTGTTCATAGAAGACAAATCATCGCTGGATAATTCGATATGGCATTTACCATATACACTGACTACTTCTTGAGGTTTTACAACACATTGGTTTAGTTTCCATGTAATTCCCCATCCCTTTCCACCGAACCATAATCCACCACATTGAATTACACATGCGACTTTACTTAATTTGGTGATGAAATCTTGGGGGGTCATTCGGTCATTATCACAAGGGAATATTAATTTTTGGTTTGTATCATAAATTTCAATTGCCCAACGACCATCATAATTTGGAACTTTGGCGCGAATAGCAGGAGGCTTTGTTAAATCAATCTTTTTTGTATTTTTGTCTTTTGAATATTTAAGGAATGGGAAGAAATTGTGTTTGACTACATCACGAGATAGTTCATCACCGAACCATGCTTCACTGTTCTTGACAGCATCATCTAATATTTGATTTTCGAATTCTTTTAGTTTTTTTAAAAATTGGTCGGTTGCGTCTGTTTTGTATTGGTCATTTGGGAAATTTAATGAAATGGTGAATTTACCATCAGATTCACCGGTTTTTTCATCGGTGTAATCGGAAATTCCCCAAGTCATCATAAGTGGGGTCGATAAATGTAATGCGCGATTTGATTGAGTACTAATAATATTTATGGATTTTCCGCCACGGTCATTAACCTTTGGCTGCATATAACGAATACCTGAAGTATTCCATTGATCTACTGAAATAACTATTGGCGATGATTGTTTTGACATTGTAATAGTTTGATTGTACGAGTGCGAGTAAGTAATAAGAGAGCTGTCGGAGACTGGTATACTTTATATAACACCTTTTCTTTAATTCAATTTTTCAAAGAATTTATTGAAAATAATATAAAAAAGAGAACATCATGTTCTCTTTTTTGTTTGCATAAAATATTATAAAGAAAATGCGAAAATCGATATAAATATTATCTCATACTAGTATATAATCTTATGTTATCTACTTTACGAAAAAATAACGAAATGGAATATAATATAAAGAAACCGTCCTCAACTGAACCCAATATATTAACCTACAAAGAATTTTACGAAAAAAACATTGTATTAAAAAAATACAAATTACCTGAAATTAAAAAAATAGTAAAACATTATAAATTACGTCTAACCGGAAACAAAGATGTTCTCATACAACGTATTGAAACTCATTTTAAATCAATGATATCGGCTACTAAAATACAAAAATTATATAGAGGATGGATGGTTCGACATTCATTTAAATTAAGAGGTAGAGCATTTTTAGAGAGGTCTATATGTGTAAATGATACGGATTTCGTTACCTTAGAACCTTTACCTGAAATACCCTATGAATTATTTTTTAGTTATCAAGACGAAAAAAACTTTCATTATGGATTTAATATCACATCTTTGATACAATTGATGAGAACAAAGTCATCAGTTACAAATCCATATAATAGAGAAAAATTAAATTATCAAACAGTATTTAATATCATTTCTCTTTACAACATTGTCCAGATTATTTATCCGGAATATAAAGATGAAATTAGTGTAAAATTGGTAGTGAATAAAAACAATGGTGTTTCGCGAACAAATACACTAACAAATGGTATGAATCGCACGCACGCATTCTCACGACTTGAACTTTTAGCAAACCAACAAAGAATATTTAATACAGGGAATTATACAACAACTATGCCCGAAAATACATTACACAGTCATAATTTACGCAATACTACCAACGATTTTACTGGTCAAATCTCGAATAGTTATTTTAATCCACGGGTGAATCATGCGTCAATGACTCCTGAAGTTCGTAATAATTATAATAAAATCATAGAAATCAGAAAAAAACCAACGAGTATACGCATACAAGAATTATTCATTGAAATTGACCATTTGGGCAACTATACACAAAGTAGTTGGTTTACGAATCTAGAAAAACGTGATTTATTGAGATTATATAGAGTATTATACGACATTTGGAATTTCCGTGCGCAACTCAGTATTGATATAAAACTAAAAATTTGCCCTTTGTTTGACCCTTTTAGTAGTATTTTTATTCAACCCATTTATCAAAACAATATTACCGAACAACAAATCAAATTTGTGTGTTTAACTATTATAGAAAATATGGTATATAGCGGGGTAGACGAAGAATTTCGTAAATTAGGAACTTTACATGCGCTTTCCGCATTAACTGTCGTGTCTAGTCCGGCTAGAATGTCGATGCCTTGGTTATATGAATCTATCTCTTTTTTATAAAAAATCGCGTTTTTTATTTCTTTTTATAAATCCTTAGGAATATTCAAGCGAACAAAATATATTTATTCATAAATAAATATATTTAAGGAGAAAACAACTTAAAAAAGAAACACATTATATGTATATAGTGAGAATGGTTAGAGCATCTAAGACTTCCGCAGAAAAACAAACCGCCGCCCCTGTTTCAACCCCTGTTGTTGCTGAAGCAACAAAGGCACCTCGTGCTAAGAAGACCAAGGCTGCTGAGCAAGTCGCAACCCAAGTTGCTGCCTCCGCAACAACCGCACCAGTTGAATCCACTGAGGTATCATCAGTCGCAGTAAAGATGACTGAGTTCAGTGCTAAATTACAGCAATTAGTTGGATTATTTTCAACCGTCAAGAACGATTTCAAGACCCTTGAGAAGACTGTCTCCCGTGATTTGAAGGCAGCACTAAAGGCTTCCTCCAAGAGAAAGCGTGCTACCGGCAACAGACAACCATCAGGTTTCGTCAAGCCAACTTTAATCAGTAATGAGCTTGCTGAGTTCTTAGGTAAGACTGTTGGAACTGAAATGGCTAGAACTGAGGTCAGTAAGGAGATCAACAAGTACATCCAATCCAACAACTTGAAGGACCCAGCCAATGGTCGTAAAATCAACCCTGATGCTAAGCTTGCTAAGTTATTAAAATTAAACAAAACTGATGAGCTTACATATTTCAACTTACAAAGATACATGAAGCATCACTTCATCAAGACAGTTGTAGCAAGTGCCACCGCTTAAATATAAACTAAAAAATACCATAAAAATTTGAATAACATTATAAACAAGTAATAAATTCTGAAAAAATATAAAAATTGTAAAATTATGTAAAACAAAATAAAAATTAGAGAAAAATACTATAACATAAAATACCAAAAAAATTTTATGTTATAGATGTGAAAAATTGAATTACTTATTTGAGAGTATTTTATATTCATCAAAACAACAACAATACAAACGCAAACAATGGAAGCTCGTCAATTATTAGCCGAATTTAACAAAATTCAAAAACCTATTCAAACCGCAATAGAATCAAATCATTATATTGAATTGGGTTCAGTTGAATTTGTAGAACAAGATACGATGGAATCCTTGAAAATAAAAGTGATTCCACAATACGGATTTCATAAAAAGCAAGAATACTTTATTACCTTACAACTCAGAACCAACGAGTGGCCATTGGTCTTTATCGATTCGGTTTTATTTGATACAATAAAAACTGCTCAATACTTGAAAAATAAAGGAAGAGTAGGTTCTCATAAAGGTATTTGTATCAAAAACTTATCTTATGCCTATAATTTTCCGAAAAATTTCAAGGAATATTGTAATAATCAATGGGAAAATTATGTATTCCAAATCATTACGTTATTCAATAATTTCCAAAATGATTTCGAAAAAGGCAACGGTATCAAATCAAATTTCAAAGAATTATTAACATCCGAATGGATCGATTTATAAATTACACATTATGTTC
>Ga0209550_10001523_pt1 | contig 22198 bp, 21 predicted proteins | sample LauGreSuBDMM15SN_2_FD_187567 | JGI IMG/M metagenome (GOLD analysis project Ga0209550, IMG submission 187567) | Freshwater lake microbial communities from Lake Michigan, USA - Su13.BD.MM15.SN (SPAdes) (version 5) | ecosystem: Environmental > Aquatic > Freshwater > Lake | place: Lake Michigan... | reverse complement strand
CTCGATTTCAACGATTTAATAGCTAGCGAAGAAGCAAATATTGGCGATGAAATTTATGTTGAAAATTTAGTCGCTAAAATTCAAGATGATGATGTTGCTACGATTGTTTATACCTCGGGAAGCACCGACCGCCCTAAGGGTGTTGAGATTTCTCATCGAGCTTTAATTTCGCAAATAAAAGATTCTGAAAATTTTTTTCATCTTGATAATCTTGAAGTGGTTTTATCTTATCTGCCCTTGGCTCATATATTTGAAAGAATGGTGATGATGTATTATATTTCGAAAGGGCTGACGATTTATTTTGTTGATGATATAAAAAGTTTAGGAATATTTTTAAAAGAAATTAAGCCCAACTTAATGACATCAGTGCCTCGCGCTTTAGAAAAAGTTTTTGCTAAAATTTCTAACGGCGTTGATGAGGCGAATTTTTTAAAAAAAACTATTGGTAAAAAAGCTTTAAAACGCGCATTAAAAAAGGATCCGCTCGCTCCAAATAATTTTATTGATAAAATTTTTGATAAAATAATTTACCAAAAATTTCGTCAATCATTGGGTGGCGAAATGCGCATGATAATTTGCGGAGGATCAGCTTTATCGCAAGAATTAGAGCGATTTTATTGGAATGTTGGAATTAAAATTTATTGCGGATATGGTTTAACGGAATGCTCCCCCGTGCTAGCAACTAATTCTCCAAGTCAACATAAATTTACTTCGGTTGGCAAAGCATTTCCGTCGGTTAAACTTAAAGTTAGCGAAAGCGGAGAATTGTTAGCTTGTGGCGTAAATGTTATGAAAAAATATCACAATAATCCGCAAAAAACCGCAGAAACTTTTGAAGGTGAATGGTTTAAAACTGGAGATTTAGCAAAAATTGACGAGGACGGTTTTGTGAACATTGTCGGCCGTAAAAAAGAAGTTTTCAAAACCAGTAGCGGTAAGTTTGTTCATCCAATTTTTATTGAACAAAAATTAGTTCAAGAATTGAGTTTTCTAGTCGGAGCGTTGGTTATCGCCGAAGGTAAAAACTTTGTAAGCGCATTACTTTTTATTGATTTTGAATTGCTTAAAAATATTAAAAATAAATTGAAATTTATTGGAGAGGATAATCAGTTTTTAAGTTCATTAATTTTACAAAATTTTGTATTGCAAAAAATTTCGATCATCAATAAAAAACTTGATCATTGGGAGCAAATTAAAAAGTTTAAAATTATTATCGAGCCAATTGGCGTTGAAAGCGGAGAAATTACGCCTTCCTTGAAGTTGAAAAGAAATGTTTTAGAGCAAAAATTTGCGCAAGAAATTGAAGATTTATACAAAGATTTGCAAGAATAAATGCATTTTTAAAACTATTTTTTCTTGCTAAGTTCGCGAAGCGATTGAGTGATTAAATTTTCAAGTGTAATTTTTTCATCTTGAGAAAAAACATAATTAATAATTTTTAGACAATCATGTTTTTTATAACCTAGATTTTCTAAGGCAGAAACCGCATCGCCAATGATTTGGTTTGATGAGAAACTTTGACTTGTAAGATTTTCGTTAAAATCAAAAGACACATTTATCCCAAGTTTTTTTGCCGATTCTTTAAGCTCCGTAGTCAAGCGTGAAGCCATTTTTGGACCAATTCCCGAAATATTATTAAAGCTTTTTAAATCGCCAACGGTTAAGGCTTTTGCGAGTTCTTCAATCGTTAAAGCGCTTAAAATTTTTTGCGCCATTTTGGCGCCAACTCCCTGAACCTTCATTAATTCTAAAAACCAAATTTTTTCAATTTCATGAAAAAAGCCATAAAGCTCGATGGCGTCTTCTTTGACAATGGTTTCAATCACTAATGAAATTCCTTGATTTGATTGATTTTGTCGAAAAAATTGGGCAGTTTTATTTGAAATAAAAACCAAATAACCGACGCCATTAACATCAATAATACATCTATCATCATTGATTTGGTCGATATTTCCGCGTAATTTTCCAATCATAAATTTTTTTGCTTTTGTTTTTTAAATATTTAAAATTTTACTTATTAATTAAATTAATCATATGTCTAAAAAGTGCAATTACAACATTGAATGGCGCATTGAAAAAGATTTAGTAAAATACGATGAAGCCTTGCAATTCATGGAAAAAACCGCTCAAGAAGTTATTGAAGAAAAGCGCGATTCGTTGATTTGGGTTTTGGAGCATTATCCGGTTTATACTGCAGGAGTAAGCGCAAAAGATGAAGATTTGTTGAATAGCGGAAATATCGAGGTTTTCAAAATTAATCGCGGTGGCAAATATACTTATCATTGCCCTGGTATGAAAATAATTTATGTAATGCTTGATTTAAAAAAGCTTTTTTATCCAGCCAAGCCAGATATTTCAAGGTTTGTTGAGTTTCTTGAATTGTGGATAATTGCAGTTTTAAAAAATTATCAAATTGATGCAGGAATTAGAAAGGGTAGGGTTGGACTCTGGGTTGAAACCTCTGCGGGTGAGAAAAAAATTTCGGCAATTGGCATAAAAATTAAAAAATGGGTGAGTTATCACGGCATCGCTTTAAATATTAATCCTGACCTTGAAGGCTTTAATAACATAGTTCCATGCGGTATAAAAGAATTTGGCATTACTTCATTTTCTGAGCTTGGAATAAAAAATTTTGATCAAGAAAATTTTTATAAAATCTTAAAAAAAGAATTTGAAAATTTACAAAAAATATTTTTTAACTCTTGAAATTACTTGGTTTGTGAAATAAATTTGTCTTACAAAATTTTTAAATTATCAAACACAAATTTAATAAAAATATGAAACAATATAATTTTGATGTTGAGGTTGGGAAAATTCTAAATCTCATGATAAATTCGCTTTATGCAAATAAAGATGTAGCATTGAGAGAGCTGGTTTCAAATGCTTCCGATGCTTGTGATAAAATGCGTTATTTAATTGCGCAAAATTCTGAAATTGTTGATGATGAATTGAAAATTACCATCACCACTAACAAAGAAAAAAAACAACTCATTATTATTGATAATGGCATTGGCATGAATCAAGAAGATTTGATTCAAAATCTTGGAACGATTGCCAAATCAGGCACCGAAAATTTTATTAAATCTTTAACGGGCGATAAACAAAAAGATGTACAATTAATTGGACAATTTGGAGTTGGTTTTTATTCATGTTTTATGATTGCAAAATCAGTCGAAGTAATCACTAAAAAATATGATGAAGATAAGACTTGGTTCTGGCAATCTGAAGGTTCTTCGCAATTTGTTATTAATGAAAGCGAAGAAAAAATCGCCACTCATGGCACCAAAATTATTTTGCATTTAAAAGATGACGCCACTGATTTTTGCGATCGTTTTCATATCAAACATGTAGTGCAAACTTATTCCGATCACATCAATTTTAAGATTGATTTTATCCCTGAAAATATTGAAGCGGGAGCTAAAATTGAAACTTTAAATTCGGCATCGGCTTTGTGGAAAAAACCCAAAGATCAAATTACCGAAGAGCAATATCAAAATTTTTACAAACATATTTCGCACCTACCGGGAGAGCCTTATTTAACCCTTCACAATAATGTTGAAGGCATGGTAAGTTATACAAATTTATTATTTATTCCTAGCTCAAAGCCTTTCGATTTATTTCATCCCGATCGTAAAACTTCCGTGAAACTTTATGTAAAAAGAGTTTTTATCAGCGAAGAATTAAGTTTAGTTCCGGCGTGCATGCGTTTTTTAAGAGGCCTAGTTGATTCCGACGATTTACCTTTGAATATTAGTCGCGAGACTTTGCAACATAGTGTTGTTATTGATAAAATTCGTAAAAGCGTGGTGAATAAAGTTTTATCTGAGCTCAAGAAAAAAGCCAATGATAATGAAGAAAAATATTTAGAATTTTGGAATAATTTTGGCGCGGTTTTAAAAGAAGGTTTATGCGAATCTTCTGAGTTTCGTGAAAAAATTCTTGAAATTTGTCGATTTTATTCATCAAAATCACCCGATAAATATATCACATTAACTCAATATTTAGAAAGAGCCAAGCCGAATCAAGATAAAATTTATTTTTTAACGGGCGAGAGTGTTGAGAAAATAAAATCTTCACCGCAACTTGAAATTTTTTTACAAAAAGATGTGGAGGTTTTATATTTAACCGATGCCGTTGATGAATTTTGGGTAACAGTGGCTTTGCCCTACAAAGACAAAGAGTTACAATCAATCAATCGTCACGATGTTGATCTAGAAAATCTTGATAAAAAAGCTGAAGAAAAAAGCGAAGAAGATGAAAATGAAATTAAAAAAGATGACGAATCAAAAGATGTCACCAATTCGCAATTTAGCGGTTTACTTGATTTTATTAAAAATATTTTGGGCGATAAAATCCAAGAGGCGCGAATTTCTAAAAAATTAACTGATTCACCAGTATGCTTGGCGATTGATTCGCGCGCGATGGATATTCGTTTAGAGCGTTATCTGCTTGAACAAAAACAATTAAATTCAGCTTCGGCCAAAATTTTTGAAATTAATCCTAATAATAAAATCATCAAAAAGTTAAATAAAAATTATCAAAATGAAGATTCGAAAAATGATGCTAAAGATTCAATTCAAACCTTGTTTGACTTGGCTTGCATCATTGAGGATGAGCCAATAAAAGACGCTAAAGATTTTTCGCGAAGATTGCAAAAATTGATGAAATAATTTTACCCAATAATATTATCGGGCGCCAATACTCTTTCTTGCTTGCACTAGCGCGAGCAATGCTAGAAATTTAAAATGTTGATAACATTTAAGCGCTCTTTTTCCCATATAGATGCTTACAAACCTACAAATAGATGGGGAGTTTTAGAATGATTTTTGATATATTTTTAATGATCAATGGTTTTTAATCGATAGAAAATCTCCGCGAGACTATGCTGATTTACTTCTACCGGCCGCCTTGAGGGCCAACTTCTTCTTGAGGCCTTCTTCTTAAAAAATCTCTTGGTGGTAGTCCTAGTCGAGGATCTCGTACGCTAGTTGAAGGATTTAATCCAAGTTCTTTTTCAAATAATTTAACAATTTCAAGAACTTTATTTATTCCAGTTATTTTAGATTCATCTTTTTTAGACTTGGCTTCAGCATCATCTAATAGATTTTTTAAATAGATACTAGTAGGGGCGCCACCAATCCCCAATATTTCTTCTTTTTGAGATTTTTTTAAGGCATTTAAAAATTCACAAAGTTTTTTGGAATTAAAAGAATCAAAAATAGATTCTTTAGTTATTGTTTCCTGAATAACATTTACCACAATTGCCCCAGTTAAATCTGCCCTACTAAAATCTGCCCCATTTAAATTTGCCCCAGTTAAATTTGCCTCATTTAAATTTGCCCCAGTTAAATTTGCATTAGCTAAACTTGCTTGAAATAAATCTGCCCCCCATAAAATTGCCCCTCTTAAATCTGTATTAGTTAAATCTGCATTAGTTAAATTTCCCCTAGTTAAATTTGCACTAGTTAATCTTGCTTCAAATAAGTCTGCCCACGATAAAATTGCCCTAGTTAAATTTGCCCCTCTTAAAGCTGCCCCCGATAAATTTGCCCCTCTTAAATCTGCCCTAGTTAAATCTGCCCTAGTTAAATTTGCCCTAGTTAAATTTGCCTCATTAGATTTTGCCCCAGTTAAAACTAATTCACTTAAATTTGCTCCACTTAAATCTGCTCCACTTAAATTTGCTTTACTTAAATCTAATTCTTTCAAAAAATTTGGTCCTAGATTTGGATTATTACTAATTAAATTCTGGAATTCTTTTGAGTCAACGCTGTCCTCTGGTAAGGCTATAATCGCTAAATCATACAAGCTTAATAGTTCACCATCATTTTTCTTTTTAATAAGATATCTCTGATAAAGAGTTAAAGCACCTTTAGATATGGGTTGATTATTTTTCATAATTTAAAAATTAAATGTTATTTCCCCCCCTTAATACTAAGAGCTCTCGATTTTCAGAATCAATTTTTTTTATAAGCGCAAACAAATTCTTGAAGATTTGTAGCAAGAAAATTATTTTGATTTTTCTTTGTTATTTTTAATGATTTCAATCAAATCTTGAGCGCGCAATTGCGAAATTTTATCTTGAGTTTTTTCGAGCTCTTTAAGAGCTTCTTTTGCAAGTTTCTGAGCTTTATCATCTTCTTTTAAAATATAATTATATTCTGCTAACGCCAAAAACGCCTTCCCATCTTTATTATTAAGAGTATAAGCGCTGGCAAGACTTTTAAAAATAAGCGCATTTTCACTTTCATATTTTTGAGATTTTTGTAAATTTTCGATTGCCAAATTCAACAAAAATTTATCATTACTTTTTAACTCTAAAATAGCATTTGCAAAGGCGATTTGTGCCAAAGTTTTCGACGGTTCGTCGAGATAATTTAAAGCTTTTTTATAATTTAAAATTGCTTCGTAAATTTTATTTTCATTAAATAAAAATTCGGCTTTAAGTTCATATAAAAAACCATCTTTTTGATTATTTTTTATGAGTTCATCGAGTAATTTATGCGATTCTACAAAATCATTTTTTCTAAAATATGCGATTGCTTTGGCAAGCTGAGAATCTTCATCAAAGCGATTTTTTCGAGATCTAAAAGTTGTTTCAATATCATCTAAAAAACCATCAAGTTTTGCTTGAACTCGGTGAAAATCTTTAGTAATTTTTTTATCAAATTTAGCGTTGGCATATTTATATTTTAAATTAAAATTTTTGATTAATTGAATTCGTGATGAGGATATTGGGTGCGTAAGATCGTAAGGATTAATAATATTTCTAGAACCAACCGATTGTTCTTGAAAATAACTCATAACTTCAAGAAGCCCTTTGGTCGGAAGTTTAAGTTTTTCAAGATATTTTAGCGCCAAAATATCCGCCGACTCTTCTTGCGAGCGATTGAATTTTAATGCTAAGCGATTACCAACATGCGAACTACTTAAAATTATGGCGCTTCCAACTTGAGGATTGCCAGAAATTATGGCGCCAATTCCGAGTAAATATCCCAAAAGAGTGGCGTTAGCATTATCGCTAAAGGCTTCGCTTCCTTTAGCGAGATGAGAGGAGGCGATGTGTCCAATTTCGTGGGCAATAACTCCAGAAATAACGCTTGGATCTGAAAATTTTTTGATCAAACCCGAATTAATAAAAATATTTTGTCCGCCCGAAACAAAAGCATTAATTGAATTGTCATTTACGATATAAATTTTAAGATTTTTAGTATCGAGTCCGGCGACTTTAAAAATTGGATAACAAATATCGCGCAACATCTTCTCCGTTTGCGATTCGCGAATTATTGAAATTTGCGCACATAAATTTTTTGCTAAAATAAAATTATGAATTATCATCAAGTTTATAAAAATTATTAATCGCAATAAAAACTTATATTTTTTTGGTAAATTCATGAAATTATTAAAAAGTTTTTGTATTTTTTTTGGGTTTTTTTGCATGGTTTTATTAGCTTTCTATTTGATTATGGAAGATGATAAAATTCCACAAAAAAATATCACCACAAATATTAAAATCAAAAGCATTATCAACAATTGCAAAAAAACACAAGACGATGAATTGTCAATTTTATTCGATTAAATATTTGTGCAAAAAATTGAAAATTCAAAATACATAAATAATTTTTTACAAAAAATTCGTGCCGAAGATGGTTTGTCAAAAAACACGATTTTGTCTTATGGCAAAGATCTAGAACTTTTAGAAATTTTTCTTCAAAGTAAAAAAATTTCTTTTGAAAATTGTACCAAAGAAATTTTAAAAAAATATTTTAGCGAAGATGCTCAGCAGGATTTAAAAAACTCCTCAGTTTCTCGAAAAATTTCATGCTTTAAGCATTTTTTTAATTTTTTAGAGCAAGAAGATATTATAAAAATCAACCCAGTTCTCGAAATTCACGGTCCAAAGCGTCATAAAATTTTACCAAAATTTTTATCAGAAAATGAAGTCACTAAAATGCTCGATATTTTGCTTAACGACAAATCAGAGTTTGGCATAAAACTCTCTTGCATGCTAGAAATCCTTTATTCGGCAGGGCTTAGAGTTTCTGAATTGGTTAATTTACCAATTAACGCGGTGATATTTAAAGATTTAGAAATTGATGATTTTTTAATCATTAAAGGCAAGGGCAATAAAGAAAGAATTGCGCCATTAAATGAAACTTCTAAAATTATTTTAGCAAAATATTTAATTTTAAGAAAAGCGGTTGGACTAAATCATTCGAAATGGCTTTTTGTGGGCAATTTTCGCTCATGTAAAAAGCCTAATCAAATTAAAATTCACCAAACTATTTCTAAAGATTTTATCGATAAGCCACTATCGAGACAAAGATTTAATAAAATGCTTAAAGAGCTGGCGATAAAGGCGCAAATTGAACCTTCAAGAGTTCATCCGCATGTTTTTCGTCATTCTTTCGCAACGCATCTTCTCAACAAAGGGGCGGATTTAAGGGTTTTACAAGAATTGCTTGGGCATAGTGATATTTCCACGACCGAAATTTACACGCATATTTCTGAAAACAAATTGCGCGATGCTGTTTTAAACCATCATCCGCTTTCTAAAAATAATTTTTAAAATGAGCACTTTTACAGAAAAATATAGCAAAGAATCAAAAAAACTCCCGCAATTTAATCTTTTTGAGCATAAGAAAAAAGCGCTTGAAGAGCGAGATAAGACTAAGCTTTCTATAATAGAAAGATTAGAAAATGAAATTGAAAAATTATTGCTCATAAAAAAAGTTAGAGAAGATAAAAAATTATTAAATATTTATCAAAAAGATATAAATAATGCGATGCAAGAAGGGTCGTATAATTTAATCGAAATGATTCTTTCAAAAGAAATAGAATTGCTTGAAATTGGGGATTTTGAAGCGATTGATATGCTAAGTAAAATTAAAAAAAAAGCCGAAGAAAAAATCAAAAAACTGTCAGAAATTGCATTACAAATGCACCAAGTTCAGTTAGTTAACAGCGCGATAATTCAACAGATTCCAGATAGAAATTTTTCGAAACCCGTTGAGCCATACAAACCTTCTATTCAATATGAAGGCTTCCATTTGGAAAAAACTTTAGGTGGGGAGATTATTCAAGCTCTAGATCCCGATTTAAAAAATTTGGTTGGCAATGATATAATAAATTCAAAGCCAGAACAATTGTCGCAAAGAATTATTAATGAAATAAAAGACTTGAAACATGGTGTGATGCCTCCCGAAAATAATAATTCTATGGCCAAAAATCATTAAAACCAATCATTAAAACCAATCATTAAAACCAATCATTAAAACCTTGGGGTGTTAAGAAATTATTTTAGCCTTTCCGACTCATGAAATATAAAACTTATTTTTATATTTCTTCGCCAAAAACTCGTTGATAAAATTCGTGAATTACTGATTTTTCATCATCAATAATTTTATTATAGAAGCTCAAAACAAAGGCATCTTTAACTGAATTAAAAATTTCAATGTTGCGCCCCCAAGAAATTAAAGTTCTTAGCGAAATCAAGTTGGAAATGTCACCATTTTTAAAGGCTTCACGACTTAAATTAGCCATTCTTACCATTAATTTTGAAGTTTGTTGATGTTCTTTTGATGATAAAAAGGCTAATTTTTTTTGCAAAATAGTAATTTCATAATCTTCGGATAAATAATTCAAAGAGGCCACGATATTCCAGCGATCCATTTGTGCTTGATTGATTAAATTGGTGCCATGATAAATTCCTAGATCATCGCCAGCTCCAAGGGTATTAGATGTTGCAAAAAGACGAAAATTTGGATGAGGGGTAATGATTTCATTTTCTTCGAGAAGAGCGAACTTGCCATCTTCTTCAAGCAAGCGTTGGATAACAAAAGAAACATCGGTTTTTATGGCATCATATTCATCAAGTACCAAAGCCACTCCGTTGCGAAGGGCAAAAGGAATTATTCCTTCTTTAAATTCGGTAATTTGCTTATCATTTTTAAGTTTTATTATATCTTTTCCAACTAAATCCAGGCGCGTAATTTGTGAATCAAAATTAATGCGCATGCATGGCCAATTAAGCCTCGAGGCGATTTGTTCAATGTGAGTTGATTTGCCAGTTCCGTGCATTCCTTGAATCAAAACTCTTTGATTATAAGTGAATCCCGCTAAAATTGCTTTACTGGTTTTCTCGTCAAATAAATAATTATTATCGAGAGTTGGAACTAGATCAGATGTGGTTGCAAAGCCTTTTATTTCAAAGTTACAATTAATGCCAAAGGTTTTTTTGCAATCAATTTTTACTAAAGAATTTTCAATTTTTGACGACATTTTTAAAAAGTTAAGTTATTTTAAGAAAATAATATTATAATTTTAATTTAAATTATTCAAATAAACAAAATATTTTCATGATAAATTTTAAAGTTTTTACAATTTTTCCCGAACTTTTTCCGCAAATATTAGCTAAATCAATAACGGGTGAAGCGCTCAATAAAAATTTATGGCAATTGGAAATAATCAATATTCGTGATTATGGCTTTGATGAGCGTAAAACCGTTGATGATGCTCCTTTTGGAGGAGGTGCGGGGATGGTTTTTAAGCCTGATGTCTTGCATCATGCTTTAGAAAAAAATATTTCACAAAATAGCAAAAAACCTAAAATTATTTATCCGTCACCGCGAGGCAAAGTTTTTAATCAAAAAATGGCGCAAGATCTAGCGCAAGAATCGGAAATTAATATTATTTGTGGGCGCTACGAAGGAATTGATCAGAGAATTATTGATATTTTCGAAGTCGAAGAAATTTCAATTGGCGATTATGTTTTGTCGGGCGGAGAAATTGCCAGTTATGTCTTAATCGACGCCATTTTGCGCAATGTTAAGGGCGTTCTTGGAAAAGAGCAATCGCTTGAGCAAGAAAGCTTCGGAAATGCTGATAATAACGATTATGAATTTTTGTTGGAGTATCCGCATTATACGCGTCCAGCAAATTTTTTAGAGCGGGAAGTGCCTTCAATTCTGCTTTCAGGGCATCATGCGAATATTGAAAAATGGCGCAAAGAACAAGCTGAAAAAATTACTCAAAAAAATCGCCCCGATTTATTTCAAAAATATTTATTAAGTAAAAATAAAAAAACTTAATGCGGATGCTCTATAACTGGGTCCTGAACTCCTAGAGTATTCATCATGTTATAACCAGAGGTGTTTTTTATTAAGTAATAAGGATTGTAAACTGGGCTATAAAAATCAGAATATCTTTGTGCAATATATGGATGTTCGGGGGCTTTATATTCACCATCTGTTTTGACCATTTCATCATTAAATTTTTCAAGTAAATCTTGTTGTTTAACGGTTTCAATTGAAGATTTAAGTTTATCTTTTTCAGCATTTTCTTCAATCATAATTTTAGAATTTTTAGACTCATTATTTTGTGAATATGTGTTGTAAATCAGGGGTTGCGGAGGCATGTTTCTTTGTAAATCTCTGTCAATATTTTGTTGCGAATAAACCACGGGAGGATCGTTTGGTTTTAAGTTATGACGATCTTCTAAAAGAGATTTGGTTAATTTTAAATGATAAATATTTTTAAACCGTGAATTTATAAAATTTAAAGCTTCAAAAATATTGTTATAAACTTTAATATCTAGGCTTCCATTGTTATCATTGGAAAGCTTTGATAAATTAAAAATATCAAGAATTTTAAATAAAGTTGGGTAATAATATAAATTTAATTCGCCAATATAATTAACATAACCTTGATGAGCTAAAAACCCCATATCATCGACTATTTTATAGCGCGAAGCTCCGTAAATCAATGGAATCGAATGGCTAGAGCATTTTATATTTTCTAAAAAAACTTTCCCCGGATTGGAAGCGAGAATTATATAATTGCTATTTTCATCAATTTTTGAAATAACTTTTTGTTTGTAATCATCATAAAACTCAAGTTCACATTTAATTTTTGAATTTTTAAATAAGGGTTGGTTATTATAAAAATAATTTACGGAAATTATTGAAAATACTTTATTTTTATCGAAGATGGAAAGATTCGAAGCTTCTTGGCAATAAGCTTCGAGCGGGTTAATCAAAATTAAAAAAAGAATAATTATTTTAAAAATCATTTAATATCTCAAATATCAATTTTTTTATTGTTTTATATTTTTTAAAACATTTTTTTTATATTTAAATAATATTTCATAGTTTTTTTAAAAAAAATACTTGCAAGAAGAAAAATTATATTGAATAATAATTTTTGTTGGGAGTGTATCAGAATACAAAAGCTTTTACAGCGAATATGAATACACACGCTGGGTTTGCGTGGTGGTGGCTCCCGACATTAAAAAATTTCAAATCAAAATCCTCAACATCCATTTATAACTTCTTCTAAGTTTTAGAATTCGCTAAAACTATTATTATTTATTTCAAATAATCATTATTAACAAAAATATAGCTAGTGAATAAAAAATTATTTTATTATTTTTTATATCGAAACCCTAATTGAGAAATTTTTGAGTTCATTTTGTTGACTTCTATCATCATTATTATTTTTATCATTTTCTATAAAATCTTTAACTTTAAAATATATAAAAATATCCTTTGTCGACATTGGTTCAACGATAATTTTTGAACCACAAAAGCAATTATAAATCTTAAAAAATTTTTCATTAAAAATCATTTTTGGAAAGACTTTAAGGGCATTTTTTGAGGTATTTCTTAGGGTAAACTTTTTTGTAATCATGTCATTATCAATTACTAAATCAACATCTGCATAGCCCATTGTTTTGAGGTAATCTATTGTAAGAATATAATTTTTAAGCGTATCTTCTGTTAAATTTTTAAATCTAGGTGAATCTTCTAGTTTTGGCGAAGATTCAATTAATATATCAATATTTACTAAATTGTCTTCGAGTTGGTAGCTAACTAGGATGGGGGATGAAAATTCCTTTTTAAAACTCAGAAAATTTGAAATAAAATATGGTTTGCAATTTTGATTTTTAATGCATTGATTATTTCGATATTTCAAATAGAATAAAGAAATAATAATAATTAAAACAAAGCGAATAAAATAATTAAAATTGAAGTGCATTTTTTAATAAATAAATTTGAACATTAAAATCAAATAATAAACAGATGATTCAAAACAAAGTCAATCATAAAATTCCATTTGAAATATTTGAAAAATGGTTTAATGAGGCCACCAATAATTCTAAAATTGTTGAGCCAAGCGCCATGTGTCTTGCCACTTCCAATCTTGATAACAAGCCATCTTCGCGCATGGTTCTTCTAAAAAAATTTGATGAAAGAGGTTTTTGTTTTTATACCAATTTAACTAGTCGCAAAGGTCAAGAATTAAAACAAAATCTAAATGTTGCATTGTGTTTTTACTGGGGAATTTTGGGTCGCCAAGTAAGAATTGAGGGCGAAATTGAGCCAGTTTCAACAGCTGAGGCCGATGAATATTTTGCTTCAAGAAGAAGGGAGAGTAAGATAGGAGCTTGGGCTTCGAAGCAATCTCAAAAAATGGAAAATTGGCAAGAATTTGAAAATAGAATTAGCGAAATAACAACGCAATTTGAAAATCAAGAAGTTGATCGACCGCTCTTCTGGTCGGGATTCCGTGTTAAACCGCGTGCGATTGAATTTTGGGAGGAGGGCGATTATCGTATTCACCATCGCCATCTTTACGAAAAAACGCTCGATGGTTGGATTGTTAATGAAATCTACCCATAAATCTTTATGAATTTTTATAGTTTGTGCGAAAATTTTTTACAAAATTTAGCCGAAAAAATTGAATTGCAGGATGTTGATTCTAAACTAGAGGTTGAATATCAAGAAGGCATTCTTGAAATCGTAATCAACAGTAACAAAAAAACTTTTATTATTAATCGCAATGCTGGCAATCAAAAGATTTGGTATTCTTCGCCTTTTCTCGGCGCCGATTATTTTTCTTTTGATGAATCTTCGCAAAGCTGGCTTAATGCTAAAAGCGAAGAATTGTCAAAAAAATTATTTAATGAATTAAATCAAATTATTATTTTAAAATAACAAAATTTATGAAAAAAATTTTATTAATTGAAGGCGACGGAATTGGTCCAGAAGTGGTTTTGCAAACTAAAAAAGTTATTGATTTTTTTACTAAAAATACCGACAAAAAATTTGAAACAGAAAATGCACTTTTAGGTGGAATTGCTTATGATGAAAAAGGCACGCCATTTCCTCAAGAAACTTTGGATTTAGCCAAAGAAGCCGACGCTATTTTACTTGGCGCTGTTGGCGGTCCAAAGTGGGAAAGTTTAGAATATAAAAATCGTCCCGAGCGTGGATTACTTGGAATCCGTAAAGAATTAGCGCTTTTTGCAAATCTTCGTCCCGCTAAGGTATTCGATGCTTTGGCAGATAGCTCAACTTTAAAAAGAGAGGTTGTTGAAGGTTTGGATATAATGATTGTTCGTGAACTAACGGGAGATTTATATTTCGGTGAACCAAGATATGTAAAAACTCTTGAAGATGGCTCTAGGCAAGGCGTAAACACCATGACATATAATTCAAAAGAAGTTGAAAGAATTGCCAAAGTTGCATTTGAATTAGCAAAAATTCGTGGCAAAAAATTATGCTCTATTGACAAAGCTAATGTCATTGAAACTACGGAAATGTGGCGCGAAGTTGTTTCGGAAATTGGTGCAAAATATTATCCTGATATTGAATTAAAGCATATGTATGTTGATAATGCATCGATGCAATTGGTGCGCAATCCAAAACAATTTGATGTGATGGTTACAGGCAATATGTTCGGCGATATTTTGTCGGACACCGCTTCGATGCTTACGGGTTCGCTTGGAATGTTGCCATCGGCTTCGCTTGGCGAAAAGCAAAGTAACGGCAAACAATACGCTTTATATGAGCCAGTTCATGGTTCGGCGCCTGATATTGCTGGCAAAAATATTGCTAATCCCTTGGCAACTATTTTAAGTTTTTCAATGATGCTTCGTTATTCTTTTGGTTACTTAAAAGAAGCCGATAAACTTGATTTAGCAGTTGAAAATGTTTTGAAGTCGGGAGCTAGAACCGCTGATATCGCAACTCAATTTCAAAAAACTGTTTCATGTTCTGAAATGGCTGATAAAGTTGTTGCGGAATTAGAAAAATTATTAACTATATATTAATTATCTTTAACATCACGAATCAAATAAAGAGTTAGTTTTTTGTGAAACCATTTTTAAAAAAAAATAATAAAATCTTATTTACAAAAATATTCAAAAACACAGTTTTCTTATGTGGTTTTTTGCTTATATTTTTGAATAAAAATGCATTTGCTGACTTAGTAAGGTCAACTACTTTTGATGATAGACTTTCTTGCGAAAAATCTCGTGGATCGTGGCGAGATTTTGGCAATAGTTGTGTCGATAAATGTAATTTTAAATTTGATAAATATGCCGTTTGCTCTTACGCCATAACCTTCGGATGTGATTGCGGAAAAAATCGTTGTCTTTACGAGGATAAATGCATTTTTGTTGATGAATATAAAAAAATCGATGATCAAAGAATTTTAGATGATAAAAAAGCCATCGATGAAGTTAAGCAAAAAAGAGCGACTCGAGCAAAAAAATTTCAAAATGAATATTTAAATAAGATGGCTGGAATTTATGGCGCCGACCCGAATTATCGAGATCCAAATCGCTATCAGCAAGAAAAGCCATTACCACCAAATACCTTTAAAAGCACTAATAGAGTATTGATTTATAATCATATAATAAAAAAACATAATGATAAAATTTTAGCCAATGCCAAGGCTAATGAAAAATCTAAAGATAACCCAAATAATCCAGTTGCGGAGGATGAAAAAGATGCTAATAATCAATTATTAAATAAAGAAAATAATCCAAAATTAATTTCGCTTCTCAAGGAACCCGAGGAGGATAAAAAATTAACACAAAATAACAATAATGTTGTTAATAATAATGCTCCAATTGTGCTTAAGGAGGCTGAGGAGGGCGAGCCATTTGAAGAAAATTTACCCCCTGAACAAGATTCTTTTTTAAAAAATTTCTCAAAAAAATTAAATATTCAAAATGCTCTTGATGAAGTTAATAAAGTTACTAAAGTTGACAAGGTAGATAAAAATCAAGATTCTACAAATATTCCTCCGGTTTATGTAAAACAACAAAACGGGGAAACCGATTTTAAAAATGGCGATGAAATTAATAATATTGAAGGCATCCCACAATTTGTTAACTAAAGAATGATAATAAATAAATCGCTACAAATTTTAATTCAATTATTCAGAAGGCTTGCGGGAATTTTTGTGACAATTTTGGCAATTTATTATGCTTTAATATTGATAACTTTTGATGTTAACGATCCATCTTTCAACACATTTTCAACTGAAAATCATATAAAAAATTTTGGTGGAATTTATGGCGCGAGAATTGCCGATTTATCCTTTCAAATTATAGGGTTGAGTTCTTTTATCGGGGTAATTTTTACTTTTAGTTTAGGGCTTCAAATGACTAATATTGCCGGTGTTCAGTATTTTTTGAGCAAGTTGATAATTATTCCAATTTGCATTTTAAGTTTTTGCTTGATGTTTGCTCTCGTGCCAAAGCCTTCTTGGTGGGAATTCAGTTCGCTCGGCGGTGTTAACGGTTCATTTTTATTGTTAAAATTACAACAATTCCCAAAATATGCAATTTTTATAGCCAGTTTTTCATTAGCTTTAATGCTATTTTCAATAATTGTTGAAGTTTCTTTGAAAGACTGGATTTACTCGTTCAGATTTACTTTTATCTGGTTGCGCTATGTTGTTGAAAAATATTTATTGCCAAAAGATTTAAATAATATTTTTGATAATCTTTTATCTAAAAATTCGCCAAAAATTATTCCAAACAATGTCGATAAAAAAATTATTGAAAATAATCAAGAATTTGAAGATGAGGGTGACATGTCCTTTGAAGCTGAAGTCGCAAAGACTAGTAATGAAGATTTAAAAAAACAGCTTAAATCATCAAGTAAAATTAAAAAACCTAAGCACCGCAAAAGCTCTTATGTGTTACCGACTTGTGAGTTGTTAACCGATCGCTCTGCCGAAAATAAAGATAAAAAAGTACCCAAAGAACTTGTCGAAAGTCAATCTAAAATGTTGTTAAAAGTTTTAGATGATTTTGGTGTGCGCGGTGTCAATGTTGGCACTAAAGTCGGGCCAGTTATCACGCTTCATGAATTTGAACCAGAAGCCGGCACGAAGGCTTCGCGAGTTATTTCTTTGTCCGACGATATTGCGCGCTCGATGAGTGCGGTTTCCGCCCGTATTGCGGTTGTAGCTGGCAAAACTTCAATCGGCATTGAGCTTCCAAATCCAAAACGCGAAATGATTTTTTTGCGTGAAATTCTTGAGTCGCGCGATTACAAATTTTCGCAATTTTCCTTACCGATGATTTTAGGAAAAGATATTGGTGGCGAATTTATGATTGCCGATTTGGCAAAAATGCCCCATTTATTAATCGCTGGAACGACTGGCTCGGGAAAGTCCGTCGGCCTGAATGTTATGATTTTATCTTTGCTTTTTAAACTGCGTCCCGATGAATGTAAATTCATTATGATCGATCCAAAAATGTTGGAATTATCAATTTATGATGGCATTCCGCACTTACTCTCACCTGTAGTTACCGAACCGGGGAAAGCCGTTATCGCTTTAAAATGGGTGGTCGCTGAAATGGAAGAACGCTATCGCTTGATGTCAAGTTTTGCCGTGCGTAATATCGCTGGTTATAATGAGAAGGCCGAAAAAGCCATGCTCGATGGCGAAAAATTAATGCGCAAAGTGCAAACTGGCTACGATCCAACAACGGGCAAACCCATCATTGAAGAAATTGAATTTGAACCAAAAAAATTGCCTTTCATTGTGGTTGTCGTCGATGAAATGGCGGATTTAATGTTGGTGGCGGGCAAAGAAATTGAAAACTCGGTACAGAGGCTTGCACAAATGGCTCGGGCGGCCGGAATCCACTTAATTATGGCGACGCAACGACCGTCGGTCGATGTTATTACGGGCGTTATTAAAGCCAATTTTCCGACGCGAATTTCTTTCCAAGTTACTTCACGAATTGATTCGCGCACAATTCTTGGAACGCAAGGAGCTGAACAACTTCTTGGTCAGGGTGATATGATTTTTATGTCGGGTGGCAGTAAAATGGTTCGGGTTCACGGTCCATTTTGTTCGGATACTGAAATTGAAAATATTGTTAATTATATTAAAAGCCAAGACTCATCAGAATTCGAAGAAAGCGAACATATTTCTTTCGAAGTGCCGATTCCAAATGCTCCTTCTGCAGAGGCGGGAGGCTATGAAGGTGGCGATGATAGCGATGATAATAATTTGTATAATAAAGCGGTAATGATTGTACGCCGTGATAAAAAAGCTTCGATAAGTTATGTGCAAAGGCAACTTCGCATTGGCTATAATCGAGCCGCGACTTTGATTGAAAAAATGGAAGAAAACGGCATCGTTTCTGCTCCAAATATTTCTGGTAAAAGAGAAATTATTGAAGAGTAAATTTTCAAATTAATTTGATATAAACAAAAATTTAAAATTATGGACAAATCCTCGGTTTCTTTGATTAACTTGATTGTGCAAGCTGATTTTGTAGTGCAATTCGTTATTTTGTTAATGGTCGCTGCCTCTTTTATTTCTTGGGCAATAATTTTTGATAAATTTATTAAGTTTAAAATTCTTAAATATCGCAGTGATCGTTTTGAGGATTCATTCGAAAGCAATGTCCCGCTTGAAGAGATTTTTACGCAAGCAAAAAATAATGATAACCACCCTTTGGCGCGCATTTTTCTGGCGTGCTTGCGCGAATGGAAATCGAATAATATTAAACAAATAATTACGCAAGGTCCCGACAAAAAAGAATCGCTGAAAGAGCGCTTAACTAATTCGATGCAAATCGCTTCAAATCGTTCGATGCAAAAATTAGAAAGTGGATTAAATTTCTTGGCGATAATTGGCTCATCGGCACCTTTCGTTGGGCTATTTGGAACGGTTTGGGGTATCATGAATTCCTTTCAAAGTATTGCGGTGAGTAAAAATACCAGCCTCGCGGTTGTTGCCCCGGGAATCGCCGAAAGTTTGCTCGCCACCGCAATTGGGCTATTCGCGGCAATCCCCGCCGTCTTTTTTTACAACATCTTCACCGCCAAAATCAACCATTTCCAAGAGCGCGCAGGCAATTTTTCATTGATGCTTTTAAATTCAATGTCGAAGGAACTTGATCGGAGTTAGGGATTTATTGATAAGTTAGAATTTTATTTTCTTCCCGCGAAAACTCTAAAAAAAATTATCGCCGAGAGGCCTAGAGAAATGAGGGCTAGTAATAAAATGCTGGAAGTTTTTGGTTGATTTAAAATATCTTCGCCGAAGGTTGCAACTAAATTTTCCTTGATGTCGTCATCGGTTTTTCCTTGAGAAATTTGTTCGCGAATTAAACTGCGAACATCAAAAGCGAATTTGCTGTCGGAATTTTCAATTACTTGCCCATTGCACACCAAACAACGAACTTGTAAAAATAAATTCATGGCGCGATTTTCGTCCTCGGGATTACTAAGACGCGCTTCGGGATTAAGGGCTCGAGATGAATTTATTAAAAAAACTGAATTTATTAAAAAAAAACCCAGAAAAAATAAAATTTTTATAAAAAATTTATTGCAAAAAATCGTCATCGATAATTCCTTTGAAAATTTTTTGCGTTCCCGCGGTCATGAAAATATTGGTGCCGTCAAATTCAATTAATAAATCTCCGCCTTTAAAGCGCACAGTTACCGTTGTATTTTTGATTAAATTTTTATAGATTGCCGAAAAGCCGACCGCGCAAGCGCCTGATCCACACGCCAAAGTTTCGCCGACTCCGCGTTCAAAAACTCTAACTTCAATCAACGAATCATTGATGATTTTAGCAAATTCGACATTGGTTTTTTGCGGAAAATATTGTAAATTATTTTCAACTTTAGCGCCGGTTTTAAAGAAAATTTCATCTTGTGGAATTGAGGTAACGAAACTTACGGCGTGAGGATTTCCGACATTAATATGAATGAACTCAAAACCTTCTAAAGTAATTTGCGAATTAACGACTTTGGGCGCTCCCAAATTAACTTTAATTAAATCTTCGTTAACTTTGAAGCAATCTAATATTCCCGCTTGAGTTTTTATTTTTATTTTATCTTTTGAAAAATCTTCATCAAAAATAATTTTAGCGACGCATCGTGTGGCGTTGCCACAAGTGGCGCTTTCGGAGCCATCGCTATTAAAAATTTGCATTTCACACGCGATTTCTGCTGAATTATCTGACGAATTATTGATTAAAATAAGTTGATCGCAACCAATATTTTGACGATGGCAAATTTTTTTAACAATTTCGACATTGATTTTTTTTGGATTTAAGCGAGTGTCGATGATTACAAAATCATTGCTCGCGCCACTCATTTTAACAAAGTCAAAAATTGCTTTTGGCGTTTTATGAAGATGATTTTGCTCGACTAACATAAATAAAATCTTCGGTGTTAACAATAATTTCTTCGCCTGATTCGATGAAAGGTGGAACCATAACGCGAACGCCATTTTCAAGGATTGCTGGCTTATAAGATGCCGAAGCAGTTTGACCTTTAACCACTGAATCTGCTTGCGCGATTATAGCGTTAACTTGCTCGGGCAAGAAAATTGAAATCGGTTTATCATTGCAATATTCAATGCGAATACTCATGCCTTCGGTTAAGAATGGCAAAGCTTCGCCGACAATTTTTTTGCTAAAATTAAAAGATTCAAAACTTTCCATATCCATGGCAACGATTTCTTCTTGGTCAAAATATTGAAATTGCATGTTTTTTTGTTCAACATAAGCCACTTCAACATCTTCGCTTGAAGCATAGCGGGTGTTGGTTTTGTTGCCTGTAACTATATTTTTCATTTCAACTTGAATATAAGCGCCACCTTTACCGGGCTTAACATGTTCGCGTTTAATAACCTTCCACAATTGATTTTGGAATTCTATTACATTGCCGACGCGAATTGAATTTGCATTTGTTTTCATAATTTTTTTATTTTATAAAGTTGAATTTGTTGTAAAATTATATTTTAAATTTAGAGAAACTTTACTAAATTTATTTCTTATCCCAGCCGAATCATCATATCTATAAGACTCGTTGGTAGCTAAATCTTTCATAATTATATAACCCCGATTTTCTGGATAAAACACATATTCATAACCAACACCCAAATAAATATTTTCTTTTACTTTGCCGAAAATATTAGCGCCCCAATTATAATATTTTCCATTCTTGAAATATTCATCAAATTTATAATTTGTTAGATGATGAATATCGGTGTCATGAGCATAAACCAAATTACTATAATTGCCAAATATATTGCCATAAATTTCTTTATCAAACAATTCTTTTTGATATTCTAAACCAATGTAAGGTGTTTCAAAATTTTGCTCGTAAGAAATGCCTCTTTTGCCATTGAAATTACCGACATCATTTCTAAATCCACCATTTTCCGAATAAATATAAGAACCGCCATAATCACGCCATTTAAAGCGATCATATTTATAACCAAGATTGAATTTAAATTCGTCTTTATATAGATTGTAAGAGCCGGCGATATCAAATTGCTGTGCCTTTTGAATTTTTACATCAGAAATTGAGCGATCCGTCCAATTTTCATGCTTTAAATTGCCATCATAATTCGTGCCAATCCAATCATAATCAACCATTCCGCCATTGCCACCATTGATGGCGTTAGAAAGTTTAATGCGCGCGCCAAAGCCATCCGAAAATTCTGAATTAAAACCAAGCGAAAGCATTTTTAAATTTTTTATATCCCACTCTAAATGACTTAATTTTTTTGCCCCATTATAGACTATTTCATCAGCGATACCTTTAACTTTATCCAAAGAAATTATAAAAGAATGTTTATAAACTTCTTCTTCATTTTGATTTATTGATTTATTTTTTATCTCCGTTTTTTTTAAAAAATTCGACGCTTCTTTTTTGGAATTTTTATATTGCGAAAATGTTGGTATTTTTTCAGCGTAAAGCTCGTTACAGAAAAAGAAAACTAGACAAAAAAAACCTTTAAAATTTTTCATATTTTTTAAATTAATTTAAATAATTAATTTAAATAGTGATTGGAGTTTTTTTAGATGAAAGAAAATTAATAATTATTTCGAAAAATTAATTATTTAGTTTAAATTTTTAAC
>Ga0209550_10001522_pt1 | contig 22206 bp, 19 predicted proteins | sample LauGreSuBDMM15SN_2_FD_187567 | JGI IMG/M metagenome (GOLD analysis project Ga0209550, IMG submission 187567) | Freshwater lake microbial communities from Lake Michigan, USA - Su13.BD.MM15.SN (SPAdes) (version 5) | ecosystem: Environmental > Aquatic > Freshwater > Lake | place: Lake Michigan... | reverse complement strand
GAAAGGTCGGTGGCGTTGACCCAGTCTGTCAAGCCTCCACGCTCTCGGCTTTGTGGGTCTTGTGAATACTCTTTCGCCAGATCGGCGATTTTGGTGCCGACGCCGATCCCATATTGACCAGATGGGGATGCTGCTAAAAACCTGGACTACCTGGAGGTAGTTCATGTATTCATACGAAGATCGAATCAAGGCTGTCCGGCTTTATCTGAAACTAGGCAAGCGCCTGGGAGTCACCATCCGTCAGTTGGGTTATCCGACAAAGAACACCCTAATTGACTGGTACCGGGAGTTCATTGACAAGCAAGCTCTTCGGGATGGATACACCCGCTCCCCGGGCACGGCGCCGTGCTGCATCACCCTTGCGGCCGCCGCTTGTAGAGGATGCTGATCTCCATTTCCTGCGCCACCTCGCCGCGCTGGTTCACGAACCGGCGCGCGAAGGTGACGATGCCCGCGTCAGGCCGCGAACCGCTCGCGCGGGCGGCGATCACTTCGGACTCAACGTGGATCGTGTCGCCGTGCTTCACAGGCGCCTTCATGCGCCACTTGTCGATGCCGAGCACTCCTAGCAGCGTGCCGTCGTTGATGCCCGACGCGTAGTTGAGGCCCGCCGCCACAGCGAACACCAGTGGTGCATGCGCAATGGGCTCACCATAAGGCGTGGTCTTGGCGTACTCGTGGTTCGCGTGCACCTCGTTGAAGTCGCCGCTGAGGCATGCGAAGTTGACGATGTCGGTGCTGGTGATGGTGCGCTGGCCGGTGCGCATCACATCGCCCACGGCGAAGTCTTCGAAATAGCGGCCGCGCGGTGTTGCTGCCTGCGTCATGTCATAGCCCCATCAGCTTGGCCATGATGTTGCGCTGAATCTCGTTGCTGCCGCCGCCCAGCGGGCCAAGGCGGCTATCGCGGAAGAGGCGCTGCATGTCGTACTCCATCGAGTAGCCCGCCCCGCCCATTACCTGCATGCCGATGTTGGCCGTTTCGAAGTCGCAGTCGGTCGCAACGATCTTGGCGATTGCAGTTTCCATGCGTGTATCTTCCCCCGCGTCCAGCATCTCAGCGGTGCGGAAAGTAACCAGTCGCGCCAACTCGGCCTTGATTCGCATGTCCGCCAGTTTGTGCTGGATCACCTGGTGGCTGCTGATGGGAACACCAAACTGCACGCGCTGCTTCGCGTAATCGACGGCGATGTCAATTGCGTGCTGGGCATTGCCGGCGCCGCAGGCAGCAATGGCCATGCGTTCGAGGTTGAGACCGCGCATCAACGTCTTCCAGCCCTTGTTCTCCTCCCCGATCAGGCGGTCAGCCGGCAGGCGCACTTCGTCAAAGTAGATCTGATTGGTGTGCGTGGTGTGCCGGCCCATCGTGTGGATCGGCGACATGCTCACGCCCTGGGCCTTCGCATCCACCAGGAAGAGGCTGAAGCCGTTGTGCACCGGCATGGCCTCGCGGTCGGTCTTGGCCACCACCACCAGGAAGTCAGCCATGTGCGCGGAAGTGATGAACCATTTCTGGCCGCTCAGCACATAGTCGCCGCCTTTCTTGACCGCGTGCGTCTTGATGGCCGCGACGTCGGAGCCCGTCTGCGGCTCGGTAAGGGCGAACGCCATGTAGTTCTTGCCCTCGATCATGGGCTGCATGTAGTTGCGCTTGAGGTACTCGCTGCCGTTGTGCAGCAGTTGCAAGCCCGCGTAGATGGGACTTGTCATGTAAGTGGTGCCCAGGCAAGCGTAGTGGTAGGAGAGCGTCTCCAGCAGCACCGCGAGGTCCTTGTAGGTGCCATTGAGGCCGCCGTATTCCTCGGGGTATATGAGGCCTAGCCAGCCGTCGCGCGCCATCGCGTCATAGGCCTCCTTAGGCCATCCGCCCGCCTCGTCCATGATCCGGATCTTTTCTTGCGGCAGTTCGCGCTGGGCCAGTTTGAGCAGCGATTCACGCATCATCTTCTGTTCTGGTGTGAAGCCGAAGTCCGTCAGCATGGGCATGCTGTATCCTTGGTGAAATACTCTAGAATGCCAGTGTATACCAAAATGGGTCGAAAGGAAAACGATGTATGAACCCACCATGGAGATGACGGGGCCGCTCGCCCTGTGGCAAGAGCACTTGGAGGCGGGGCGGTTCATGTTGCAACAGTGCACCGGTTGTGCGCGGCACGTGTTCTATCCCCGAGTGCTCTGCCCGCATTGCGCTTCGACTTCGCTGGCGTGGAAGTCTGCCGCCGGCCCGGGTACGGTCTATTCCACGACCGTGGTGGCCCGTCGGGAAACTGAAGGCGGGCCTTACAACGTGGCTCTGGTAGACCTCGATGAGGGTGTACGGATGATGTCGCGGGTGGAGGGCATCGTGGCGCCAGATCAGGTGGTGATCGGCCAGCGCGTGAATGCGTTCATCGGGCGGATTGACGATAAGGCGGCCGTGCTGTTCCGGGCGGCCTGACCAACTGTCAACCGGTGACCCAGGCATCCAGGGCAAGCACACCTCTCGGCAACACCCTCAGCGGATTCACCTCAAAGTCCCGCGGCTTCCCATCAGCGCAGGCAAACGTCGAGATAGCGCTGATCGCCTTGGCGAGCGACTCCACGTCGCCCGCAGGCGCGCCCCGCCAACCAGCGAGCATCCGGCTGATCTTCGTCTCTGCAATCATCTCGCGCGCATCCATAACGCTTACCGGGGCGAGCCGCACGGAGATGTCCTCCAGCCACTCGGCCATCACTCCGCCAGCACCGAACACCACCACCGGGCCCATCGCCGGGTCCAGGCGCAGGCCCACGAGGCAGTCAACCCCGGCCGGCGCCATCTGCGAAACCAGGTAACCCTCGATGCGAGCCTGCGGCGCATAGGCAAGCACCCGAATCTGCATTTCGCGCACCGCAGCCTCCACCTGCACACCATGCAGGCCCAGCGCCACACCGCCAGCCTCTGTCTTGTGCGGAAGGTCGGGCGAGACGACCTTCACGGCCACCAAGCCGCCGAACTCCTGCGCCACGCGAGCGGATTCGGCCGCATCGGCGCAGACCCGCTCGCGCGGCACCGCCACGCCCAGCCCGGTCAGCACTCTCTTGGCAGCAACTTCGGTGTTTGCGCCCTCCCCCCATCCTTCCACAAGCCGCGCAACGGGCGCATCTGATGCGCCGCGGTCGAACGCCGCCACAATACGCACCAGCGCCGCGTGCGCATTCATCATGCGAGAGGTGTCCTCGAAAACCGCGAAGCCCGCCGCGTCATACTGCTCGCGCGTGGCCTGCGGGGCGAGCACTGAAACGCCCAGCCATTTGCCGGGGTGCGCGCGTGCCGCGAGGGCCAGCTCGTGCACCCAATTGTCGCGCATCGAAGGCGCCGCACCTGCGATGCCCACAAAGACATCGGCCGAGTCGTAGTGCGAACCCTCCAGCAGCAGGCCGAGCGTGCGGCCGAAGTCGTCGATGCGGTTGAGCGCCTGTCCTGTCATGTCGACCGGGTTGGCGGGCGAGGCATAGGGCACCGCCTCAAGAACCGAACGCCGCACGCTCTCGGGCGTGGGCGGCATGGCAAGGCCCAGCTGCATCGCCTGGTCGGTCATGTGCACGGCAAAGCCACCCGAGGGCGACAACACCACGGTCTTGTTGCCTTGAGGCAAGCGCCCGTGGCGGATGGCGTGAAGCGCCACGTAGCTCACGTCGAGCAACTCCTCGATGCTGTCAGCGCGGTGTACGCCAAAGTGCCGGCACAGAGCATCGAAAGCACCATCCTCTCCCGCGAGCGATGCTGTGTGCGACTCGGCTGCGACCTGCCCCGCGCTGGTGCGGCCGACCTTGATCGCGGCCACAGGCTTGCGTGCCGCGCGGGCGGCTTCAAGCGCTTCGCGCAATCGCTTGCCGTCTCTCACGCCTTCCAGGTACATCAGGATCACGTCGATCTCGTCGTCGTGCGCCATGGCGTGCAGCACCTCGGCGACGTCCACGTCGGCCTCGTTGCCGGTGCTTACCCATTGGAGGATCGAGAGGTTGCGGTCGGCAGCCAAGCGCCGCGCCTGGCTGCCCCAGCCACCGCTTTGCGTGACCATGCCGATCCGACCCCCCTCTGTGAAGGCTTCCTCAAACATGCTCGAGAAGGTCATGAAACTGCGAGAGCGGGCGTCGTAAGCCCCGAGCGAGTTGGGGCCCAGCAGCAGCATGTTGGCGTCGCGCGCTATCTTGGTCATCTCCGCCTGCGCGAGGCGGCCCGAATCGCCCACTTCCGCGAAGCCGCCCGCGAACACAATTGCCGAGCGCGTGCCGACCCGGGCACATTCACGCAACGCGTCAATCACGGCATCCGCCGGCAGCGCCACGATGGCGGCGTCTACCCGCTGGGGCAGCGCGGATATCGAGGACCAACTCTTGAGGCCCTGCACCTCATCCCGCTTCGGGTTCACCGCGAACAGATCGCCGGCGAACCCGCCTTGGATCAAATAGCGCAGGGTGCGGCCGTTGCCGCGCATGGGGTCGGACGACGCGCCGACCATCGCGATTGAGCGAGGCCGCAAGAGGGGGGACAGGTCGCGCATCGAATGATTTCCTTTTCATTGTATTCAATAGTATACTGACATGTGCGAACGAATACATTCACACTTTTTACCCTAGGGAGACACTCATGATCCACAAGATTGCACGCCGCACTGTCCTCTCGCTGGCCCTCTTCGGCATCAGCAGCCTGGCAGTCCATGCGCAAACGGCTGCGCCTTATCCGAACCGGCCAGTCAAGCTCATCGTGGCGTTTGCAGCGGGTGGGCCCATTGACCTGGCCGCGCGCATCGTCGCCGAGCAACTGACGCAGAAACTAGGGCAGCCCGTGGTGGTGGAAAACAAGGTGGGCGCCAACGGCTCCATTGCCGCCGAATACGTGAAGTCGCAGCCAGCGGACGGCCACACTGTCCTCGTAAGCAACGCCAGCATGATCACGATCACGCCCACGCTCAAGAAAGACCTGAAGTACGACGTTGAGAAAGACTTCGCGCCGGTTACGCGCCTGGTCACATCGCCGCTGATTCTGGTGGTGAACCCCGAGAACCCTCTCACCGCCAACATCCGCACCGTCAAGGACCTGGTGGCCGCGGCCAAGGGCGCGCCGGGCCAGCTCTCTTACGGCTCAGCCGGCCTGAACGGCAACGTGCAGCAATTGGCTTTCGAATTGCTCGCCTCCGAGTCTGGTATCTCGTTCCTCCCCGTGCCATACAAGGGATCGTCTGAAGCGCAGGCTGCCCTTTTCTCGCGTACCGTCACGCTGGGATTCGATACGCCGACTGCCGTGCAGCACATCCGCGTCGGTAAGCTGCGGCCGTTAGCTGTCACCTCGAAGGAGCGCCTTAAGGAGCTGCCCGATACGCCCACAATGGAAGAGCTCGGTTATAAGGGCTTCGAGATCGGATTCTGGTCGGGAGTATTTCTTCCGAAGGCAACCCCGCCCGCCATCATCAGCCGCGTAAGTCAAGCCATCATCGAAATCGGCAAGGACCCCGCCGTGCGCACGCGTCTTGAGCCACTGGGCATGATCACCATCCAAACGCCCGATCAGTTCGCCGCACACATCAAGACAGAAACCAACCTGCTGGCTGACGTGATCAAGCGCTCGAACATCAAGCCGGAATGACGGCGGCGCGCACCGACCTGCCGCGCCGCCTTCTCGTCGCGAACCGAGGCGAGATCGCCATTCGGATCACGCGGACGGCGGCTGAGCTCGGCATCCCTACCGTTTGCATCTACTCAAGCGACGACGCCACGGCCTTGCACCGCCATGCCGGCACTGAAGCGGTGGCGCTCCGCGGCGACGGGCCAGCGGCCTATCTTGACGTGCAGCGCATCCTCGCGATTGCGAAGGAAGCTGGTTGCGATGCGGTCCACCCCGGCTACGGCTTCCTGAGCGAGAACGCCGCTTTCGCGGCGAGCTGTGAAGAACAGGGTATCGTGTTCACCGGCCCCGACGCGCGCACCATCGAACTGCTGGGCGACAAGGCCCGCGCACGTGAGCTCGCGCGCAAGCTAGGCGTCCCCATCACTCCCGGCACGCACGGCCCCACGTCGCTAAAAGCAGCAACGGCCTTCTTCGACGAACTCGGTACCGGCGGCCAGATGATGATCAAGGCCCTGGCCGGCGGTGGCGGGCGCGGCATACGGGCGGTGGCGTCGCGCGACGACGTGGCCGGCGCATGGGAGCGCTGCCGCTCGGAGGCGCAAGGCGCCTTCGGCATCCCCGATGTTTATGTCGAGCAGCGCATTCTGAACGTGCGCCATATCGAGGTGCAGGTGGCCGGCGACGGCCGCGGCGGCGTAAGGTACGTGGGCGACCGCGATTGCTCTATCCAGCGCCGCCACCAGAAGATCGTCGAATTCGCGCCAGCCCCCTTCCTCGCAGACGAACTGCGCAAGCGGCTGCGTGAAGCATCGCTCCTCATGGCGCTTGAGCTGCGATACCGGGCGCTAGGCACCTTCGAGTTTCTCGTTCCCGCGAAGGGCGACGCCTTCTATTTCATGGAGGCCAACCCGCGCGTGCAAGTGGAGCACACCGTCACCGAAGAGGTGTATGGGGTGGACCTAGTCCGCGCGCAGATCCTGCTGGCGCACGGCGCCTCGATGAGCGAAGTGGGGCTAGACAATCTTGCCCCGCCGCGCGGCTATGCCGTGCAGTTACGCGTGAACCTGGAGTCCATAGACGCGCAGGGCAATGCGAAGCCGGCAAGCGGCGAGCTGAAGGTGTTTGACCTGCCCGGTGGCCCGGGCGTTCGCGTAGACACATGCGGCTATGCGGGCCTAACGCCCAGCCGTGCTTTCGACCCCATGATCGCCAAGCTGATCGTGCATCACCCGTCTGCGCAGCTCACCGACCTGCTGGCGCGAGCACGCCGGGCCCTGGGGGACTTTCACATCGACGGCGTGCAGAACAACCTGGCGCTGCTGGATGCCATCGTTGCCGATCCGTCACTGGCCGAATGCGCAGTGACCACCGCGTATTTCGAGGAGGCGTTACCGCGCCTGCGCGCGCACGCGCGCCCCCCCGGCACCGCGCCGCAACGCGCCTACGCGCACGAAACGCCCCTGCAGGACGCCGTGCCGCCAAGCCTCGCCAGCGCGCATCCGAACGCCATCCTTTCGCCCCTGTCAGGCAAGTTGCTCTCGGTGGCCGTGGCCTCCGGCGATAGGGTCGGCCCAGGCACGCTCTTGGCCGTACTCGAGTCTATGAAGATGGAGCATGAGGTGCGCGCCGGCCATTCCGGCCGCATCCAGGAAGTGCTGCTCGCCGCGGGCGCGCAGGTCGATGAAGGCGATGCGCTCTTCGCGATTGAGACCATGGAAGTGGCCATGGCCGCCGCCGCCGTCGCCGCCACCGCCGACCCAACCTACATCCGTCCCGACCTGGCGGAAGCCATCGAACGCCATTCCTGGCAGCGCGACGAAAGCCGCGCGGAGGCTGTCGCCGAGCGCCACCGCAACCGCAAGCGCACCGCACGCGAGAACGTAGACCACCTGCTCGACGAAGGCTCGTTCATCGAGTACGGCCCGCTTGCCGTGGCCGGCCAGCGAAGCCGACGCTCCATCGAGGAGTTGCGCCGCATCAGCCCGGCCGACGGGCTGGTGGCAGGCACAGGCAGCATCAACGCCGACGAATTCGGTCCTGAGGCGGCGCGCTGCCTCGTCATGGCCTACGACTACACCGTGTTCGCCGGTACGCAGGGCTTCATGTCGCACCGCAAGTCCGACCGCGTCCTCGAGCTCGCGGAGCGCCTGCGCTGCCCCGTGGTGCTCTTCGCCGAAGGCGGAGGCGGGCGCCCCGGCGACACCGACAACCTTGGCGGCGCCAACCCGTCGAACCCCACGTTCTGGCGTTTCGCGCGGCTGAGCGCGTTGGTTCCCACCATCGGCATCGTCAGCGGCCGCTGCTTCGCGGGCAATGCGGTGCTGCTAGGCGCGTGCGACGTGATCATCGCCACGCGAGATGCGTCCATCGGCATGGGCGGGCCCGTCATGATCGAGTGCGGTGGCCTCGGCAGCTTTACAGCCGACGAGGTCGGCCCAGTGTCGTTCCAAGCGCCCAATGGCGTGGTGGATGTCGTCGTGGACGACGAAGCGCAGGCCGTTGACGTGGCGAAGAAATACCTCGCATTCTTCCAGGGCCGCGTGCGCGAGTTCGAATGCGCCGACCAGCGCGAGCTGCGCCATGTCATCCCTGAGAACCGCCTGCGCGCCTACGACGTGCGAAAGGTGATTGACCTGTTGTGCGACACCGATTCAGTGCTGGAGCTGCGGAGAGACTTCGGGCCGGGCATGGTGACGGCGCTGGCGCGCATCGAGGGCCGGCCCATTGGGATCCTCGCCAACAACCCGCAGCACCTGGCCGGTGCCATCGATGCCGACGAGGCCGATAAGGCTGCGCGCTTCATGCAACTGTGTGACGCGTTCGAGATCCCCATCCTCTCGCTGGTCGACACGCCCGGCTTCATGGTCGGCCCTATCGCTGAAAGGCGCGCGCTGGTTCGCCACACGGCGCGAATGTTCGTGACGGCGGCCGGCGTGACGGTACCGATGTTCGTGGTGGTGCTGCGCAAAGGTTATGGCCTGGGCGCGATGGCCATCGGCGGCGGCTCCTTTCAGCGCGCGGCCGTTTGCGCGGTGTCCTGGCCCACCGGCGAATTCGGCGCCATGGGCCTCGAAGGCGCAGTGCAGCTCGCCTACCGCTCGGAGCTCGCGGCCATCACCGACGAGGTAGCGCGCAAGACGCGCTACGACGAGCTCGTGGGGAAGCTGTACGAGCATGGCAAGGCCGTGAACATCGCGCCGTTCCTCGCGTTCGACGACGTGATCGACCCCGCCGACACGCGCCACTGGCTCGCGCGCTCGCTTCAGGCGCTGCCGCCCGAGCCAGTGCGCACGGGCAAGAAGCGCCCCAACATCGATCCGTGGTGAACACTGCTTCTAACACCGCCGATCCCGATCTGCTCGTCGAGCGCGAAGGCGCCGTGGTCACCTGGGTGCTTAACCGCCCCGCCGAGCGCAACGCCCTGTCCATGGCCATGCGCGAAGGCATGCTGGAGGCGCTGCGGGACATCGAACGAGACCCTTCGATGCGTGTATTGGTGATTCGCGGCGCGGGTTCGGATTTCTGCGCGGGGGGCGACGTGAAAGCTTTGGCCGCAGGCGATGCCAACACGCCGCAGGCGCGGCTTTCGCGGATGCGGGCGCTGCATCCGTTGATCACCGGGTTGGCCCAGCTGGACCGGCCCGTCCTGGCCGCCGTCGACGGCGTGGCCTTCGGCGCGGGCTTCGGGCTCGCGTTGCTGGCCGACCTGCTGCTCGTCTCGACCGGCGCCCGCCTGTGTATGGCCTTCCAGCGCGTGGGCCTGGTGCCGGACTTCGGGGCTACCTACACGCTGCCGCGTGCCGTCGGCCTGCAACGTGCGCGTGAGCTGGTACTTTCGGCGCGTGAAGTTGGCGGACCGGAGGCGGTGCAACTGGGCCTCGCGCTCGAATGCGTTGAGCCGCAACTGCTTCATGCCCGCGTCCGCGAGATTGCAATGGCACTTGCCAAGGCATCGCCAGTTTCAATGGGGCTTGCCAAGCGCGCGTTGAATGCCTCGCTGGGCAACGACCTCGCAACGATGCTGGAGATGGAATCTTCAGCGCAGGCCATCGCGGCCACCAGCGACGATGCCCGCAGCGCCTTCGAGGCGTTCGCGCGCAAGGAGCCGCTGGCGTTTCGCTGGCCGGCGAAATAGGTTTTTCTTACCGGCCCTCGAAAGTCACGGGCCGCTTGGCCAGGAAAGCCGCGCTAGCCTCCTGGTGGTCGCGCGTGCCGCGCAGGAAAGCCTGCAGGTCGGCTTCGATGGCCAGCGCGTCCTCCAACGACGCCGGGCGGCGCGCGAGTACCGACTTGGTGGCGGCGATGGCAAGCGGCGCGACGGCTTCGTATTCGCGGGCCTTCTGCAGTGCACACTCGAGCGCAGTGCCCGCGGACACCACGGCGTCGACCAGGCCGAACCGCAAGGCTTCTGCTGCGTCGAACGGACGCCCCGTCATGAGAATTTCGCGCGTAGGGCCGATGCCCGCACGTTGCGGCAATGTCCAGAAAAGCCCACAGTCAGCCACCAAGCCCAGGCGCCCAAACGCGGCGCTGAATCGGCTGCCTTCGCCCGCGATCACATGGTCGCAGGCCGCCGCGAGTGAAAGCCCCGCGCCATAGGCGACGCCCTCGACGGCGGCCACAACGGGCTTCGGACCAGTCATTACCTGGCGGATCACGTCGTGCAGCACGTCAAGGCGCTGGCGGGACACGAGCGGCGGCGGCCGCTCGGCCATCTGTCGCACGTCGCCGCCGGCGCTGAACGTTTGGCCCGCGCCCGTGAGGACAATGCTACGCACGCCCGCGTCTTCGTGCGCCGCGCGCAGCGCGTCGCGCAAAAACATGCGCATCTGTGGCGACAGTGCGTTCAGGCGCTGCGGTGCATCGAGCGTGATGATGCGAACCGCGCCTTCCTGCCGCGCGCCCACCGCGCCTTCGTTTGTTGTCGTGTCGGTCATGCGTCTGTCTTCTCAGGGATCAGCGCTCGGTGAAGAGCTGCTGCATGCGCACCTTCTGCGCGGCGCGGATGTGGATACGCAGGGCGAGTTCAGCGGCATCGGCGTCGCGGCCTTTGACGGCATCGACCACCGCGCGATGCTCCTGGAGCGTTTCCGCGGCGCGCTCCTTACTGCGAAGCGTGGTGCTGCCCAGCAGCGACAACGCGTCGTGCAGCACCGTGAGCATGTTGACTAGGTAGCGGTTGTGGCTGCAGCGGTAAAGCGTGTCATGGAAGCGCCGGTTGCTAGCGGCGAGCATTGCCTCGTCGCCCATCTTGCTGGCGGCTTCGTACTGGAGGCACAGGTCTTCAAGGATGGAAATCTCGACCTCGGACGCATGCCGCGCCGTGAGCCGTGCCGCCGTGCCTTCTAGCACTTCGCGCATGTAGTACAGCTCGGTGACCATACTGTAGTCGAGCTCGGCAACCATGATGCCGCGGCTGGCGTCATGCGCGACAAGCCCCTCTGATTCCAGCCGCGCCAACGCCTCGCGAACCGGGGTACGGGACAGGCCAATGGACTTCGCGAGCTCCATTTCGCGGAGGCGCTCGCCCGGCTTTAGCTCGCCGGCCTGAATCGCGGCGCGGATGCGGCGGTATGCGTGTTCGCCGCGCGGCAGGCTGTCCATTTCGGATTCGGGTGCGGCCTTGGCCGACTTGCGGGTTTCTTTCATTCGAGGATTATGCTCGAGACCTGAACATTTGCACACAGAGGTGCACACGGGTTCAGACCTTACGTCCTTTCAGAAACAAGGCGTCCAATTTTTCCTCGAAAGCGTGATAACCGAGAAACTCGTAAAGCTCGGCACGCGTCTGCATTCGAGGTACCAATTCCGTTTGTGTGCCCTTCTCGCGCACTGTGCGGTAGAAGTCGAGTGCCCCCGCATTCATCATGCGATAGGCGCCACAGCAGTAAAGCGCGATGTCCACGCCGGATTGCCTCAGATCGTCGAGTCCATAGAGCGGCGTGCTGCCGAACTCGGTGAGGTTCGCAAGGATCGGCATACCCACCGCCTTTTTCACCGCCTCATAGTCGTCCAGCGAGCGCATCGCTTCGGGAAAAGCCATGTCGGCGCCGGCCTCGCGGTAGGCGCACAGGCGGTCAATCGCTGCCTGCAAGCCTTCGGACGCGGCTGCATCGGTGCGCGCCATGATGACGAACGACGCATCACGCCGGGCATCGACCGAAGCCTTGATGCGATCGACCATCTCCTGCGTGTCCACCACTTCCTTGCCGGGCCGGTGGCCGCAGCGCTTCTGGCCCACCTGGTCCTCGATATGCACCGCTGCGGCGCCCGCCTTCTCGAATGAGCGGATGGTGCGCGCAATGTTGAACGCCCCGCCCCACCCGGTGTCGATGTCAACCAACACGGGCAGCGACGTTGCGTCCGTGATGCGGCGAAGATCTATCAGCACGTCGTCCATCGTGCTAATGCCCAAGTCGGGCATACCGAGCGAATTGGCGGCGACACCGCCGCCGGAGATATAAAGCGCGAGGTAGCCCGAGGCCTGCGCCATCCTTGCGGCATAGGCCGTGACGGCGCCGACCACTTGCAGCGGGGTTTCGGCGGAGAGGGCGGCGCGGAATTTGGCGCCAGTGGAGTCTTGCATTGGCTTCTCTTTGCGATTCAGTTCAGAGCATCGGCCGTGCCGAGGATCGTGGTCACCTGGCTAGAAAACACACCGCCGCTGCCTTGACACAGCGCAATGGTTGCGCCCGCCACTTGCCGCTCGCCGCACTCGCCGCGTAGCTGCCGCGACGCCTCGACGAGCGTGAACAAGCCATACATGCCAGGGTGCGCAAACGAAAGGCCGCCGCCGTTGGTGTTCACAGGCAGGCTGCCGCCGGGCGCGATGTTCCCGTCGGCGATGAAGCGGCCGCCCTCGCCTTTTGGACAAAAGCCCAAGTCCTCGAGCAGCACGATGGTATTGATGGTGAAAGCGTCGTAGAGCTGCACCACGTCGATGTCTTTCGTCGTGAGCCGCGCCTGCGCGAATGCGCGTTCGCTGGACGCGGTTGCGGCGGTGGTCGTGAGATCCGACATGGACGAAATGGCCTTGTGCCAATGCTCGCCCGCGCTGCCCAGCACGTAGACCGGCTCACGCGCGCTATCGCTCACTTCATCGGCACGACGCAGGATGAGAGCTGCCGCGCCGTCGGTTACGAGGCAACAGTCGAGGCGACCCAGCGGGCTTGAGACCATGGGCGAAGCAAGGACGTCCGCCACCGTGATCGGATCACGCGCGAAGGCTTCGGGGTTTTTCTGCGCCCACTGCCGCGCCGAGACAGCGACCGCCGCCAGGTGCTCCCGCGTGGTGCCATACTCGTGCATGTGGCGTGCCGCAGCAAGCGCATAGGAGGACACGGGGAAGCGTGCTTTGTATGGCGTTTCCACGGCCGACCAGTTACCGGCCACCGAGGTCTGCAGCTTTCCCAACGCGCTGCGCTGGTTGCTCGCGTAACATATGAGCGCCACGTCGCATTCGTGAGCTTCGAGCGCGAGCGCTGCCTGCTGCACGTGCGCCAGGAAAGACGAGCCGCCTACGCGGTTATTGTCCGAAAAGCGCGGGCGCAGGCCCAAGTATTCTCCGATTGCGAGCGTGCTGAGGAACTCCGTCTGCATGCCCGCGAAGAGGCCGTCGACGCGGTGCAAAGGCACTCCAGCATCGTGAGCGGCTGCCGAAGCCACATGCGCGATCATGTCGAGAGCGTCGAGACGCCCTGCCCCGGCAATGAACCCCGAGGCGACCCCGGTGATTGCCGCAAGAGGCTGTTGTTTCATACTTGTATACCAGTGCATTCCATTGTCTACTGATGTTAGACTCCGATTTCCCCGTTGTCAATGAGGAGACGCTATTCATGGCGAGCACGTTAGCCCTTGAAGCCGCGCGACTCGGAACGCAAGCCTTGTTCGACCGCCAGCTACGTGCGGGAGGTGAGCGCCCGGCCCTGCATTCGCAGCGACTGTCGCTTAGCTATGCGCAACTCGACGCACGCAGCCGCCGCTTCGGGGCTTTGCTGCAAGCCGATGGCGTCGTGCAGGGCGACCGCATATGCATCCTGAGCGAGAACGATCCGGATTTTTTGGTTCTCAGCATTGCCGCATTGCGGCTAGGCGCCATTGTCGCGACGCCGAACCCGCGCCTGGCCGTGGGCGAACTCGCGCACTGCATCCGCCTCGTCACTCCCCGCGTGCTGCTCCTGTCGCGCAAGCAGGCCGGGCGCGTGTCAGGGCTGGAGTCGCTCGCAGCGGTCGTGCACGAAATCGGCGCGGGCACCGCACTGGATGCGCAACTGGCCGACGAAAGCAAAGCGACGCTGATTGGCGAGGTAGCGCACCGCGACCCCGAAGCCACCCAGTTCATCATGTACACGAGCGGCACCACCGGCCTACCCAAGGGCGCGATGATCAGCCAGCGCGCGATGCTGGCCCGCCTGATGGTCTACGTGCTTGACTACGGCGTGGACGGCAACGACACCTTTCTCGCGTGGTCGCCGCTTTGCCACATGGCTTCGATCGAACTGGGCTTCGGCACGCTGCTGCTAGGCGGCAAGGTGGTGGTGATGGAAGGGCCCGACCTGCCGACCATCTGCGACTACCTGGAAAGCGACGCGATTTCCAACCTCATATTCTTCCCCGGCATGGTGGAGCAGGTCATCGCTTACCTTGAGGAACGAAAGCCACGGGTGCGCAGCCTGAAGAAGTTTGGCGCCCTCGCCGACCTGTTCAGTCCGAAGGACATTGCGCGACTCATGGCTTTGCTGGGCACGCCTTTCACCAACACTTTCGGCAGCACCGAGACCGGCATGCCGCCGCTTTCGGCGGGCCGGCTAGCACCCGGTGTCGCACCTACCGATTTCGGCAAGCTACCCAGCTCGCTGTGCGAATTGCGCGTGTGCGCCGACGACGACACCGAGGCCCCCCTTGGCGAACCCGGTGAGCTCGCCGTCCGCGGGCCCACGGTGTTCAGCGGCTACTGGGACGCGCCCGACGCCACAGCCGAAGCGCTGCGCGGCGGCTGGTTTCGCAGCGGCGACATGTTCCGTCGCCGTGCCGATGGCCGCTACGACTACGTGGACCGCCGCAACTACCTGATCAAGTCCGGCGGCGAGAACATCTATCCCGCGGAGATCGAGCGCGTGGTTCTGCTCCACCCCGGCATCGCTGACGCGATCGTGGTCCGTCAACCCGATGCGCGCTGGGGCGAAGTGCCGGTGCTGGTGGCCGTGGCGCGCGATGCTGCGCCGCCCGCCGAGGAACTGCTCTCGCTGTGCGCCGAATCGCTTGCGCCGTTCAAGCGTCCCAAGGCCGTGCTGTTCGCAAACGCAGCTGACATCCCGCGCAGCAGCACGGGCAAGATCGTGCGCGCCGAGGTCGAGGCCTGGGTGGCGGCCCGGCGCTAGGCCGGCGGCGATTCACGCGCCGCCTTCTCGCCCCATTGTTGATACATGTCGTAGAGCGCGACGATGTCGCGACCGCGATGGCCTTCCGCCAGGGCTAGCGCATACAGCTCGCGCGCGTTCGAAGCCACGGGCGTGGGCTGCCCCACGGCGCGGCCCAGGTCGGTGCCAAGCGCAAGATCCTTTTCGCCCAACTCCATCTTGAAGCGCGGTGCGAAATCGCCGGCCACCGCCCAGGGGAAGCGCTTCAGAAACTGCGCTGAGCGGCCGCCACTCACCGAGAGGATCTCCAAAAGCTTGCCCGGCTCCACGCCCGCGCGCACGCCGAGCGAGAACGCTTCGGACGCCGATAGGATGTTGGCCATCGTCATCATGTTGTTGACGATCTTTACCACCTTGCCCGCTCCCACATCCCCCGCGTGACGGATGTTCTCGCTCATGTGGCGCAGGATCGGCATCGAACTTTTGAGCAACGACGCATCACCACCGACAAGCAGTACGAGCTTGCCTTCGAGCGCTTCGGCGGGCGCACCGCTCACCGGACAATCAAGCACGCGAGCGCCGCGCGCCTGCAGGCCCTGCGCGACACGCTTCATGGTGTCGGGGTCGATCGAGCTCAGTTCGATGCACGTGACGCCCGTTCCCACGCAGCTCGCCAGACCGCCCTTGCCGAGCCACACAGCATCGACCACTTCGGAATTGGGCAGACACGTGAGCACCGCGACGGCACCCTCCACGGCTTGCGCAATGCTTTCAACAACGGTCATACCGTCATTCGCCGCGCTCGCGCGCGCGGCCGGGCTTGTGTCGAAGCCCACCACGCTACCTCGCTCCGCATGCAGGCGCCGCGCAATCGCGCCACCCATTTGCCCCAAACCTATGACTGCAATATTTTCCATATCGATATCCTTTGTTCAGGCTTCGGCTTCGACCGCCGCGAGCGCCTGTTCCAGCGCGGGTAGCACCTCGAAAAGGTCGCCCACCACGAAATAGTCGGCGAACTGGAAGATTGGTGCCTCAGGGTCCTTGTTGACGGCGACGATCACCTTCGAATCCTTCATCCCGGCCCAGTGCTGCACCGCGCCGGAAATGCCCAGGGCAATGTAGAGGTCAGGCGCGACGGATTTGCCGGTCTGCCCCACTTGTGAATCGGCCGCCGCGAAGCCCGCATCGACCGCCGCTCGCGATGCGCCGATTGCTGCGCCGAGCAGTTTAGCCAACGGTTGCAGGCGCGCGAAGCCTTCGGCAGAACCAACGCCCCTGCCGCCAGACACCACGACTCGCGCGCCCACGAGTTCTAAAGCGTCGTCACCGGGCTTCTGGCGCGCGATGCGCCGTGCGGCGGGCGATCCGTTGTCGGGTACGACATGCAGGTCCACCGGCGCGGCGGGCGCATCGTGGTGCGCTTGCACCGGCGCGAAGGAACTCGCGCGAATGCTGAGCACCTGCACCCCGTCCTGCAGCTGCACCGTCATCAGCGCGGAGCCCGCATGAACCGGTCGCACGTAGGTGTTGCGGTCTACGATGCGAACCACCTCCGAGATCGCCATCACTCCCATCAGGGCCGCGGTCCGCGGGAGAATCGCACGCGCCGACGAACCGGCCGAAGACACCAGATGCGTGCAGCCTTCCTCGCTCACCAGTTGCGCCAGCGATGCGGCCAGGACTTCCGCAGACAGCGGGGCGCCATGCGGCCCCATAGCCGCGACCACTCGCGCCACACCGGGCAGTCGCGCGAGGCTTCCAGCCGCCTGCTGTGCACCGTCGCCATACGCGACGACCAGCAGCGACCCCAGCGGTTGCGCTGCGGTCACCGCGCTCAACGAGCCAGTGGCGGGCGTACCTGCATCGCACTCCACCAACACCATGCATTCCGACTTCATCGCTTCTCCCTTCACAGCACCCGAGCCTGCTCGCGCAGCGCATCGACCAGTTCGGCGGCATCGGCCACCTTGCGCCCGCCCGCGCGCGTGGACGGCACTTCCGCGCGCAGCACAGACAAGCTCGTACCCGGCGCCTCAGGCAACAGCGCCGAGGCTTCCACCGTCTCTAACGGTTTCTTCTTTGCTTTCATTACCGCCGGCAGCGTTGCGTAGCGCGGCACATTCAACCGCAGGTCGGCCGAAACCACAGCCGGTAGCGGCAGCTCCAGCACCTCGGTGCCGCGGTCCAGCTCGCAGGTCACGCGCAGCCCCGTCTCGATCACCTCGACAAGTGAAGCTTGCAGCGCCTGCGGCCAGCCGAGCAGAGCGGCCAGCATGCCGGGTGTCTGACCGTAGTCGTGGTCGGTGGACTGCTTGCCGGCCAAGACCAGGTCAGGCGCTTCTCGCTTGACGGCCCCGACCAGATAGCGAGCGGCAGCCAAGGGCTCCAAGTCCGCATTGGTCTCGACCAGCAGCGCGCGGTCGGCACCCATGGCCAGCGCAGTGCGCAGCGCGTCGCGGCATTCGGCGGGACCGACGGACACGACCACCACCTCGGCGACTACGCCTGCTTCCCGCAAGCGAACGGCTTCTTCCACCGCCACTTCGTCGAACGGGTTCAGCGCCATCTTCAGGCCATCTGTGTTCATGCCAAGGCCGTCGCTGCGCACATGCACTTTCACGTTTGGGTCCACGACGCGCTTCACGCAGACCAGCACTTTCAATGTCGAAGTCATCCTGCTTGACCGGCTAGGTTCACGAGCGGATCGCGAAAGGGTCGCGACGGTCGCCCGAAAAATCGATCATCACGTTCTTGGTTGCGAGAAACTCGCCAAGCGCCTGCTCGCCCTTCTCGCGGCCGAAGCCGCTTTCCTTGAACCCACCGAAAGGCGCCTGCACCGCAAGGGCGCGGTAGGTGTTTACCCAGATCTGGCCAGCCTGCAGTGCGCGCGTGACACGCATCGCACGCGGCAAGCTTTCGGTCCACACCCCGGCGGCCAGTCCGTAACGGCTGTCGTTGGCGATGGAGATGGCTTCCTCTTCGGTGTCGAACGGAATCACCGCGAGCACGGGGCCGAAAACTTCCTCGCGCGCCAGGTCCATGTTGTTATTCACGTCCGCGAACACGGTGGGCTCCACGAAGAAGCCGTTCTCCAGGCCCGGACCGCGCGCCGCGTTCCCGCCGGTGACGAGACGGGCGCCTTCACCCTTCGCGCGGGCGATGCACTCGAGGATACGCCGGAATTGCGGCTCGTTGGCGGCCGTGCCCATATCGGTGACCGGGTCGAGCGGATCGCCCATGCGCACCTGCGCTGCACGCTCGGCGATGTTCTTCACCACGCGGTCGTGTACGTCTCGCTGGACAAGCAAGCGTGAACCCGCGATGCACGTCTGCCCTGCCGCACCGAAGATGCCCGCGAGCGCGCCGACGGCGGCCCGCTCGAGATCAGCGTCGCTGAAGATGATGTTCGGCGACTTTCCACCGAGTTCCAGCGTAACTGGCTTGAGCCTGCGGCCAGCCGCCGCCGCGATCTGACGGCCGACGTTGGCGCTGCCGGTAAAGCTCACTTTGTCGATGTCGCCCTCCACCAGAGCGCTGCCCACGTCGCCCGCGCCGCAAACCACGTTGACCACACCTGGCGGGAAGCCCGCCGCTTCGACGAAGCGGCAGAACTCCAGCGTCGTCACCGACGCATGCTCCGAGGGCTTGACCACCACACAGCAACCGGCGGCGAGTGCAGGCGCGAGCTTGTTGGCGAGCAGACCCATAGGCGAATTCCATGCGGTGATCAGTGCCACGACACCCAAGGGCTCGCGCGTGCAGTAGTCGAACGTGTCGCGGTTGTCGAGGGGGATCTGCTGGCCCCACAGCTTGTCGGCGTAGCCCGCATAGAAGCGATACTGACGCGCGGCGAACACCATCTGCGCCTGCGTCTCGCGGATGATCTTGCCGTTGTCGGTGCTCTCCAGTGTGCCCATGCGCGCTGCGTCGGCCTGCAGAAGGTCGGCCAGCTTGTTCATCAAGCGGCCGCGCTCGTAGCCGCTGGTGCGGCGCCAAGTCTTCTCAAATGCTTCGCGCGCGCGGGCTATGGCTTCCGTCACGTCGGCGGCGTCAGCTCCCGACACCCTGGCCCAGGGCTTCGCGGTAAAAGGGTTGATAGCGTCGAAGCTCTGGCCGCGGCCTTCTTTCCACTCGCCGCCGATGAAGAGCGCGTGGAGCGGCAAGCCGCTGGTGGGGATGGATGCACTCAAGTTGGACCTTTGGAAATCTGGAACAGGACTTCACCCTGGAAAAGGCGCCGCGCGGTACGGTAGACGCTCGCGTGCAGCACACGGCCTTGCTTGGGGTCCAGGGGCGCGTCCACGATGATGGTGCCTGAAGCATGACCGATGCGGATGGCGCCACTGCCCGCCCCCGTGCATTCGAACGGCACCGTGCCTGGCGTGCGCACCGCCGCCGCGACGCAAAGCGCCGAGGTGACGGGCACCGCCTTATGCGGTTGGCCGCTGGAGAGCATTCGTACGGCGATGTCGGCGTCGGTCGATTGGCGTTCACGCCCTGCTCGGTCGCGCCAGGCGCGCGGCGCGGCCACGATGCCGATGAAAGGGACAATGCGCGACTCGCCCGCGGCGACCACATCGGGCGCAAGTCCCATCAGAACTGCCGCTTGCCGACGCAGGTGCTCAAATTCGTCCATCAGGCCCGGCGTGGCGCCGATCGATTGGGGAGTTTCAGTTGCGGTGAGGCCGAGGTCTTCAGCCGCCACGAACACGCAGGGGTTGGCGGCGTCGATGAGGCTTGCTCGAACGTGTCCACCGTCGCGGCGCGTGAGCACGTCTTGCGCGCGCCCCGAAGGCAGCAGCTTGCCGGTGCGCGACCCGGCAACGTCGCGGAACTCGAGCCGGATGGGCGAACCCGTACCGGCTACGCCATCAATGGAAAGATCGCCCTCGACTGCTGCGCGACCCCCCTGCATACGAAAGCCCGCGACGATTATCTTGCCGGTGTTGGTGTTGTGGATGCGGACCGTGGCTTCACCATCTGCCGGCACATCTACAAGCCGCTCTTCGGCCGCGAAGGGTCCAATGGCCGAAGACATGTTACCGCAGTTGCCGCCGTAGTCCACGCTGGCCCGGTCGACGCCGACCTGCGCGAACGTGTAATCGACGTCTGCATCTGGTCGGCTCGGCGCGCCGACCACACACACTTTGGAGAGCGATGAGACTCCGCCGCCCATGCCGTCGAGCTGGCGACCATTGGCATCGGGCGATCCCATCGCCGCGAGAAAAATTGCGTCCCAATTCTCGGGACCCGGTGGCAGGTCGTCGCGCCGGAAGATCAGCGCGCGGGACGTGCCTCCCCGCATGAAGATGCAGCGGATCGCGTGTAGGCTCATCAGCCCTTCGCGAACTTCGCAGCCGAAACGCCTGCTTGCCGGCCGAACACCGAGCCGGACATCAGGCCCGCTCCACCCAGGTAGTTGCCGTAGAAGATGCCGCCCACCAGCTCGCCCGCGGCATAGAGGCCGGGAATCTTCTTTCCGCCTGTCTCCAGCACGTTGGTGCCCTTGTCGATGCGCAGGCCACCAAACGTGAAAGTGATGCCGCAGGTGACCACAAATCCAGTGTACGGGCCATTATCGATGGGCAGTGCCCAGTTCGACTTAGGCGGATCGATGCCTTCGGTGCGTACACCGTCAAGCACTGAAGGGTTGTAGCTGCCGCCCTGGCACGCCGCGTTGAAGGCGGTGACCGTGTTGACCAAACCCTTAGGGTCGATCTCCAAGCCTACGGCCAGCTCTTCGAGCGTGTCGGCGGTAAACTTTGTGACCTGTTTAATGCGGTATTCGTCGCGAACCATGTCGATTGTCTTGCTGTCGAAGATCTGGATGGCCGTGCGGTGCGGCTGCTTCATTACTTCGCGGCCGTACTTCGCGTATGTGTGATTGCGGTAGTCCGCGCCTTCGTCGATGAAGCGCTCACCCTTCAGGTTCACAACGATGCCAATAGGGTAGGAGTGCTTCTGGAAATTGTCTAGCACGACCCGGTCGCCGAACGGCGGCGAGCTGATGTCCCACTGCACTGCGTGGCAGGATGACCAGCCGCCGAACGGTTGGGCGCCGATGTCTAGCGCGGCCTGGATGCCGCCGCCCGTGTTGTGCCGCGTGCCACGCACACGGCACAACTCCCAACCCGGGCCCAAGTAGCGTGTGCGCATCTCGGGGTTGGACTCAAAGCCGCCGCACGCAAGCACGACCGACTTCGCGCCGAGTTCCTCGTAACCGTCCTGGCCCATCACGCGCACGCCAATCACCGCGCCACGCTGGTTCTGCAGCAGCTGGCGAAGTTCCGTGGAGTAGCGAATGGTGATGCCCAGTTTTTCGCAGCGGGCGATCAGCGATGTGACAAGGCCGAAACCACCTCCCACTGCCTCGATGTTCACGCCGCCATAGAAGTGATGCTTCCCCTCGAGCTTGTAAGACTGGCGACCGAACATGGGGATGAAGCGAACACCTTGCGAACGCATCCACACAACAGTCTCACGCGAGCGGCCGATGAGCATCTCTGCGAGCTCCTCGTCGCTTTCTCCTTCTGTGACCTTCATCAGGTCATCCATGTACTGATGCTTAGGCAACTTGGGGATGACGATCTGGTCGACCTCGGCTTCTGACAGGTCAGTCAGCACATCCTTGCGCAAGTCTTCGATGCCATCGTGCGTGAAGCGGAAGCCACCTGCGGTAAAAAGTGAATTTCCGCCGCGCTCGTCCATTGGCGCCTTTTCGATAACCAGAACCCGCGCGCCGCCTTCTTGCGCTGCAATCGCCGCGCACAGAGCCGCGTTGCCCGCCCCGACCACCACCACGTCGTAACTGCTATCCATTTATCGCTCCTTGTATACCCAAGAATACTACAGGATACTATGACTATTGTCAAGCCTAAATCATCCCACTTTGCACCAGGCTAAGGAGTCCATAGACCAAGCAGCGCTGAAGATAGATGCCAAACACAGGGGCGCTTTGGAGTATTACGGCGAACTCTTGCTTATGAAGAACGACCTTGCAGGCGCTGAACAAATGTTGGCGCGCTTGGACAAAGCCTGTGTTTTCTCTTGCGAAGAATTTCGAGATTTGAAAGAGGCTATCGCGCGCTTCAAGAGCAAGAAATAGCGGTCTGGTGGATCTGCTGAACACCAGCAACTGCATCTTTTCATGACACGACAAAAAAGCACCTAGCGTTTCCACCTGGTGCTTGTTATCCCTACTGAATCTTGGCTTCCTGGCGCAGTGCTTTCAAGCGTGCATCCAACGCCAATCGG
>Ga0209550_10001521_pt1 | contig 22208 bp, 19 predicted proteins | sample LauGreSuBDMM15SN_2_FD_187567 | JGI IMG/M metagenome (GOLD analysis project Ga0209550, IMG submission 187567) | Freshwater lake microbial communities from Lake Michigan, USA - Su13.BD.MM15.SN (SPAdes) (version 5) | ecosystem: Environmental > Aquatic > Freshwater > Lake | place: Lake Michigan... | reverse complement strand
CATCAGGCCTTCCTACACCCTTGGTGGAACTGGTGGTGCCATTATCATGCAGGAAGTTGATTTTGATGCAGCTTTAAGACGTGGTTTAAATGCTTCTCCGACGCACGAGGTTCTCGTTGAAAAAGCCGTTTTAGGATGGAAGGAGTTCGAACTGGAACTATTACGGGATCAAAATGATAATGTCGTTATCATTTGTACCGTTGAAAATTTAGACCCTATGGGCATTCATACAGGCGATTCCATAACGGTAGCACCTGCGATGACGCTTTCTGATACTGCTTATCAGCAAATGAGGGATGAAGCGATTCAGGCCATGCGCTCTTTGGGTAATTTTTCAGGAGGTTGTAACATACAATTTGCTCAAGATCCAATAACTGAAAAGTTAATCGTCATTGAGATAAATCCCAGAGTTTCCCGTTCCTCAGCCCTGGCGTCAAAAGCAACGGGTTATCCTATTGCAAAAATTGCTTCTAAGCTGGCTTTAGGCTATAATTTAAATGAACTTAAAAATCAGATTACCAAAACAACATCCGCTTATTTTGAACCTACCCTTGACTATGTTATCGTTAAAATACCCCGATGGAATTTTGATAAATTTCCCGGTGCAGACCATCGCCTGGGTCTTCAAATGAAGTCAGTAGGTGAGGTTATGGGCATTGGACGTAATTTCTTAGAAGCTCTGCAGAAGGCTTGTCAGTCTTTGGAAAATGGGAAAATTGGCCTGGGCGCTGATAATAAGGAATGGACCAATATTGCCGACGTTTTAAAGCGAATGGAAGAGGTCTCCGATGATCGTCTTTTCAGATTAAAAGATGCAATGAAACTTGGCGTTGCTACCCAAACGCTGCAAAACTTAACCCGCATAGATCCATGGTTCTTAAAACAGATCAAGCGCTTACTGAAATATGAAATTAGTTTAGAGAAATACCATACCATTCAAGATGTTCCCGCTTCTTTCTTAAGGGAATTAAAAGAAGTTGGCTATTCTGACCTCCAGATTGCCAGGTTGATGCACGAAGAGGAGGAAAATGTTCGCGCTTACAGAAAATCATTGAATATCAGGAGAACATATAAAATGGTAGATACCTGTGCTGCCGAATTCGAAGCTAAAACTCCTTACTTTTATTCTACCTTCGATCAGGAAAATGAAAGTATCCCCAGTGATAAAAAGAAAATAATCGTTCTGGGTTCTGGTCCAAACAGGATTGGTCAGGGCATTGAATTCGATTATTGTTGTGTCCACGGTTTACTTGCCATCAAAGATGCTGGCTTTGAATCGATTATGGTAAATTGTAATCCGGAAACCGTTTCCACCGACTTTGATATTGCCGATAAACTATATTTCGAGCCTGTATTTTGGGAACACCTGGAGGAGATTATCGAGTTGGAAAAACCCGAAGGAATTATCGTTCAATTGGGCGGTCAGACCGCTCTTAAATTGGCGAAAACTTTCCATGAAAAGGGCATTCCTATCATTGGCACTTCATACCCAAACATGGATCTGGCTGAGGACAGAGGCGCCTTTTCCGATTTATTGAAACAACTGGGCATTCCGTATCCTGAATACGGCGCAGCCAAAGGAGTCGATGAAGGCATCGAAATTGCCAAAAGAGTAGGATATCCCGTTTTGGTTAGACCTTCTTACGTTTTAGGTGGCCAAAGCATGCGAATAGTCATTAATGACCAGGAACTGGAAGACCAAATGCTGCATATCCTTAAAAATTTATCAGGCGATACTATTCTCATTGACCATTTCCTTGATAGAGCTAAAGAGGCTGAGGTAGATGCCATTTGCGATGGAGAAACAGTTCATATTATGGGTATTATGGAACACATTGAACCCGCAGGTGTTCATTCCGGAGACTCTTCCGCTGTATTACCCACTTACAGTCTAAGTGTTGAAGCGGTAACTGCCATGGTTGAATATACAGAAAAACTAGCGTTTGCCTTAAATATTAAAGGACTCATAAATGTTCAGTTTGCTATAAAAGATAACAAAGTATATGTCATAGAGGCTAATCCGCGCGCGTCAAGAACCACTCCTTTTATCGCAAAAGCCTATCAGGTTCCTTATCTTCAAATAGCCACTAAGGTGATGTTGGGTACTCACAAACTAAAAGATTTTGATATTAAACCACAACCCCGTGGATTTGCTATAAAAGTCCCTGTCTTTTCTTTTGATAAATTCCCGAATGTTGATAAAAACTTAGGGCCTGAAATGAAATCTACCGGAGAGGAAATCAGATTTATTAAAGACCTGAGTGATCCTTTTTTTCGCATGCTGAACAACCAAAGGAATATGTATTTAAGTCGATAAGTCTTATCTGTCTAATTTTTGGATTTATCTTAATAATACAGCTGGTTAACCATATTAGAAGAATGTTTAGCTTGGTGGGTATTTATTAGATTAAAATGGTTTAGGTAGTAATGCCTTTAGTGCTTTATTTCGTTGAATGCTTTCTTTCGCCGGTGTCTATGAGTAGAAACCGGATATTCCCAATACCTGTCAAGGTATCGGTTCGCATATATTGCGCAATCGTTATTTTATAATTACCTTTTGCAGGAAATATAATTTGTTCCTGAAGCGCTATTTCAACCTTACAGACTGTCTTATTGCATTGACCAGCCCAGGCACCCGTCTCATTGGTCAACGCCAAAGAAAGAATTTGAGCGCTTAGTTTCCCGTCCGGGAAAAGCGTATGAATACGCGTATAAACATTTTCAAAATTAAAATCGGGCGTATGATTTAGCTGTAATCGCATAGCATACAGCCTGTTAGTATCTGAAATAGAAAAATCCACTGAAAGACTATCGCTAAACATCCATCCTATAGATTCTTTAACATCTATCTCCTTTTCAAGAATAACCTTTTCTTTACTACAAGAAAAGGAGATAGATATTAAGACAAAAAGAAAAAAAAGACGAATATTCATAACATCAATTATTTAAAATAATCGCGTAATTTTTCATATAAAGTGCGATCAGATTTTTGAGGAGAAGGCGTAAAATTAGGCATTGACCTCATTTTTTCAAGAAGATCACGTTCCTCTTGCGTCAGTTTTTTAGGCGTCCATACATTCACATGAATCAATTGATCACCTTTACCATATCCTTGAACTGTTGGAAGCCCTTTGTCTTGTAAACGAAATATTTTACCAGATTGTGTGCCTGGAGGAATTTTAATTCTAACTTTTCCATCTAATGTAGGCACTTCGACTTGCGTACCAATGGAGGCATCAGCGAAACTTAGAAACTGTTCAAAAAGGATATTCTGTCCATCCCTCTGTAAAAATTCGTGTTCTTTTTCCTCAATGTTTATGATGAGATCGCCGGCTGGGCCACCTTTTTGCCCTGCATTACCTCTGGTTCGCATACTTAACTGCATACCTGCTTCTACCCCTGCCGGAATATCGATATCAATGGTTTCTTCTCCATGGGACGTTCCTGAACCTTTACAGCCACCACAGAAGGAAGAAATTATTTTCCCGGAACCAGTGCATGTTGGGCAAGTTACCGTAGTTTGCATTTGACCTAAGAAAGTATTTCTTACCTGACGAACCACCCCATTTCCACCACAAGTATTACAAACTTTTACAGAACCAGAATCTTTAGCTCCGGAACCATTACAAGTATCGCAGGCAACTTCCTTTTTAACTTTTATTTTTTTATGTACACCGTGAGCAATCTCCTCGAGCGTTAATGACACTTTAATACGCAGATTGGTACCTTTTTGCCCACGCTGTCTTCCTGAAGCGGCACCACCGCCTCCACCACCGAAGAATGAACCAAAGCCAGAGTCACCAAAAACATCGCCGAACTGATTAAATATATCATCCATCGTCATACCTCCACCAGAGAAACCGCCTTGACCATCCACCGCAGCGTGACCATATCGATCGTACTTAGCCTTTTTATCGGGATCACTAAGCACTTCATAAGCCTCAGCAGCCTCTTTAAACTTATCTTCTGCAGCCTTATCATCAGGATTCCTATCGGGATGAAACTGGACAGCTAGTTTACGGTAAGCTTTTTTGAGTTCCGCAGCATCTGCTGATTTTGAAACGCCCAAAACCTCATAATAATCTCTTTTAGCCATAATTGATGGTTCTTCTTATTAATTTTAACTAACCCGATATTAATTTCCAACCACGACTTTGGCGTACCGGATAATTTTATCGCCTAGTTTATAACCCTTTTCTATTGTATCAACCACTTTACCCTTCAGTTCTTCTGTGGGTGCTGGAATTTCAGTCAGCGCCTCATGAAACTCCGGATCAAACGGCTGATGGTGAGTATCCATAGGCTCAAGTCCTTTATTTTTTAAAACGGCATATAGTTTATGATACACGATATTAGCTCCTTCACTAAACACTTCCGCACTCCCGGGTTCGTCAGCCAACTTTTTAGCTCTATCAAAATCATCTAAAACCGGTAAAATGGAAAGGATAGTTTCCTGCGCTGCGGTCCGCATTAAATCGAGGCGTTCTTTAACCGTTCTTTTTTTAAAATTATCAAATTCAGCGAAAAGCCTTAAGTATTTATCTTTAAGCTCCTGATTCTCAATTTCTAATTTTTCAATACTGCTTGAGGTATCCTCATTTTGAGTTTGATCATTATCATTTTCCTCTTGTGGTGCTGAACTATTGTCAGGAACTTCCTCGTTCTCAATATCAAAATTTTGACTCATACTCTTTTTTTTGGTAGATTTAGAACATATCAATTATATTGCCATATTAAAATTTGCGACAAATTGTCATATAAAAGGTGATTCCCCTTTCAATCTGACGCTTATTTGGCATTCTTTTTCAAAAAAGAATCTAACATCTGCAGATCTAAATTTCTTGCCAAAACCTTTCCATCAGGACCAATCAGATAAGTTGAAGGAACTTCTTTTATTTTATACAACGAGGCAATAGGAGCGTCAAAAAATCGTAAACTTTCCGACAGATCTAAAATATGAAAAGGCCAATCGAGTTGATCATTCTGAATAGCCTGTAACCAGGCACTTTCCGATTTTTCTATACCAATACTTACCAATTGAAAGGAGTTTGCCTCTTTAAACTGAGCATTTTTGTATGTCTGATATACGGCACGAAGTTGTGGATTCGACCTTCTACAGGGACCGCACCAACTTCCCCAGAAGTCAATAAAAACATAATCGCCTTTTAAATCTTTGAGATTAAATGATTCACCGGTGAATGTTTTTGCAGAAAAATTTGGAACAAGGTCATTTTCTATAAAAGTAGGCTTGAAATAAAAATATCTTCCTATTAAAATGGAAAGGATGCCTATTATAATAAACCAGGTAACTTTATGATTCATTTTTACTACATTTGATACGATTGAAACTTAACATAGATAATAGTTATAAAGAGGAAAAGGTTGTTTAAATGTGCTATATTCGAACCTTAAATAAAGCTTAAACCGAATGCTATGAAAGCCATAATACCTGTTGCAGGCGCTGGCACTCGATTTCGACCGCTAACCTATACCCAGCCAAAGCCACTTATTCCGGTGGCTGGAAAACCTATTCTTTCCTTTATTATTGATCCTCTCATTGAACAAGGCATAACCGAGTATCTAATTATTCTAGGTTACCTGGGAGAGAAGATAAAAGCTTTTGTGGAAGAAAAATACCCTCATCTTTCTGTATCTTATATTTATCAGGAAGAGCGACTTGGCTCAGCTCATGCTGTGTGGATTGGAAGACACTTTTTTAATGATGCCGATGAAGTAATTATCGCCTTTGGTGATGCTATCATCGATGTTGATTTTTCCATCTTCATGAAATCTACTTATAGTTGTATTGCCATAAAAAGGGTAACCGACCCCAGAGAATTTGGCATTGTCGAATTAGACAATGATAACACGATAACCAAAGTTATCGAGAAACCCTCCATTCCAAAGTCTAACAAGGCTATGGTTGGTATTTATAAAATAAAGGAAGTTCCTCAACTTATTGAGGCCTTAACGTATAATATTGAAAACAACCTTCACACCGAAGGCGAATTTCATTTGACCGATGCTATTATGCGAATGATTTCCGCTGGCATCCCATTTTCGGCCGTAGAAGTGGATAACTGGTTCAATTGTGGGAAAAAAGAGATTTTGCTGGAGACCAATGCCATTTTTTTAGATAGGGAAGGATACGCTTCCGTTGATTTACCGCCTTACGACAACACCATTATCATACATCCTGTTAGTATTGGTAAAAAATGTAAATTAACCCACTCTATTATTGGCCCTCACGTTACTATCGGCGATAATGTGGAAATTATCCAATCTATCATTTCACATTCCATCATAGGAAATTACAGTAAGCTAAACGAGATTATCCTGAATAAATCAGTCGTTGGAAATGATGTGAGTTTATCCTCCGCCGGACAAAGTCTGAGTATCGGTGATAATACAGCCATTGATTTTGGTCATTAATAAAAAAATCCTCCATAAAACAGTAGTGTTATATGGAGGATTTTAGAAGGCAACCTTCCTCTAAATATTTAGGAAGAAAGTGCCGACGCACCGCCAACAATTTCAAGAATTTCTTTGGTAATAGATTCTTGTCTTGCCTTGTTATAAGATATTTTAAGTTCTCTTAAGAGTTCATTTGCATTATCTGTTGCTTTGTCCATTGCCGTCATTCTTGCTCCGTGTTCAGAGGCGTTCGTGTCGAGCACACACTTTTGGAACTGAGACTTCAAAATCGAGGGAATAAGGAAAGTAAGCAAAGAACCTTTATCTGGCTCAAAAATATAATCGGCATTACTTTTACCACCATCTTTAGCATCTAAAGGGGGAACAGGAAGGAAAGCTTCTAATTCAGCGAATTGGGTAGCTGCATTTTTGAACCTGCCGTAAGCAATATCCACTGCATCGAATCCACCTTTTTCAAAGGTATCCATAAGAAAAGTGGGTACTTTGGCCACGGAATCAAAAGATAAATTTTCAAAAAGCGAAACATAATCCTTAATAAAATGAGCTTTAGGATAACGTTTAACTAAATTTTCATATCCCTTTTTACCTACACAAAGGATGGTTAGATTCCCATCCTCGAGCACTTTTTTATATTTATCTTCAATGGCCTGAATAGCAGCTTTCACTACATTGGTATTAAAAGCACCACAAAGGCCTCTATTGGAAGTTACCACCACGACACAAGCCTTACTTACTGGTCTTTGAACACTAAAAGTAGAAGAAAAGTCACCATCTAAGTTGGACAAAATATTTCTGAGCAGCGATGATTGCTTTTCAGCATAAGGTCTCATTTGCTGAATAGCCTGCTGCGCACGCCTAAGCTTAGCGGCAGAAACCATTTTCATCGCTTTAGTAATTTGCTGAGTACTATTTACCGAGCGAATTCTTTCCCTTACCTCTTTTAAATTGGCAGCCATAATTATTTATTTAAACAAAATTTAAAGCGAGTAAGCTTTTGATAATTCTTCGGCGAGAGCCTCAATACGTTGAGTGTCCTCTTTATCCAATTTACCAGCTTTAAAATTCTGTAAAATCTCTGGATGTCTTTTTTCCAGTGTCACCAAATAGTTATTTTCGAATTCCGATATTTTATTAACGGGAACATTACGCAACTTTCCAAAAGTACCTAAAAAGATAATTGCCACTTGCTTTTCAACGGAAAGAGGAGAATATTGTGCTTGTTTAAGCACTTCAACATTACGTTTTCCTTTTTCGAGTACAGACTGTGTAGCAGCATCCAGATCGGATCCAAATTTAGAGAACGCCTCTAATTCACGATATTGAGCCTGGTCTAACTTCAGGGTACCTGCCACTTTTTTCATGGACTTGATTTGAGCATTTCCACCTACACGGGATACGGAAATACCTACGTTAATGGCTGGACGAATACCGGCATTAAACAAGTTCGTTTCCAAGAATATCTGGCCATCGGTAATAGAAATTACGTTGGTAGGGATATATGCCGAAACGTCAGATGCCTGCGTTTCAATGATTGGTAGCGCGGTAAGAGAACCTCCTCCTTTAACCATAGGCTGACCATTTGCATCTTTTCCATTTTTCAATGATTCAGGCAAATCATTCATTGTTCTGGCGATGCCATCATTATTAATGATTTTAGCCGCTCTTTCCAACAAACGAGAGTGAAGATAAAAAACGTCACCAGGATAAGCTTCACGACCTGGAGGACGGCGTAAAAGCAAGGAAACCTCACGATAAGCTACTGCTTGTTTTGACAAGTCATCATAAACAATAAGCGCTGGACGACCCGTGTCACGGAAAAACTCGCCAATAGAAGCACCAGCAAAAGGCGCATAAAACTGAAGAGGTGCGGGATCAGACGCTGAAGAAGAGACAATAACCGTATAGGCCATAGCTCCGTTTTCTTCCAGTGTTCTGGCCACTTGCGCTACGGTAGAAGCCTTTTGACCAGAGGCAACATAAATGCAATATACAGGTTCACCCCTATCGTAAAATTCTCTCTGATTAATAATCGTATCAATAGCAATGGCCGTTTTTCCCGTTTGGCGGTCGCCAATAATCAATTCCCTTTGTCCTCTTCCAATAGGAATCATCGCATCGATGGCTTTAATACCTGTTTGAAGTGGCTCATTTACCGGTTGACGAAAGATAACACCCGGAGCTTTTCTTTCAAGAGGCATCTCATAAAGGTCTCCTTTGATAGGTCCCTTTCCGTCAATTGGTTGACCCAAAGTATTTACAACACGACCAACGAAACCTTCTCCCACCTTAATGGAAGCAATTCTATTGGTTCTGTGAACCCTTGAGCCCTCACGAATACCGTCAGCTGAACCCATAAGTACCACACCGACATTGTCTTCTTCAAGATTTAGAACGATGGCCTGTGTACCTGTACTAAATTCAACCAATTCACCTGATTGAGCATTATTTAATCCATACACACGAGCAATTCCGTCTCCTACTTGAAGTACGGTACCGAACTCTGCTAACTCAGCAGTATCATTAAATCCAGAAATTTGTTGCTTCAGGATTTGGGAAATTTCTTCAGGTCTTACGTCACCCATTTTTTTATGTTTTGCTACTGATTCAAATAAATATTAATTAGCACGCTAATTATCGCGCTATAATTTTAGACTCATAAAGATTTTCTGCAAATGATTTCTTCAGCCTAAAAATTTGATTTTTTACACTGGCATCATAAACATAATCCTCCATTTCAATAATAAACCCGCCCACTAAGGATTCATCAACCACCGTTTCCAACTCAATGTTTTTGAAACCAACGATAGATGAAGAAGCTATTTTTATAATTTTTTCCTGATCCTCTTTGCTTAAGGGTTGCGCTGAAATAACTTTAACGGTAGAAATCTCCTTTAAGGTTTTATATTGAGAAAGAAAAGAATCAACAATTAAAGGAAGATTAAATTCACGGTGTTTCGATACTAATAATTGAAGAAATAGTAAGGTTAATTTACTTAGTTTATCTTCAAAAAGAGTGGATAGGATTTTCTTTTTCTTATCAAAAGAAATAACAGGACTTTTGACAAATGCAGAAAAATCTGCATTTTCCCGAAGCAAATTTTTCAAAACTTTTACATCGGCTAAAGCTGATTCAACCTCATTTCTCTCAACGGCGAGATCAATCCAGGATTTAGCGTAACGAAAGGCAATTTTATTTGTGGTCATTTTATTTACTTAAAGGCATGCAAAAACTAATTTTCGAAACGAATTTCTTCCACTAATTTTTGTGTTAATTGTAAACTCTCCTGCTTATCAGACAGACGTTGATGAATTAATTTTTCAGCAATTTCTATAGACAACAACCCGATGTCATTTCTAACATTGGTTAACATTTCCATTTTTTGGTGTTCAATTTCTACCTTAGCTGCCTGGACAATTTTTTGTGCTTCCTCTTTTGCTCTTTCTCTTGCTTCACTAATAATTGATTCCTTCGCCTCTTTTGCTTCCTTTAAAATGGCTGCTCTTTCTTCCGCTGCTTGTTTTAATAAATTTTCATTATGTGATTGTAAAGAAGAAATCTCCTCCTTTGCTTTTTTAGCTGAATCTAAAGAGTTTTGTATATCTTGTTCCCTCTCCTTTAACGCATTTTGAATAGGTTTGAAGGCAAATTTACCCATCAATCCCCAAAAAAGAAGGAAGATAAGCGTTGTCCATATTAATAAGCCCGGTTCGGGGCGAATCACTGAGAAATCGGCTAAGAAAAGCATCATTTTATATTTTTTTACCTTGGTATTTACCAATTCATTTAATAAAGGGTAGAAATGCCGTCAGGAGCCAACCGCACCCGACCTGCATTTCTTTCATTTTGATTACTTAACGAAAATCGATAAGATAATCGCGATAAGGGCAGCACCCTCAATAAGAGCGGCCATAAGGATCATGTTAGAACGGATATCTCCAACTACCTCAGGTTGACGAGCAATGGCTTCCATTGCTTTTGAACCGATGTTTCCAATTCCAATTCCTGCACCTATTACGGCTAATCCTGCACCAATTGCGGCTAATGTTCCAGTCATGATGACAATTTTTATTATAAATTATTAATGATGTTCGTGATGTTCTTCAATAGCAGCACCAATATATGATGCGGTCAGTATACAAAATACAAATGCTTGTACAAAGGCTACCAAAAGTTCAATAGCCATCATAAATAAGGTAAGTGGCACAGCCATAACTCCTCCTAAGATGGAACCACCCAGATTTTCTCCCGCTTGTCCAAAAATAAATATCAAACTGACAAATATGATGATTACGATGTGACCAGCCGTTATGTTGGCAAAAAGACGCAACATAAGGGTCATCGGTTTAATAAATAAACCTAGTAATTCAACCGGCGTTAATATAAATTTGATAGCCAAAGGAACGCCAGGCATATTGAAAACGTGCTGCCAGTAATTTTTGTTACCACTGAAATTGGTTATAAGGGCTGCTATGACCGCCAATACTAAAGTGACAGATAAATTTCCTGTAACGTTACCACTGCCAGGAAAAAAGGGCAATTGCCCTATAAGATTCAATCCCAGTATAAAAAAGAAAATAGACATCAGGTAAGGAAGATATTTTTCGTATTTGCTTCCTAAAAAAGGTATGGCTACCTCATTTCTGATAAACACAAATAATGGCTCTATAACGGCTTGAACCCCTTTTGGTGCCTGACCCTTTCTGCTGATGTAACTTACCGCTGCCTTCCTGAAAAGGAAAAATAAAATCAGGAAAGCCAATATCATAGTGAAAACATTTTTTGTCATACCAAAATCATAGAAAGAGGTGACCCCACCACCCATGATTCCTCCATCGTAAGATGTTTTCTTATCCAATGCATAACATTTTTCCTCATAAACCACCTGAAAAGTAACCTTCCCGTCTGCCGTGGTTTTTTCAGTATAACAAGATACCTCAACCTCACCATCCATAGGAAAACCTTCCTGGTTAACTCTCATAATGGATCCATGAACCATCACATATCCATCAATGGCCTTTGTTCCTGAACCATGGTGATGCATGTGAAAATCATTGGACATCAAAAATTTGAATCCATTTTCGGGAGCATATAATAAGCAAGGAAGTGGAAGATAATAATCGCCAAATAAATGGAATGCATTAGCGTCGGCAATATGGTGAAACGCAGAAGCACCCGGGTCATATTTCTCCTCGTGATGACATGAACATTCATCGTGATTGTGCGTTGCATTCTCTGATTCCCCTGTTTGAGTTTCTGCGCCTTCTACAATAAATGTATTCGCCATTATAACGAACAAACAGATGAATGGAACCACGAATTTTTTCATTCTAATTATTCTTTTATAGCGCTTTTTTAAAATCGCCACAAATTTAGACATTTAAATGATTTAAAAAAAATATGTAGTAATTTATTTTCTTTTTACTTTACTTTTGAGTGACCTTAAATATCCAAAATGGCTAAATATGACATTCTAATTATTGGTTCCGGCATTGGCGGTCTTACCACGGCAATCAAAATAGCAGAAGATAATCCCGAACTGTCCGTATGTGTTCTCACTAAAACAGTTGAAGGTGAGAGTAATACTCGATATGCACAAGGCGGCGTCGCAGCAGTGTGGAATCCTAAAGTTGATTCCACAAACAAACATAAGGAAGATACGCTGGATGCCGGAGACGGGCTATGTAACGAAAATATTGTTGATATCGTGGTCAATGAAGGCCCTCTTCGCGTACAGGAACTCATCGAGTGGGGAGCTCGGTTTGATAAAAAAGCGGCCGATGGTACGTTTGATCTTGGCAGAGAAGGTGGTCACTCTGAAAATAGAATTTTGCATTACAAAGACCTCACCGGCTGGGAAATGCAAAGAACTTTAATGGTTAAAGCTGATACCATTAAAAGTATCACTATTTTCGAACATTATTTCGCTATCGATCTAATCACCCAACACCATCAGGGGTATGCCGTTACGCGCCTAACACCTGATATTACTTGCTTTGGTGCTTATGTCCTGAATAAAGAAACGGGACATATTGAAACTTTTCTGGCTAAACATACTATTATTGCCACAGGCGGCGCAGGACAGGTTTACCGCTCTACAACCAATCCAGTCATTGCTACGGGAGACGGCATTGCCATGGCTTACCGGGCTAAAGCCTGGTTGGAAAATATGGAATTTGTTCAGTTTCACCCTACTTCTCTCTACAATCCAGGAAGAGATAATCCGGTTTTTTTAGTATCGGAAGCCGTCAGAGGAATGGGGGGCATTTTGAAAGACAGAAACGGACATCCTTTCATGGATAAATATGACGCCCGAAAATCGCTCGCTCCACGTGATATTGTCGCCAGAGCTATTGATAACGAGATGAAAATCATGGGCGAAGAAAATATGTATTTAGATTGCAGGCACATTCCTGAGGACGAATTCATTCAGCATTTTCCAACCATCAGAGATAAATGTCTTAGCGTTGGCGTAAATCCAGCTAAAGATATGATTCCAGTAGCTCCCGCCTGTCACTATTTATGTGGTGGCATAAAAACCGATGAGATGGGCCGAAGCTCAATTTCCAGGCTTTCCGCCGTCGGCGAATGCACCAGTACGGGTCTTCATGGTGCCAACAGACTGGCTTCCAATTCTCTATTGGAGGCCATGGTTTTTGCTCATCGGATTGCCCTCGATGTACGAGAGGTTATATCAACAGGTTCATTCAATACAAATATTCCTGATTGGAACGCATCGGGTACCACAGACCCAAAAGAAATGGTACTTATTACTCAATCTATCAAAGAGTTAAAAGAAATAATGAGTAGTTATGTGGGTATTGTTCGTTCAAATATCAGACTAAAAAGAGCCCTGGATCGCCTTTGGCAATTAAACCAGGAAACCGAAAATTTATATGCTTCAACGACCTTGAGTCCCCAACTCTGTGAACTACGAAACCTTATTAATATCGCGTATCTCATAACGCGTACTGCAAGGATGCGAAGGGAAAGCCGAGGCTTACACTATACCACAGATTACCCTCAAAGACAAGACGTTGCGCAAAGTCTTATTTTATGATTAGTCAGGTATTTTGGCTAAAAACGATACAATGAAAAGGAAGCAAGGCCTTTTCTTTGTAAAAAGTGCATAAAGGAGACTTTTAATACTCCGAGCCCATAAATAACACTTCTTTTAAAATTTATGGAGGACGCATCGGCGAAATATAACGTTGGACAAGTTATTTCGCCGATGTTAAAGCCTCCATAAATGGCTTGAGACAACATTTGATTATCAAATAGAAAATCTTCTGAATTCTCATTGAACGGTATTTTGAGCAAAACCTCTTTGGTAAATGCCCGGTAACCGGTATGGTATTCTGACAATTTATGCCCGCCTAATAAGTTTTGAATAAGGGTTAAAAACCTATTAGCCAAATACTTATAAAGAGGCATTCCACCTTTCAAAGCGCCTTTACCCAAAATTCGGGAACCTAGAACGACGTCAAAAAGCCCTTCCCCCAACAGATGAATCATCGGCACCAATAACTTTGGGGTATATTGGTAGTCCGGGTGAAGGAGAATAATGATGTCTGCATCAAGCGCCAATGCACGTTGATAAAGAGATTTTTGGTTACCCCCATACCCTCTGTTGTGTTCATGAATTATCAGCTCGCGAATTCCCAGCTTTTTAGCTAATTGAGCGGTACCATCCTGACTGGCATCATCACAAAGAATAACGTCATCGACCCAATCGAGAGGAATCTCCTTATAGGTTTTCTCTAAAGTACGATGGGCATTGTACGCGGGAAGAACGACCATCACCTTTTTTCCTTTGTACATGCGCCAAATTAAATGTTATTCCACTATTTCTGCCTCAACAACAGGTTCTGTTGCATCGAGAAAACCTCTGGCTTCGAGAAAATTAAACCATTTAACCACCTTCTTCATATCGCCAATAAGGACCTTATCCTTATCATAATTCGGCAATAATGTACCAAAATAAGATCTTACTGTCTCCGCGGAAGCGTCAGATTCGCAGGGAGGATTATCTACTTTGGTATCTTTTATTTTTTGAAAAATAACTTTTAATTCCTCCGTTTCCCCGTTATCAATAAAGATACCGATGGTTTCTAAGGGAGTAAACTGATGTTTGCGACTGGAGGCAAAACTGCGTTTTCCTGTATCTAAGTCTTCGATAATGAGTCCATTATTTCGATTTGCAACCAAGCGAAAAACACCTGAAATACCGGCTACGGCAACTAATTTTTCTAAATTCATAATCACTTTATTTTGGAAATCCAATGATGTCATTCCATTTTGAGCGGCAAAATTAAAGATTTTCTTCAATACCGCAGTAAATAATCTAATTTTTCCCTAAGTCTTGATTTTGCCATGAACTGTTTTTCCAAAATGGGTGAGAAAGGTATTGGGCTATCGAGCCCACCAACCCTAAGAACTGGGGCATCTAAATATTCAAAGGCTTTCTCTGAAATAAGGGCTGAAATTTCTCCGCCAATACCTCCGGTTAAGGTGTCTTCATGTAAAACTATAACCTTTCCCGTCTTTTTAATACTGGACAACAATGTCTCCTCATCTAAAGGCCATAAAGTGCGTAAATCTATTATTTCAATAGCCTCACCCAATGCTTCAACTACCTCCTTCGCCCAGATAACGCCCATTCCATAAGTAATTATAGTGGCTTTACTACCCTCTTTTATAAGCGCTGCTTTTCCAAGGGGTAAGGTATAATATGCCTGGGGAAGAGGGCCAGTTACTGATCGATATAAACCTTTATGTTCAAAAAACAACACCGGATTAGGATCTTCAATAGCTGCTGTCAATAATCCTTTTGCGTCATACGGATTGGATGGATAAACCACTTTAAGTCCAGGGGTATGGAAGAACCATGCTTCATTACTTTGAGAATGGAAGGGACCTGCTGCCATACCGCCACCCGTAGGCATACGAATAACGACATCGGCATGAGCACCCCATCTATAATGTATTTTTGCCAAATTATTGATAATCTGATTAAAACCGCAGCTAACGAAATCGGCAAACTGCATTTCGACCATCGATTTATACCCTTTCAGACTCAGCCCTAAAGCGGCTCCAACGATAGCACTTTCACAAAGCGGGGTATTTCTAACGCGCTTTTTCCCAAATTTAGCGACAAAACCCTCAGTTATTTTAAACGCACCACCGTATTCCGCAATATCCTGTCCCATGAGAATGAGCTTCGGAAATTTTTCCATCGATTGGCTTAATCCCTCTGAAATGGCATCGATAAATCGCTTTTCCGTCACATTATCGTCCATTTCAGGAACTTGAAATGAAGGTTTCCAGGGCTTATAAACATCGTCCAGTTCGAGTTCGGGTATGGGAGAAGGATCGTGGTAAGCTTCAGTTTCCTTCAAATCAGCAACGATTTGCTTTTTAAAAGCGTCCTTGATAGCGGCCATTTCAGCTGGGGAAAGCACCTTTTCATTCTCAAGAAACGCTTCGAAAAGTAACACCGGATCGCGAAGCGCCCATTTTTCCATCAGTTCTTTGGGTACATACTTAGTACCCGAGGCTTCCTCGTGACCTCTCATTCTGAAGGTCATGCATTCGACCAAAACGGGTTCAGGGCGCAAGGTGATTTCCTCTTTTATTTTTTTAATCGTCTGATAAACCTCCAGTATATTATTACCATCGATCGTCATTGATTTCATTCCATAACCAATGCCCCTATCTGCTAAGGTCGCGCATTTATATTGTTCCTCAGTAGTGGTAGAAAGACCATATCCGTTGTTTTCAATGATAAAAATAACGGGTAATTGCCAAACAGCCGCTACGTTTAATGCTTCATGAAATTCCCCTTGGCTTGTTCCCCCTTCTCCGGTGAAGGCCATCGCTACCTTGTTTTGCCCGGAAAGAGCATCGGCAAGCGCCACGCCATTGGCCAGGGATAATTGAGGACCGAGGTGGGAAATCATACCAACCACCGCATTTTCCAGTGAGCCAAAATGAAAAGAACGATCCCGTCCCTTCGTGTAACCCTCCATTTTACCTTGCCATTGAGCAAAAAGTCGGGTCAACGGCATTTTTCGGGTAGTGAAAACGCCAAGATTTCTGTGTAGGGGAAAAATGAATGAATCGTCATCCAGCGCAAGCGTAGCTCCCACAGAAATCGCTTCCTGCCCAATACCAGAAAACCATTTGCTTATTTTACCCTGTCTCAGAAGATTAAGCATCTTTTCCTCAACCAACCTTGGATAAACCAAGGTTTTATAAAATTCAATCAGCTTTTCATTACTTAAGGTCCCTCGCTGAAAAGGGGTTTCAACCTCTGTCATTTCCTTCATAGAATACATTGCTAATATCCCGAAAAGGTGGGGCAAAATACACCCGATCCTTTCGTTTTTCCAAACCTGTAACTTAATATCCATTCGTGACCACCTATGGTAAACGAGTTTATCAAGGACAGCGGATAAATATAACGGTAAGAAATCTGATATGCGTCTATTTTTAGACCAAAAATTGCCGAAGCTGACAAATTTTCATTTTTAAAATTCAATTGTTCCCTGTTCAATGAAAGCGTATTGAGTAAACTGATTTTATTCGAAATAGGAATATGAATGGTTGCGTTTACATCGGTTTGCCAATCTCCCAAAGCAGTCAGCCTCAAAAGGAAAGAAGGCTCTATATAGACTTCGTTGGAAACGGGAATTTGAAATCCTGACAGAAAATGAATATTGTACCAGGACTTAGTAACGAAGTTTTTTTCAGCCGGCAAAATATCTCTGACTGAAATACCGGCATAAAAAGGATAATGTGAAAAATAAAAGCCAACATGGGCATTGGGTGTAAAACGCGAAGGATTAGCGCCCGTTACGAGAGGATCACCTGCCGATGGCGTAAATCTATCCTCTCTAACCGTCCATTGATTCCCCGAAATAGCCAATCCGAAGAGAATGCGGGAATTTTTAGCCTCTTCTCTTTTTCCTTTAAAACTCAGATGATAAGCAAAAGACGATTCAAAACCTGTGTTTCCAGTGAGTCCGTTTTGATCTCGATATACCCAGCCTCCTAAGCCAACTTTTCCTTTATTCGTTTGATAAGCAATTGTTTGTGTATTTGGAGCCTCTGGAAATTCTATCCACTGACTTCTCTGCGTAGCACTTATCAGCGTACCATTTACTGCACCCGCAAAAGAAGGATTAATGTAAAATGGATTAAGGATATATTGATTTTGTATAGGCTGATATTGTGAAAAGCCACTTTGTAAAAAAGACAGTAAAATGAATATTATAAATAAGTACCTCATGCTTTTTACCACTTCACGAATTGATTTACCATCGTTTAAGTCTATAATTACCCATTTTGCCTTGACATTATCTGATTAAAACACCCTCATTACATTGATTCTTGGTACCATTCAGTAATTTATTGATTTAGGTGAGCTTGAATTAGCCTTTTTTTCTAAATATTTTTTTAAAAAATATTTAGAATGGACGAATATATAGAAACATCCGTAATATTTTTAATAACTCAAAATTTTAGTTAAGTATTTATCTTGCTAAGCCTAATTATTTCCTGTGCTTTTTGTATTTTTAAAAATCGGCTCCTCTTTCCATTTTGGAGGAAAACCCATTTTGTATAATGGCGTATTTGGATATTGATTGACTAAAGCTAAAAATTCATCTTTTATTTTATTTCCAGGACTTATAATTTCATTCAAATAAATAATTGCTGAAAAGATAGGAAAAAATTTTTTTCTTCTTTCTTCGTTCGGGAAATAGCTGAGTAATGGATAACGACTATTATTTGGCCAACTATATTTATTAACCATTACTCTATTCCATAAGCGGCTATGATGAGCTATTAGGTTTCTAATAAATGTGATTGTGCGTAGCCAACTAGACAAATCTTTATGGCTATTTAAGCCAAACTCATTTGCAATGCTAGACTTTTCTGGCAATTGAGGCTTGATGTTGCTATAAAGTTTTGATAATGTATTTAACGAAACAACTTCTAATGCTTTCCAACTTTCAGGTTTTTGGTCCGGGTGATTTACGTAATGTTTTACAATAAATTCTTCACTACTCTGCTTAATATCATTTTCTATTTTTTCTAAAAAGTCATTAAAATGATATTTAGAATGAAAATGTATTTCATCAAGATACCATTTTGCACCATAAGATATTGACATATGGTAAATAAGTTTTGTTCGTAAAGCAATTTCAATCCGTTCAATTGCATTGAAAACTAGTAATCTAAGATGTCTGTCAAAATTATATAAGTCGAGGACATCTTCAAAGTACACATTTTCATGAAAAATATGGTTTTCAAAATCCGCTTGCATTTCATACCAATAACCCTTTAGACGATAATAGCTTATATTTGACAAAAAATGGGATGCTTTAAAAATGTCACGAAACGACATTTCGCGACTTTTTAATAGATCGATTTGCTCTTGTATGTTTTTTGGAAATTTAGCCATTTGTTTTAAGATTAACGTTAATGACTAAATGAAAAAATTGAGAGGGAATAAAATAAGAAGACCCGCAAGCTGTTCTTATGGGAAGCAATACGGGTACAGTTAGTCAAATATACAATAAATATGTACAAAAGCAATTAAGTTAACCAAGTTTTGGCTAAATCATTCATTTAATTCAACATTTACTTTACTAAAAGCCCCGTTATTGATAAGAGTTTTGCCCTTTTACGTTAATTTAGTTAATAGTTAGTCGTCAGTTAACATAAAAGTTACATTCTTATTGGCGTTTCAGCGTAAAATGCCCTCGTTTTGGAAGTTCCCCATTTTTTAAATCTACGACATACCAGTAGTCATTTTCAGGCATAGGCAAAGAGCCAAAAATTCCGTCCCAACCCTTAACTATGCCCTTGTATTGAGATAAAAGTCTTCCAGAACGATCAAAAATAGAGATAACGCAATCGGGAAAAGCTTCAATGCCTCCAATTTCCCAAAAGTCATTAAAACCGTCCTCATTCGGCGTAAAAAAGTTAGGGATTGAGATTTGAGGTACACCGAGAAGAAGATTTAATTTTTGATCTCTACAACCAAATCTATCCTTAACATACAAAGAATAATAATTGCCTGAAATGATAGAAATCGTTTTATCTGCCTGAAAATAATCGTTATCTCTTGAGTAATAATAGGGCGGAGAACCCCCTGTTACCTCTAAAGTAACTCTAAATGGCACAGATGCGTCAAAATCGACAAATTTCGGCAACTCATTCATTCCAACTGCTTTTGCCCCATAGCCAATGCACCCTTCACTATCTGTTACAGTAATTTTGAAGGAAGCTGGCGCGAAAATAGTCTGTGATGGATTCGTTTGTCCATTATTCCACAGATAAGTAGCATATTTCACAAAAGGCTGAACAACCAGAGAATCGCCACGGCAGAACGAAGTATCCTTTCCCATATCGACCTTAAAGGCAGGCACAGCAGATACCCTGATACTGTCTTCCGACCAACAGGAACCCTTTCGCACTTTTACAGCATAGACCCCGTTTTTCCCCACGGTATTCGTTTGTGTGGTGGTTCCGTCCGACCATTTGAACGCATTAAAAATATTCCCTGCATCGAGCGTAACTTTCCCACCAAAACAATACGTTTGGTCAGGCCCCATATCATATTGAAAGGGATCCTGTCTACTTACATGAAAGGAATCTATAAAAGACCCACACTGATTTTCCAGTTTCACCCAATAAAGACCGGTATCGCGAATCACTTTTCTATCCGTTTTTGTTCCATCGGACCAACCGAGCAAATTAAAGCCCTGCGCTTTATTTAAAACCAAAGAATCATTCAAACAAAAAGAAGTGTCGGGGATAGCAGAAACCTCTGGAATTTGGGTATATATATTAATATTTTTTACAGAATGAATATCTGTTGATCCACCCGTTGAAGCGGTAAAACCCATATAACCTGCATAATCAATAGGATAAAAACCTTCCAGCGTGATAGTGCTATCAATCGTTACCTTTATATTCCCTCGATTGTATTCGACCCTGGCTTTTTTATAATTATTATCTCTCAGTTCCCTAACGGCAAATAAAGTAGGTTGATTATTCGTTGGGCACTCTGAATAATTCTGCCCATTGCCATAACGTATCTGGAGTTCAGGATTTGCCCCGCCGCAATTATTATAGGTATCCAGAACAACCATTAATCCTCTTGGATTTTGAGGTATTCCAACCCCACTCCCACTAATAAATCCTGTGGGCGGACTTACAAGGAAACAGAAGGCAATACCATCAGCACTGGAACCTTCAAACATTCTGAATTCAAAAGAAACCGCCCATTTGCTGCAAACGCTTAAATCTATTGCTTCCTTTAAGAATAATCCTCCATTTCTAAACATCTGAGCGGTGCAAAGAATAATTTCATCTTCGTTATTATTTGCATCGCCATTTGTGTCTCCTACGCGCGTATCAGCTACTAGGTTCCATTTATCGGTATTCAAAGGAAAGCCTGAAAGAGAGGCAAAGACATTGTCTTGCGCGCGCAGTGAGGAATGAGATAAACATAAATAAAATACCCCCAAAGTTATATGGAGAACCAAGGGGGGTATTTTATTTATACAGGTAAAGCCCATTTAATTTAAAACCAGCTGGTTCCATAACCCATAAATGGCCAGGGAATACTTGCTAAAATAAGGATAAGACCTACCAGATAAGCCCAAAAAATGCGACTGAACGCTTTCTTTTCAGGCGCTACTTTTTTTGCCATAATATATCCAACAGAAATGATTATGATTGCCAAAATCATCATAGTAGTATGTTCAACCAAAAAGAAACGGCTCATAGCATTCTTCATTGATTCAGCAGAAAAAACCACTTTTGGGCTGATTGCATATAATATCAACCCCACTAAAAGCTGTATGTGGCAAGAAATGAAAGCAAACAGAGGCATTTTCTTATCCTTGTCGGTAAAAGAATGATTGCCGGACAATTTACCAGCTACCTGAATGATAGCTAAAATGAGGGTTATTAAAAGAACCCATCTGAAGCCAGAGTGTAAATGAACCAAAATAGGATACATATTCGTTGATTTTAAAGGTTATCGACCAAGGTGAATGAGTAAAACGCTGATATCTGCCGGAGAAACCCCACTAATACGACTTGCCTGACCAATGGTCATAGGTTTCATACGCGTTAATTTTTCTCTTGCCTCAGCGGAGAGCGAAGTTAAGGAATGATAAGCAAAAGATTCTGATAATTTTAGCATTTCCAATCTGCTCATTTTATCAACCATTTCTTGCTCCTTTGCCATATAACCGGCATATTTAAGATTAATTTCAGCCTGTTCTACCGCTTCGGCCTTATAATTTGAGAGGAATTCATTTAAACCAGGAACAGCGCCCCTGACATCGGCAATAGAAATATTAGGGCGAAGAATAATGCCATGTGCTTTCACTTTTTGCTTAATGGGCATACTTCCTTTTTCTTCCAGCAGCCCATTTATCTGCTCAGGTTCAACACTGCAATCATTTAAAAAGCGCGTAATTTTTTTAGCATCTGCCACTTTATCCTCCACTTTTTTAATTCTGTCCTCCATATAATTCATACCCAGCTCAACGGCCAGTGGAGTTAAGCGGATATCGGCATTATCCTGTCTGAGAAGTACGCGATATTCTGCTCTTGAGGTGAACATTCTATAAGGTTCCTGGGTACCTTTAGTCACCAGATCATCTATCAAAACGCCTATATAAGCATCGGAGCGTTTCAAGATAAACGGATCTTTTTCCACTACAGAAAGATGGGCATTGATACCCGCCAT